>Ga0114922_10001578_pt1 | contig 21677 bp, 16 predicted proteins | sample AartaG_FD_100975 | JGI IMG/M metagenome (GOLD analysis project Ga0114922, IMG submission 100975) | Deep subsurface microbial communities from Aarhus Bay to uncover new lineages of life (NeLLi) - Aarhus_00045 metaG | ecosystem: Environmental > Aquatic > Marine > Oceanic > Sediment | place... | reverse complement strand
GATCTGGGCGCATTTCACGGAGAGTCGCGCCGTCGCCCTTACGGCCGCATTCGTGTCCGTCCTGGTTGGAGCGACCGCCTACACGGTCTGGGCCCAGTCCAACGTCAATGAGAAGGTCTATACAGTCTCCCTGCTGTTCGTGGCCGTGATTTCCTATCTCGCCATGCTGTGGGAGGACCATAGCGACACGTGGCGCGGTGACCGGATCTTCCTGCTCGTGCTGTTCCTGCTGGGCGTGGGTTGGTCCAACCACCAGATGTCGATCCTCCCGGTGCTGGCGCTGCTGGCGCTTCTGCTTTGGCACAGCTGGAAGACGCTTCTGCGGCCGGGCCTGCTGGCCGCTGGGATCGGTCTCCTGCTGGTCGGATTCACGGTTCAGCTCCTGTTGGTTCCAATCCGCTCGGCACAGAACCCGATCATCGACGAAGCGGATCCGGAGTGCCCGGTCCTCCTGACGGCGATCACCCCAGACTTCAAGGCGACGGCCAAGAACAAGGTGCCAGTTCCTACCTGCGATGCGCTCTCGGCTTCGATCCGGCGCGAGCAGTATCAGCCGCCCCCGCTGTCTGAGCGGCAGGCGCCATTCAAGGCACAGGTCGGTAACTGGGTGCAGTACTTCGACTGGCAATGGGCTCGCACGGTGATGCCTCCGGCCCGGCACTTCGTCACGTTCCTGTTCTTTGCCTTGGGCCTGGTCGGTCTATGGAGGCACGCACGTGGCGACCTGGACAGCTTCGTGTACTTCTTCACGCTGCTGATCTCGGTCTCGCTGGTGTTGATCTACTACTTGAATTTCAAGTACGGATACAGCCAGGCTCCGGAAATGCCGATTGACCGGCACGAAGTGCGCGAGCGGGACTATTTCTTCGTCCTCAGCTTCTACCTGTGGGGCCTCTACGCGGGTATGGGAATCGTCACGGCGTGGCAGGCGCTGGCCCGCCGGCTCACCCGCGGTCGGGAAGGCGAGCGTCTGACGCTGGAGCACCAGGGTCTTCGAGCGGCTTCGCCACTGCTCGGGATCGCCCTGATTCCCCTGCTGCTGAATTTCCAGCTCGCGGATCGGCGTGGAGATTATTCGGCCCGGGATTGGGCGTACAATCTCCTTCAGTCGGTCGAACCGTACGCGATCCTGTTCACCAACGGTGACAACGACACGTTCCCGCTGTGGTACTTGCAGGAAGTGGAGGGAATTCGCCGCGACGTGACCGTGATCGTGCATTCCTACCTCGGGACCAAGTGGTATCCCAAGCAGCTGCGGGACCTGACCGCGCCGTGTCCGGAGGGGGTCGACCCGTTGGCAGATCCGACCGTGGTCACGTGTCAGCGGCCGTTCGACCGGGACGCAGGCCTCGAGATGTATGCCGCCTTGAGCGCTACGCCTCCGACGAGGGCGATCCACTCGCTGACCGACGAAGAGATCGACGCGATTCCGATTTATGAGGTCGCTCCGGCGGGTTTCGAGATCCAGATCTCACCGTCGATCATCCTGACCTATCCAGATGACCGGGTGTTCACACACCCCGATCTGCTCGTGCTGCGGATCGTTCGGGAGTCGCTGGGAGATCGGCCGATCTACTTCGCCGCCACGGCTCCTCCGGTATACCAGGTGTGGGAGCTGGAGGAGAACATGGTGCGACAGGGACTGGCGCACCGACTGGTAGACGCGCCCCTCGAAGAGACGGCTGATCGGGTCGCGCTGGACCCACAGTTCGGAGTTCGCTGGATCGATCTCGAGCGGAGCCACGAACTCCTGTGGGAGGTCTTCCAACTCGACTATCTGCTCGACTGGGACCTGTGGCCGGAACCATCGACCCGCGCGAGTATCCCGGCGCAGTACTACATCTCCCACGTGGCTCTGTCGGAGGCCCACCGTCTGCGCGACGATCCGGCCGAAGCCGCCAGAGCTCTGGAGCGTGGAACGCGGCTGTACGAACTGACCGCGCGCATGGTTCCCTGAGGTCCCGTCAGCCGTCGCCGTCGAGGAGCATGGTTTCGTAGGAGCCTTGGGCTTCGATCCGCAGTGGCTCGGCTCCGGCTCCGCTTGAGATCTCGACCCGGATGAAGCTCGTTCCGCTGCTGTCGACGAACCAGCCGGACTCCAGGGCGAAGCGGACTGACTGACGCGAAGATCCGCGCACGATGACGTCAGGTGAAGGGCCCTCTCCGCCGCTCGTCCACTCCGTGCGAACATCCAGCAGCGCAGTGGGGCCATGCGGCGTTTCGTCGACAGCCCTCAGGGTCGTCGTCCGTACCTCGACGGCCTCGGCAGTTCCCTGCAGTCCCAGGAGTGCGGACAGCGGCACTCGAGTTGTATCCACCCAACTGTCTCCCGGTCGTGTCGGTCCGACTGGAAGAGCAGGGAATCCAAGCTCCCGCAGCCACGTCTCGACCTGGTCTCGCAGGGGTGCTGCAACCGGACCCGACGCTCCATCGACCTCGATTCGATAGATCCGGCCGGACGGTGTGGCAGTCGATCGAAATCGCATCCCTTCGAGCCGCCCCAGGTCGGGAAGCTGATCGGGCGCCGGATCGACTTCGAACCGGAATTCGCGAATCTCGGAACTGACGACGACCGAGTCGTGGGCACTGGCTTCCACTGTCTGATCGAGCCTGAACATCGTCCTGGTAGTGGCCTCTCCCCCGAGCTCCTCCGGGAGATGCAGGGAGAGTTGCTTCGCGTGCCGATAACGGGCGGTTCCTCCCGGGTCGCCGCCCAGTCGAAGGACGATCGGGTCGGGAGTCTGTCCAGGGGCTGCGGTGGGAACCAGGGTGATCCCGGGAAAGACCACGAACAGGGCGAAGACGGGGTATGCGCGTATCAGAAACACCAGATGAGCCTATCTCGGGACGCCCACCGACCACAAGCGTCGCTCCGGCGCTGTCCTACTTTGGGCCAAATTGACGAAGCGGGCGCGGCATTTCGAGTGGGGAACTCCGACCGTCGCATACGAGGCCATGCTGCCACACCAGCTCCGAGTCCCATCTGAATCAGCAGGAATCTCAACTACTTCCAGAGTTGCTGTTCGGATTCGTTCTGCCGTGACAGCCCCACGGAGAGGGTTGCAGGGCCCACGTCGCACAGCGGTTCGCGTCTTGCTTTTGCTGACCCAAGCAAGTGCAGGTCGAGTCTCTCGACTGACGGCTCTGGCGGCGCTGATTCCGGCACCAGGGTCGAATGAGGACCAGACGAGTGTCAGTGAAGATGAAGACGGATCGACATCCCCACGCAATCGATGCGACGGTCGGTAAGGCCAGGGCCCACAAGGGCCATCCGCTTGCGGGACGAGGGGCGGGGAACGATGAGCCATCTGTGCCGCCGGTCCAGGCTCCGGCCGAGTCAGCGGCGGAACAGTATCAGGCAATCGCCGAAGTGACGGCAGACTGGGCCTACGCGCTGCATATCGAGGCCGACGGCCGGGCGATCACGGACTGGATGAGCTCCAACGTGCAGCAGGTGACCGGCTTCACGCCGTCCGGCCTGGGTTCCGTGGACGCCTGGCTTCGCATGGTCCATCGGGATGACCGCGAGCTGGTGCGGACACACCTCCGCGCGCTGCAGGCGGGACGCGCGGATACCGTCGAGTATCGGGTCGTAACCAGGTCCGGAGAAACGCGCTGGGTGCGGGACTATGCGCGGCCGATGGCCGGTCCGGTTCACGGGGCAGTCCAGGTCGTAGGGGGGGTGAGGGACATAACAGCCAGGCGGCAGGCCGAGATGGACCGCGCCCGGCTCCTCGCCGAGTGCGAACTCGCGGCTGAGCAGAAGGAGCAACTGGTGCGGGCGATCGGCCAGGCAGTGCGCGCCTCGGAGACGGAACTTCGAGACTCCGTGGCAGTCCTCGAACAACTGTCGTCCATCGCGTCGGCGGATGCCGGCACACTGCAGACGCACGGGCTGCGGATCAGCAAAGTTGCTGAGTCATTGAGAGCGCTGCTCGACGGATTGGACGAACTGCCCGAAGAGTCCTGAGCTTCAGCGCGTAATCGGAACCGTCTCGTCGAAGATCACAAACGGGCTGTTGCCGGCCGCTCCCGCGGCCTCCGAAAGCAAAACCCGCGACGTATCGGGCAGTGAACCCCGGAGAAACTGCGCAAACACCGAACTGTAGACGGCGTCAGGCCGGACGGTGATGGTCGCCCGGGCGAATTTCGCACCTGGCAGGGCGTCCACCTCGAACGACACAGCCTCGTCGACTCCTATCCTCGTGTCTGACAGTTCTACCCACAGCCCATCCCGATTCTCCACCTTCCGCGCAACCAGCCAGCTTGCCGGTCTGCTCTCCAGCGCTGTCCTGTCCACGCCAAGCTGTGTGATCTCCACTACCACCTCTGGAGTCACGTAGGTAGGGAAGTGGTGGCCGGCGCCGCTATTCGTAAGTCGAAGTCTGATTCCCGGTCCGTCAAGCCACTCGGTGGAGAGCGCGGAGCGGACCATCTCGGGGTCGTGAATTCCGCGCCACAGGTGTCGGCGGTCCGGCATGTGGCAGTCCTGGCAGGAGACTCCCTCGTCTGCCCACCTGCTGACCCGCCATTCCTGGTAAGTATTCTGGATCGACTTTCCGGCTGGAGCCGGGGCTTCGAACTGGTGACAACCCGAGCAGAATCTGGAGTCCGAGAAGAATTCGGTCCGGTTTGCGCCGTTGTGTGGGGCTTCTGGAGGAAAGGAGCCGGCGGAGCCGTCGCGGAGCACTGGGCCGTACCGCTGTCGGCCACGCAGATGGCAGGCGGCGCAAGTGATTCCCCGGTCACGCAGATCCCGGTCGAACGTCGGGTTCGGGGACAGGTCACCGTCGGTTCCGCCCACCCATGCACTCTGCTCGGCCAGCGGAGCGTGGCACACCAGGCAGCTGCGTACTGTCTCCGGAGAGGACTGCTCCCAATTCACCAGTTGCCCTGAGAGCCCGGCCGAATACGCGCCCGCGTGGATCGTGGTGCTCCAGTCGGCGAGTTTCTGGGTGTGGCATGTGCCACAGGCCTCGGGAAGCAGGGAAGCCTCGACCTCCGGCCAGTCAGCAGGTGCCGGGCCCTGTGCCGGGATCGGTCGGATCCAGTAGTCGGCGACGAAACTCTCAAGCGAGGAATAGGTGGGAGCGTCGCCTGTCCGGCTGGCCGGGCCTTCCGCGTCGATTGCCGGCGAGGGGTCGCTGCACGCCGCGATCGACAGGCACAGCAGAATCGGCAGCAGGAGCAGACGTCGATCCACGACCACGGGCATCCTCCGGCGAATGTTCGGTGCGAGCGGCCCCATCGGGACCTGTCAGGATACTAACCGGCCAGGGCCGCGATCCGTTCCTGCAGGCTGTGGACGGACAGGCGGCGACTGCGCAGAGCGATGATCGCGTCGGCAGCCGCGGACGCCGCGGACAGCGTCGTGGTGTAGGGTATGCCTCGAGAGATCGCCGCCTGGCGGATCATGTAATCGTCGTGCTGAGCGTCCTTTCCGAGCGGCGTGTTCACCAGCAGCTGGACTTCGCCCGACAGCAGCAGATCGAGAATATGCGGCCGGCCCTCGTGTACCTTGAGCACGGTCTCGCAGGGCACTCCCCGTCGGCTCAGATATCGGGCCGTGCCCACGGTCGCCTTGATCTCGAACCCGAGCTCATGCAGCCGCCGGATGATCGGAGTCGCGGCCGGCTTGTCCCGCTCGTGCACCGTTACGACGACGTTGCCCGACAGCGGGAGGGATCCGTCGGCCGCAATCTGCGCCTTGGCGAACGCGAGGCCGAAGCTGTCGGCGAATCCCATCACCTCACCGGTCGATCGCATCTCGGGTCCGAGCAGCGGGTCGGCGTCCGGGAACTTGTTGAACGGGAACACGGCCTCCTTCACCGCCACGTTGAGCAACGGCAGGTCATCCGGCAGGTCCATGTCATCCAGCTTTTCTCCGAGGAGTACCCGGGCCGCCACACGTGCCAGGGGAACGCCGGTCGCCTTGCTGACGAAGGGGACCGTGCGGCTCGCCCTCGGGTTGACCTCGATGACGAATACCCGCCCATCGTGTACCGCGTACTGAACGTTCATCAGGCCGACGACGTTCAGCGACTCGGCGAATTCCCTGGTATGGCGGCGCATTTGCGCGATGTGGTCATCCCGGAGCAGATACGGTGGAAGCACGCAGGCCGAGTCACCTGAGTGAATTCCAGCTTCCTCGATGTGCTGCATCACGCCGCCGATTAACACCCGCTCTCCGTCGCACACCGCATCCACGTCAGCCTCGAAGGCGTCTTCGAGGAATCTGTCGAGCAGGACCGGGTGCTCCGGCGAGGCCTGCACCGCCCGAGTGAAGTACTCACGCAGCATCTCTTCGTCGTACACGATCTGCATCGCGCGACCGCCCAGCACGTAGCTCGGGCGAACGAGTACCGGGTAACCGATCCCGTGCGCGATCTGCATCGCCTCGGCAAGGCTGGTCGCGGTCCCGGCCTCCGGCGTCGTGATCCCTAATCTGACAGTCAGATCCTCGAACTTCCTGCGATCCTCCGCCGCATCGATCGAGTCGACGGATGTGCCCAGGATCGGAACGCCCAGCTCTTCGAGTCGGCGGGCCAGGCGCAACGGTGTCTGGCCACCCATCTGCACCACGACTCCCTCGGGCCTCTCGTGTTCGACGATCTCGAGCACGTCTTCCAGGGTCAGGGGTTCGAAGTACAGCTTGTCGGATATGTCGAAGTCGGTGGAAACGGTCTCAGGATTGGAATTGACCATGATCGTCTCGACCCCGGCCTCACGCATCGCGATCGCCGTGGAGACGCAGCAGTAGTCAAACTCCACTCCCTGGCCGATCCGGTTCGGTCCGCTTCCGAGGATCACGACCTTTCGTCGATCTGACGACTCGGACTCGTTCTCCGACTCGTAGGTCGAGTAGAGGTAGGGAGTCGCGGCGGGAAATTCGCCCGCACAGGTGTCGACCGTTTTCCATACCGGACGGATGCCGTGTTTATGCCGGAGCCCGCGAATTTCCGCCTCCGGGACCCCCCGGATCTGTGCGAGCTCGGCATCACCGAAGCCCATACGTTTGGTTGACTTAAGAAGATCGCAATCAAGCGTTGTCGATGTACGTACTATTGTTGCCGCCGCAACTATATCAGCGAGTTGATCCAAAAACCACAGGTCGATGCCCGTGAGTTCAGCAATCTCCTGAGGCGTGACACCTGCTTCCAATGCGCGCCGGATCTGGAAGGGTCTTTCGGGCGTCGGCGTGCGGACGGCCGATCTGATCGTGTCCGCGGATCCATCCTTGAGCCGATCGTCAACCGGGTCCGCGGCCGGAAGCCACCCGGAGCGATCGTTCTCCAGGGCTCGAAACCCCTTGAGCCATGCCTGCTGGAAGGTCCTGCCAATCGCCATTACCTCGCCCACGGCCTTCATCTGGATGCCGAGAGTCGCGTCGGCCTTGGGGAACTTTTCGAACGTAAAGCGAGGGAGCTTTACCACCACATAGTCGAGGACGGGCTCGAAGGAGGACGGAGTAACGCGCGTGATGGCGTTCTCGATCTCGTCCAGCCGGTAGCCAACCGCGAGCTTGGCGCCGATTCGAGCAATCGGGAAGCCCGTGGCCTTCGATGCGAGTGCCGAGGAACGGGAAACCCGCGGATTCATCTCGATCACGAGCAGGTCGCCGTTATGCGGGCTCAGCGCGAACTGGATGTTACACCCGCCGGCTTCGACGCCGATTTCGCGAATGATCTTGATCGCCGCGTCCCGCATCCGCTGATACTCGTCGTCCGACAGCGTCATCGCGGGAGCGACGGTGATCGAGTCGCCGGTGTGAACGCCCATCGGGTCGAAGTTCTCGATCGAGCAGACGATCACGACGTTGTCCGCTCCGTCTCGCATTACCTCGAGCTCGAACTCCTTCCACCCGATTACGCTGCGATCGATCAACACTTCGGTGATCGGTGACAATTCGAGTCCGCGTCGGACCTTCGCTTCGAACTCCTCCCGGTTCCACGCGATTCCGCCCCCCGTGCCGCCCAGGGTGAAGGACGGCCGGATGATCGCTGGAAAGCCAGTATCGTCAGCGATCACCATCGCTTCGTCCACCGTGCCGGCGAAGCCGCCGTGCGGGACGTTGAGCCCGATACGGTCCATCGCCTCGGCGAACTCCTCGCGATCCTCGGCCATGCGGATGGCGCGGGTGTCCGCCCCGATCAGCTCTACGCCGTACTTCTCCAGCACACCTGTGTCATGAAGCTCCAGTGCGACGTTAAGGGCCGTCTGCCCGCCCATCGTCGGGAGCAGGGCGTCGGGACGCTCCTTTTCGATCACCCGCTCCACCCACTCGGCGTTGATCGGCTCGATGTAGGTGGCGTCGGCCAGGTCCGGGTCCGTCATGATCGTGGCCGGATTTGAATTCACGAGCACGACCCGGAAGCCCTCTTCGCGCAGCGCACGACAGGCCTGCGTGCCCGAATAGTCGAACTCGCAGGCCTGGCCGATGATGATCGGGCCGGAGCCGATGAGAAGAATCGAGGAAATGTCTTCGCGCTTGGGCATTCGCGGACTATACGGCGGCGAATGCGGGAGTCAAGCCGGGAATCAATTCAGGCGCGGCCACACCTGAATGATACCGCCCTGCTGAACGGACACTTCGCTGGCAGCCCCGTCTCCATCGGTTTCGAACGACAACTGAACTCGCTGCTCGTTGACGTCGGCGATGAACGTGGTAGCCGACAGTGGGACGAGCTCGACTTCCAGGGCTTCGCGTCCAGACCTGCGGATGATCCCGACGATCGCGTCGCCGTCGCTGCGCACCTCGAATTCACCGCCCGGGCCGGGTTCGTAGACCCCGATGACTCGCTCGAGCGCCTCGGCTGAAACCGCTACCTGCAGCTGCTCGGACTGCGGGCCGGGCTCCAGTTCGAGGAGAAGTACCTTCACATCGTACCCGAAGTCGGCGGGCTGCACCCAGTTCCCGTCAGATGAGGATGCGAAGCCGGCGCCCGGCTGAAGTTTCAGGTAGATTCCACCAAGCCCGTCTTCAACGTCCCAGTTGTCGAATGAGACGGAGTGGACCTTCGTCACTCGCAGAGGAACTCCTCCCTCCGCGTCCCTCGCGAAGCTGCCATCTGCCGCCTGCGAGGACGTCAGTCCTTCTTCAACGGTCTCCTGGAGCCAGGTCCATGCTGTCTCGTCGCTCCAGTCACCATCATCATATGCTGAGCCAGGTCCGTGAGATGCCCGAATTACCGTCTCCAGCGTTCCGGACTCGGTCTCGCCGGCTCCGACCTCGAAACCCAGGCCCTTGTAGTTGAACGGATGCGAACCGCCTGCGATCGGGTCACGGATCTCTCCCATGAGATCGACCCGGAGGGGCTCGTCCAGCGGCATGGATGCTTCGACCGTCAAGATCCTTCGCAGCGCCGCGGTCAGCTCGACCGAATTCGTGACGTCGTCGAATGCAGTCGGCTCGACCGCGTACCTCGCCACGAGAAGACCTGCTCCATCGGACTCCTGGGCCTGGAGCGGTCCGCCGGACAGGGCGAACGCCACCCCCATGCCTGCAACGAGCCGGAAAAGGTGAAGACTTCTCTGCATGGTCATTTCCTCTTTTGAGACTGCACGAGTGTCCTTCAGTTGCTCCACGGTCGCATCGTCCTAGTCCCTCGTTGGTGAGGGTTGGACAAAGGTCCCTCCGAACATCGCCGTAGCGGAACCGAGAAGGCTCCGATCGGCGGGTACGGCGACGGCATAGATCGCTTCCATGGACTCCCAATGCTTGGGCTTGTAGGGAATCACACCATTGATCAGAAACCGCCCGGGATCGTCGATCGCCTCCCCGGCGGGCACTGCCTTACCAGCCTCGACGACGAAGCTCGGCTCGAAGACCAGATTTCCGTACTGGGGCTGTCCCGGTTGCAGAATCTTTCCGAGCGGAACGGTTCCATTCGCGGGGACCTCCATCGGACGGGAGCGAAACGACTCGAGTACCTCTCCCCTCCGCATACGGAAAATGTGCACGATGACAGACATTCCCCGGGCGGCCTCGAGTTCGACCGTGCCCGTCTGACGCAGCAACTCCGAGACGCTCAAGTATCCCTCTGATCGCTTCGCCAGCTCCGAACCGCGCCGCGCGTCGAACCGGACCGCAGTGACGATCTCGGTCGTCCGTTGAGCAACGGCTGGTGCGGCAGAGCTCAGGGACAGCAGGACGAAAGCCCAGCACGCGCCCCGAACTTTCGAACTCACGGCGTACTCCCCGTAATCGCCTTGCCCATCTCGAGCCCGCTGGGCGGACCTTCGTTGATCTTAATGCTATTCAGAACCACGACGGACTCGAACCCCTCTCCCGCTACGAGCTTACGCATCTGCTCAAGCTGTCCTCCCATCCGGGACTCGATCATGTTCCTTTGCGACGCGGGCATCGCCGCCAACTGGGCGTCGAATTCGGCGAGCTTCTGCCTTGCTTCCTCGAGTTCGCTCTGCTCCTTGTCGCTCAGACCTCCCATCAGGCCCGTGAGGCGCATGATCTGCGTCTTGGGGCTGTACATTCCGACCCCCATGTCGCCGTAAACCCCGTAATCCTGGTCGAGTTTTTCGATCGTGAGGGGGCTCGAATTGCCTTCGGTCGTGAGGGTGCCTTCCATCAGGAGTCGGCGGGTCAGATAGAACTCGGTGTCGATCCACAAGCTGACCGATGCGAGTTCGAATACGTGACCATCTTCGGTCACCTGGCCCAGACCGAGGTTGTCGGCACGCAGGTGAAAGGACTCCTGCCCATCCACCATTTCCCGCCCCACGAGTTCCGCGACGTTCGCGAAGGTCCGCATGTCGTGATCCGCCGATTCGGCATCGGCGACTCCGTCGTTTTCCTGATACGCGGCGGCTCCGTCCAGGAACAGAGTCATGTCCCCCATCATGCCGTCCATCGCCAGGGCTCCGGCTCCTGGCGATGATTCGCTTGCGAGAGCCGGGCCGAGCATGCGCAGGCCCATAGCCATTCCGCCCGCCATCATCTGCCCATCTTCCGCTGTGTATCCCGTCCCGGCGCGCGACACCTCGCCCACCGGGACCATCCGAAACAGGTCCGTGTCAGGGATTCGCTCGTAGTAGATGAGGATCCGATTTCCGGACATCGTCTGATCGACCGTGTAGTTCTCGATTCCCTGGAATTGGCTGATCTGCATCTCGCGTGCAGTCTGCAGGATCTCCTGCGCATCCTGCGGGGGCATCGTCGACAGGGCCGACATGACGGCCAGGGCTGGTACTGCCAGAGTGCTCAACATCAACTTCTCCTGGGATCAGGCTCTGGACGGAAAACTCCCGCTCAGGGCTATGGCATGACGGAACGGCGGTCTCGCGGCGCGCGCCACCTTCTTCGACGTCTCCTCCAGCGGCCGCGTGTCCGGTAGCTTGAAAGTTCTTCGGCCGTCTCCGCCGTAGTAGTTGCCGATAAGGGCGTATAGCGACTGGTTCTGCGAAATGGGAAGCTCCTGCCCTTCGCAGAAGGCAAAGCCGCGCGGTGCGAAGTTGTAAGGCACCAGCACGATCTCACCGATCCAGTTGGCCGTGCCCGGGCCCGACTCCGATCCGGCGGGCTCCCTGGCCTGCGCCAGACCTGGGCGAATTACCGACAGGGATGCTCCACCGACCACGGCTGCTGCCGTGGTCGCGGCACGTCGCACGAAGAATCTGCGCCCGGAGGCGGCTTTCGATTCACTCCTCATGGTCAGCACGGACGCGAGCTGGAACGATTTCGAGCTCGATCATTTCTTCCTCCTAGAGTCCCCAGGTCGACGACTTACCTAGATCGAGCGTACGGTTGCTGCTGCCCTTCGTAGTCTTCTTGATGTACTTGTAGATCTTCTTTCCATCGGCACGCCCGATCCTGACGTTGAATTGCCACTTTCGCTCCTTCGAGCAGCTCCCCGATGCTGTATACCGCCTGTCCATGGACTTGCCGGAGGCGATCCTGTGATCCTGGATCTCCAAGGACTTGGCGCCTCCGAAGACCAGGAATGAACCGCTATACACCGAGCTGGAGTACAGGTCGACCCATACGTCGAAGCTCTGATTGTTGCTCGCGCGAATCGCGAAGGAGCAGCTCATTTCCCCGGTCGCCGATTCGATGTCGAACATCTCCACGACCGATGCCGAGACGACCGCTCCGTCCCCGGTCTTCGAGTCGACAGCCGACCCGGAGACCAGGGCCAGTACCGGGAGCAGGACGCCGCATGCGATTGCTGACTTTCTGATCATCATTCTCTCCTGTGTTGTTTCATCTTCGATCCCGGCTCGACACCGGGTATCAGCCATTCCGCACCCGACGTCGTTCTACAGCCGAACCAGCTCGACCCGCCGATTCTGCTGCTTGCCTTCGGATGTGCTGTTGTCGGCCACGGGCACGGTTTCACCGAGTCCGACGCTCTCGAGACGGCTGGCATCGATTCCGAAGTTGGAGACCAGGTAGTCCTTGACCGAGGCGGCACGCTGGTCGGACAGGTCAAGGTTCGACGCATCGTCTCCGTCGGAGTCGGTGTGACCTTCGATCGAGATTCGCAGGTCCGGGTGGTCCTGCAGCATCGATCCGATCTCCTCGAGCGTGGTGCCTGACTCGGGCTTGATCGTGGCGCTGTTCACATCGAAGTAGATGCCCTGCGTCGCGACGCGGCCGTCCTCCGCAAGGCGGTCGTACAGGTCTCGACCGCCACCCGCGATGCGCATCGTGCCGATGAGAATCGGCCTGTCGGCAGTCGCCGAGCCGACCGCGAGGAACAGCGTATCCGACCTTGGAAACACGGCGTTGGGGATGTTGGCAATCCGGCTGTCGCCGACGTACACCTTCATGTGCTCGCCATCGGCCAGCACGCGGATGGGAACGATGGCGTCGCCGGGATTGGCTGCACCGTAGCCGGCGAGAGCCTGGGGTCCGATTCCTCCCACCGACCGGGCGCCGCCTTGGCCATGCTCGATCGAAACGGCGGTCCCCGTGTAATCGCGGTTCTTTCCGAACCATGCACGGCCCGTGACGAGTCGAGCGTACGCGTTGCCGTGCGGCACGTGGACGGCGTACTCGATCGTGAACTGCTCGGGAAGCGTCTCGGGCAGGGGAATCGCGAACATTCCCCCCGACAGGGCTCTCACGTATCGCTCACCCTGCCATTCGATGACCTCGAAGCTGCCCTCTACGAGCTCGAACCCGCGAGGGAAGTCCCCGACGTTGTCGCGGGTGTAGTCGTCGAACACGAGGACGTTGTCGCCGGCAACGAAATCGTAGTTCGCGTTCGCGGTAGACAGGTCTGCGGGCGGTACGCCGCCGCCCCCCGGGGGCGGTGGAGCGGTTCCCTGGGCTGGAGGCGGGTCCTCTCCCATCATTTCGGCGGCCGCGTAGGGATCGGTAACAGCTCCCCCGTCGTCACCCACGATCATCTCGCCGTAGTCGTCCGTCAGGTAGTAGTCGTCGCCCGACTCCTTCGCGCCGTTAATGCACTCGAAGTCGTTGAACGGGCAGGCCACACCTTCGCGAACCAGCTGGTCTGCCTGGCTCAGCAATTCGTCCTCAGCGGCCTGCGAAGCCGTCTCCTTGAGCTTCTTGAAGATCTGGGCGTGTCCGGGAGTCGGAAGCGCGAACAGAGCTGCGACGGCAACGCAGGTCAGTCGCAGCCAGGTGGTTCTGGACATCGGGGCTCCTCTTTCGTGTTCCACGTACGGGGCCTTGCCCATGTGGGCATACCGTAGAGCGAAAGAAGAAGGAAAAACCCGCCACGGGCGTGGCGGCCTAACGGATGGAGGCTTCGCTCCGCGCTCGCGCCACGGCCTCGAGCTGGGCCTGCGCGCCGTCGACGGTGGACTCCAGGTCGGGCCGGCCCGTCATGGCTTCGAGGGCGATCCACAGGATCTGCTCGGCCTCGTCATACCGTCCCTGGGCGAGCAGGCACTTCGCCAGGCTGGTTCTCGCAGTACCGATCAGATAGGCGAGACGATCCGCTGAGTCTGGATCCTCGGTGAGCACCTCGATGGTCCGACGAAGCACCTGTTCGGCCTCCTCGTGATAGCCCGCCTGCATCAGGGTCGTCCCCAGTCCGTGCAAAGGATACGCGAGGGGCCAGCGCTCGTCGGGCAGAGTCCGCTCCCTCGCCTCCAGCACCTCGCGAAACAGGGGGATGGCGCCCTCGTAGTCGTCGTGCTCCACCTTCATCCAGGCGTAGTTGTTGAGGATCGACAGCGTGGTCGTGTGATCCGGTCCCAACAGATCCCGGTCAATCTCGATCGCCCGAAGCATCAACGAATCACCGGCCCCGGGCTCCAGTTCGTCATAGATCATCGCGAGGTCGTTCAGACTCGCCGCGACGGCCGTGTGCCATTCTCCGAATAATTCCCGGCGGATCGCCAGCGCCTCTTCCTGGAATTTGAGGGCACTGTCGCCGCCGTCGTGCGCCACGTCTTGCAGGGCGACGGCCAGTTCGTCGCGCCGCTCCGAGTGGAGCCGCAAGGTCCGGACAGCCGCCAGCCTGGCGGACTTTGCCGAGTCCCGTTGATCCGGAAGTGCGGCCCGCGCCGTCTCCAGAATCACCATCGCCGATTCAGGGGTTCTGGGCACGACTCCGGCCGCGAGATAGTAGGCCTGTGCGGCGAGTCGTCCGGCGCTGTCCGCGTCCACTCCCCTGGTCGCCCGCGACAGCCGTCTGAGGGCCATAGCCAGTCGCTCATCCCTCGCGGGGCCGGCCGGCTCCGCCGCGAGCAGCCTCACGGATCGCTCCAGGTGCACGCGCGCCTGGTCGCGCTCACCGAGCGCTGCGTAAATCGATCCAACCGTGAGCGACAGTTCCGCGAGCACCGACGGGTGGGTAGACAGGTCCTCTCCGATTCTGCTGGCAGCCTGATCGACGAGCTCACGGACCGGCATCGAATCTCCACCAGCGTTCGGACGCGCTGCCTCGAAAATTTCGGTGAGGAAATCCCGCACTGCAGTGGCCCGCGCCGCCTCGGCCTGGGCCAGGTTCCGTTCCTGCTCCAGTTGTCGCCCGTGTCTCTCTACCGTCGCCACGTAGCCGACCAGCGCGAGAGCGATTCCCACGAGAACCGGTGCTGCCCAGCGGTGCCGCTTGAAGTACTTGCGCGTCCGATACCCGACGCCGCCGCGCTTCGCCGCGATCGGCCGTCCCTCGAGATGTCTGAGCACATCCTCCACGAACTCGACGACGCTGGAGTAGCGTTCCGACGGGTCTTTCGCGAGTGCCTTGAGGAGAATTGTGTCGAGGTCGCCATCGAGCCGGCGGGCAAGGCGCTGGGGAGTCGTGCCGCGCCGTCGGGCCGTCTCGCCATCCGCTCGCCCGGCGACATCGCTCGGTTTCCTTGGATGCGAGTGAACTACGGCCTCCTGCAATGACCACCGGGAGCCGTCGCCGGTGTCGAGCGGAAACGATCCGGCAAGCAGGCCGAACAGCAGCGTTCCGAGCTGGTACACGTCCGATGCCGTGGTCACCGGCTGGCCGAGGACCTGCTCCGGGCTCGCGTACTTCAGGGTCAGTGGCTGGATGCCGGTGCGGGTGTGGTGAAGGACATCTTCCTCGCCCGGGTCCAGCAACTTCGCAATCCCGAAGTCGAGCAGCTTGGGTGCACCGTCGCTGCCGACCAGGATGTTGGACGGTTTGATATCACGGTGGACGACCAGCCGCGTGTGAGCGAACTGTACGGCTCTTCCAACTTCGACGAATAGCCGGAGCCGCTCTTCGACCGAACACTCGCGCTCGTCGCAGTACTCATCGATCGGATTTCCCTCGACGTGCTCCAGGGCCAGGAACGGCCTGCCGTCGTCGGTTGAGCCGCCGTCGTACAGCCTGGCGATGTTGGGATGCTCGAGCGACGAGAGGATCTGGCGCTCGGACCTGAACCGGGACAGCACGTCGTCCGTGTCCAGCCCCCGCCGGACGATCTTCAGAGCGACTTCGCGTTTGAACGAACCGTCGTCCCGCACGGCGAGCCATACGGATGCCATTCCGCCGCGGCCAATCGAGCGCAGGATTCGATATCGTCCGACGCGAAAACCAGTCAGGTCTGCGCCCTCGCCCACCTGTTCGATCGCTTCGAGGGCCTCCGGCGGGATGGGTGGAGGCGTAGCCAGGAAATCGTCGGAAGCGCTCGCAGCTGTCAGCAGCTCCGAGACCATGCCGAACAGCTGCAGGTCGCCGTCGCACGCGGAACGCAGACGTTCCTCGCGCCCGGCGGCAGGCCAGTCCAACGCCTCCGCGAACAGCGAATCAGCCCGCTGCCAGATTTCCGGGCGAATCGGCTCCGCCACCTGGCGACCTCCCGTGTGTGTGGTTGTTGTCGCTGGAGCCAGCTCAGGAAAGAGCCTTGTACAGGTAGGCCCTGGCCCTGGTCCAGTCCCGTTCTACCGTACGGACGGACATGTCGAGGGCCGCGGCGGTCTCCGGTACGGTCATCCCCCCGAAGAAGCGGCACTCGACCACGCGTTCGAGTCGGGGATCGTGTCGCCCGAGCTCGGCTAGCGCGTGATCCAGCGCGACGAGGTCGATCTGCTGCATGCCCTCCGCCGGGACCAGGTCGTCTTTCAGCGGCACTCGCAGATCCCCACCACCTCGCTTGAGCGCCCGACGACGCCTGGCGTGATCGATCAGGACATGACGGATGACGCGCGCGGCGACAGCGAAGAAATGCGCCCTGTCGTTCCAGGTCGCTGTCGCCTGGTCCACCAGAGCCAGGTAGGCCTCGTGCACCACGGCGGTCGTGTCGAGCGTAATGTCCGTGCGCTCGGATTGCAGCCGGCGGTGAGCAATACGACGCAGATCATCGTACACGAGCGGGACGAGGCTTTCGAAAGCCTCCCTGTCCCCGCCCGAGCACCGGGCAAGAACGGCCGTGATCTCCGCCGGGTCACCTTCGACTCGACCTTCCGGCTGACGCCGGTCCTCCGTATCCAGACAGCCTCCTCGGTCGGACTGGACAGCTACGTCATGGTCGCATCCCCGCCCTCGGCCCCGCGGGTCAAGAATGGACAGCATTGCCGCATACTGCCAGCCCTCCGAGAAGATCTTCGCATTCGAGGGACTGATTCCCGTCGTCCTGTAGAGCGGAGAGCGACCGCGAATGCCGCCATTGACCGGGAGCGTGGACGAAGAAAACGGGAGCCCCTTCTATTCGGGGCTCCCGCAAGTCAACCTGCTGATAGCGTCATCAGGCGACGCGAGCGACTCCTACCAGTCGCCCATCATTCCCTTCACTGCATACGACGGCCTGATATCCACCGGCACCACGCCATCGAGACGCTCGATCGCCGCCGCCATCTCGGGCGACATCTTTCCGTAGCGCTCCAGGAACGCCCCGGCCCCATCCCGGTCGCCCGTCGCCTGCAGCAGCAGGTACTGGCCGGCGAGCTCCGACATGACAGCGGGCATGGTCGCGAGATCGGCTGCGAACCGACCGGAGTCCTCGTCGTACGTGATCGCTCCCGCGCCGCGCAGGTAATTGAACTGCGTCAGGCAGCCGAGACCGTGCGCTTCGGTGGCCCCGAACCGCACGCAGCGAAACATGTCCGCCACGTGATCGATCAGGACCTCCTCGTAGAAATCACGCGAGTAGTCACCTTGCTCGACCAGAACTCCGAGGCTGTGCGTACCGACCGCATCCGCCTTGGCCTCTTCGAGCGCCGAATAGTATTCCTGCAGCGCCTTGTTCACCGTGAGATCGGGGTCTCCGGTCACGTAGTCCGGGCCCAGTCCGTGGGCCAATTCGTGCACCAGGATCCGGGTGAAGTACGGTTCGAAACCGATCCGCCCCGCCTGCTCAGGAACCAGCACCTGCTCGGCGATCGGCTTCAGGTTCGTGTCGAACTTGGCGCGGATCACGTTGCGCAGCATCACCTTCTTCGAGCCCTCCGTCTCCCGCACACGTGCGTCGTTCGGGAGGTTGAAAGCGATCGTCTGCACGCCCGGTCGCGTCTCGCCCGCCCCGTAGACCAGGTCGATCACCGAGATCGGGGAGGTGAAGTCACGGTCGAGATACTTGTGCTCGTCAGGAATCGGCAGAGCCCGTTCGAGAGCCGGGAGCCGTGCCGCGAGGCCGGCCAGCAGATCGCTGGCCACCGGGTCCTTGAACCCGATGAACGATTCGAACGATGCCTTGTAGCCGAACAGTCCGTCCTCGTATACCTCGTAGGGTCCGATCGTCGGCTCGATCAGGTTGTCCTCGAGCCGCATCCAGGCGATCTCACTGTCGAAGTAGTCGTCCGTGAGAAACGACTCGGCCCGCAGTCGCAGGAAACGCTCGAGGGAAGGGTTGTCCGCGTGCTCCGCCGCTTCCCGCAGCGCCGTCGCAGCCGCCTCCAGCTGGTCCACGTACGCCTGCGAGTAGGGAACCGCTCTCAGGCCGCCGTTGTCACGCTCGATGACCGTGTAGTAAGAGGTGAATGCGGCCGCGTCGCCCCGGTTGAGGCCGATCCACTCCTCGAACTCTTCCTTCGTCATGTCCTCGGGGTACGAGCCCGCGCCGGCCGGCTTTGGACCGACGCCGGGCACGAACGGCTCTTCCTCCGCGATCCGGTCCCACGGTCCGTACATCAGCTCGTAGTAGTCGCGGATCGCAGCGGCTTCGGGCGTGTCCTCGTCGGGAAGCACAGCGCCCGGGTCGGCATTTCCCCGCCACACCTGGAGTCGATAGATCGCGTCCAGGTGGTCGGAGGCTTCAACTAGCCTGCGCAGCACCCGCTTCTGACGGTCGTCGAGCAGCGAGGCATCGAAGTCGAGGGTGACGGGTGCGAACTGGGTCACCCGGTCGGCCATCGTGGCTCCGGTCTCTACCGCGACTTCCGGCCCACCGTCTCCGCCGCACGCCGTCGCCAGCCCCAGGCCGGCAAGCACCAGCAGGCTCGCTGCTTTCCTCACGCGTCCCCTCCCCTCTTATTTCGTTCCTTGCGCACGGCTGTCGCTACGAACAGGGCGAATCCGCCCCACACGAAAAGCAGCACGAGGATCATCGTTACGATTCCCTTAGTGGTCACGACTCCTCCGATCCCGCTCCGGAATTCAGGTCATGGCCCGCAGAACCCCAACGCTAGCCGAACCAGTGAGCGGTGGCCAGCAGCTGAAACTCGGTGCCGACTCGAGAGAACACTCTGTCCCGTCCGAAACGCAGAACCGGCGCTCTCATTCAGCAGCAGGCCCGAGTTAATCGCTGCTGGCAAATCACGCCAACGTCAGTAAGGAGAACACAACAGCACCCACCGAGTGAGCGCACGGTGGACTGGCTCAGGTAGCGGAGACCGTGCTCGAATCTGGAGATGCGGACGAGTCTCGCGCACCGCAATTCCTGTCCGGCCGCTGGATGCTCAGTAGAATCCAATCGATCAAACAACCCAGAGGCAGGGCTGCAAGTACCACCAGAGGCGTCAAGAAGCGGTTACCGTAGTGCGATTCTGACCAGTATTGGTATTTCGAGAACAGAAGCAGCAGGGCAGTCGATGTGACTAGGACGTAAAGACCCATCCTCCACGAGCGCTGCAGCAGCACCGGCAAACCCAACATCGAACCCAGACTGATGACACTGGTGGACAATAGCCCCTTGGTTGGGTGCAACAATTGGCCTTTGAGCCCCTCGAGCAGCGGCAGTGTAAAATCAGCTCGATGCGAATGCAGGCTGAAGCCGGTGTGAGTTGCGACGGCGATGCGGTCATAGCCAGTAACCAGCGGTCCTCCGAAAAGATGGATGTTGAAAGCCATCCATATTAGGGTTGAGCCAGCCAAGCCCAAGACCAGCCAAGCTGACGAGCGGTAAAGGGGTTGGCCCATCAGGAGAGGCAAGGCCGGCAATACAACAACGTACGCAGGTCGAACGGCGACAATTGCACCGGCCACGACTCCGGCCACGAAGTGGCGCCAGACAGCCTGTTCCCGATCTTTCGGCAAGAGCACCAGCACAGCCACCAGCAAGACCGTCAGAAACACGTCAGGCGAGTAGTTGTAGGCGTAGTGTGGTAGAAACGAGAACATTCCCGTCAGGCTTGTGGCCAGCATTGCCGGCCATGGTTCAACCCATCGCCGGGCAAGCACGAAAACCAGCGCGAGCAGAATCGTCAACGCGATCAAGTTGAACGCCAAGGCGCCACGGGCGCCTAGCACGACCACCAAAGGCATGGAGATCAGTGGCATCAAGATCGAGTGCTTGGGGACCAAACGGCCGTGAATGTCCAGAGACACATGGTTGCTGTAATTCACCAGAGGCGGAGACAACTGGTTTGAGAGGTCGAGGTCGTGATCAGTCCAGACCGACTCGGCCACCGCTAGGTAGTAGCCGCCGTCGCCTCTGATTTGGGATTCGCCGTCATAGCCCCATGCAACGATCAGAAGATAAACACAAAGAGGCAGCCCGACCGCCGCCAAAGCCGCCCACGATTCCCCTGGGCCAAAGCCCGTCGCGCTCACCTGTCCCCTTTCCGCATTACGGAATGGGTTGTGGAAGTGCTACAATCTGCGGGGATTATAGCGATACCTGGCCCCTTTCTTGGCGCTGTCTTGGTGACCTTGCCGGCAAGAACACTTGCACTCGACCTCCTATTCTACTGCTATGATTCACGTTTCGCGCGTTGCAGCGTGGTGTGCTGGACAAATCAGTGCACAGTCCGTTCCCTTGGTACTCACCTCGCGGCTGCTCAATCCGCGAAGCCCTCGAATCCACCATCTCCGACCGTCCACGAGAAGTCTGCACATTGGGCTCCGTAATCGTCGGTGAATTGGGCGGGCTCGGTCGCGGGCTTCGCTAGCAACGCATTAGTCGCCGCTGCGACACGAATTCTCTTGGCTACTCCTGCGTTCTTCTTCCGCTGTTCGGATCGTGCGCGGCCATTCAGACTTACCTTGTCCGCGACAGCAGTCAATTTGACGAGTCGAATTCCACGCCAGTGTCGGGCTTTGGGCCACACTAACGGCCGACCCAAAGCGGCTTGCCTGCCTGCAGTGACTCACGTGGGTCTTCAGGATGGAGCTTGGCAAAACTGGAGGCATTGGAATGGATGTCGTGACCGTGAATCCATTTGCACAGTCCGCTGCGATACGGATGGAGGGACGACCACTGCGCAGCTACATCCCGTGTCTCCTCGTCCTGCCACTACCGCTGGTCGCCTCCTGCTCGGGTCCGGACGAGCGCTCTGCGGCAGTACACCCCGGGATCGAAGTGCTGGTCACCGATTCCGCACATCTGCTCGACGGGCTCCGGGTTGGCCTCGTGACGAACCACACGGGACGCACCCGGAACGGCACGCCGTCCGCCATTGCCCTTCGTGGCGTGGGGGTCGATGTCGTGGCTCTGTTCGCTCCCGAGCACGGCCTCGGTGGCCAGGTCGTGGGCGGGCAGAAGGTTGGCGACGATACCGATGAGCAGACAACTTTTCCGGTCTACTCCCTGTACGGGGACAGTCGAGCGCCGGACCCGGACGTCCTGAAGGAGCTGGATGCTCTCGTGTTCGACGTGCAGGACATCGGGGCTCGATACTACACGTACGTATCCACGATGATCGCTTCGATGGAGGCGGCCGCCGGGGCAGGAATCCTGTTCGTCGTGGCCGATCGTCCGAATCCGATCGGCGGCGGCTGGTGCAGGGGAATGTCCTCGACCCGCAGTTCGCATCTTTCGTCGGGCCCTATCCCGTGCCGATGCGACACGGGATGACCACGGGAGAGCTGGCTCGACTGGTCAATGCGGAGCACGGGATCGAAGCGGATCTG
>Ga0114922_10001577_pt1 | contig 21680 bp, 18 predicted proteins | sample AartaG_FD_100975 | JGI IMG/M metagenome (GOLD analysis project Ga0114922, IMG submission 100975) | Deep subsurface microbial communities from Aarhus Bay to uncover new lineages of life (NeLLi) - Aarhus_00045 metaG | ecosystem: Environmental > Aquatic > Marine > Oceanic > Sediment | place... | reverse complement strand
TTGCTGCAAAGAAGCTTACAGAGGTATCGACCCTTCCAGTAATGCTAGCTTGTTTGAATTTAGATATTTTACTCGCTGCTGCCGCTGAAATTAAAGATTATAAACCTTTACTTTATGCTGCAACTAAAGATTCGTGGGAACAAGTAGGTAAATTTGCGGTTCAAAATAATTTACCTATCGTAGCCGTCTCAAATGATTTAGATGAATTGATGTCGTTAAGTGCTTCTTTGCAGAAACTTGGAGCAAAGGAAATAGTTTTAGACGCTATGACTGTTTTTGGTCCAGGAAATTTAGCTTTAACTTATGATAATATATTGCAATTGAGGATTGCTGCAATCGATAAAGAAGACGCAAACGCAAGCTTCCCTATTATGGGATTACCCGCTGCATATTGGAGCCAAGTGAAAATTGATGACGGAAAGAAGCTTTGGGAACATCAATACCAAGAGATTATTATGGCAGCGATCATGGAATCCATAGATACAAGCCTTATTGTCCTCCACAGTGGTAAGGAGGAAGAAGATATTTGGGTTTTATTAGCAATAATGACTTTAAGACAGAGCGTATTCAGCGATCCTCGTATTTATCCTACAGCAGATCCTGGCTTATATGAGATTGGAGAGCCAACTAAAGAATCTGCTATTTTTGTGACTTCGAATTACCGGTTAACCAAAATTCCTGTAGAAATAGATATTAAAGGAGCAAATTTAAATGCGTATCTTTTAGTTGTGGATTCAGAAGGCATTGGTATTGAATCAGCTGTCGCCGGAGGTCAATTTAGTGCAGGAGCAATCGCGGAAGCGGTAAAAGAATTTGGAGCGTTTGAAAAGGTGAACCATCGCATTTTAATTATTCCAGGTATGGCTGCACGATTAAGTGGAGCCTTAGAAGACGAAGCTGACGCCTACGTAGTAGTTGGTCCTCGGGATAGTTCTGGAATTGCAAAATACATGAAGGAACTGTGGAAACCGGAAGAATTTATGAAAATTTACGAGGATTTAAAGGAGTAGTTAATTTTATTTTTTACTTTTTTATATTTTTATATTTTTCACCTGATTATTTTTTAAAATAAAGAGTAAATCAGGTTTGGAAAAAGTTCTTTAACACTTTTTAATATTAGGGTTTTTGTTGTATTTCCACATCGTAATTCTTCAGCAGAATGGTTTCCTGTTAACACACCTATGAATGGCGCGTTTAAATTTTCAGCAAGAGCCCTATCTTTGGGATGATCCCCAATAATCACGATGTCGTATTCATTGTATTTAGTTTGCAAGTGTTTTTTTAAATTAGGGTCTAACTTACTCTTTACATTTTCGCTTTCTCCAATGACATATTCAAAGTATTTAAAAATCCCTAAAATCTTTGTAATTTGGACTGCAAGTTCTTGCTTTTTTGAAGTAATAATACCCAAAGTAAAGGATTTTTGTTTTAATCCTTCTAGTGTTTCTTCGACACCAGGTAACAAACTTCCTTGATATATTCCTTTTTCTCTATAGTATTCTCGGAAAGCTGTAGATAATACTTCTGGATTAATGTCAGACACTTCCTTAAACATGTCATTTAAGGGTGTTCCAATCATTTTTTCTATTTCTAACCTCTCAAGGGTAGGGATATTATATTTTTTCAGAGCATAATTGAATGAGTTAACGATTCCTTCTCTATTATTGATCAAAGTATTGTCTAAATCAAAACTTAGAAGAATACCTTTAGTTTTTATCATTTCATTCATGACTGTAAGAATTTGTTATGTTATTTTCGATCTTATAAAAAAAAAGAAACGGTAAAAAAAATAAAGGTTATTATTTTTAGATTGTTAGTAGCGGATCTCCCAGAATCGTCATACCCATTGAATACTGATGGGACCACCACGGACCATAGGGGCCATAATTTGGATCTCTAAACCAAGTTTTTAGCGCTTCACCAAATATTTTCCCATTGTTCAATTCATCGTAAAAACTTTGGTACATATTCATACCTCCCGTTCTTGTGCTACCAATTACTGCTAATGACGAATTTGAAAATAAATACTGCGTTCCGAGATTGTTTGAAGTCGTGAAATCACACGCAGAACATGCGAATAAATTATAGAATAGTGGTGTGGTATTTGTATTAAGAATATTGGTATAATTTACATATCCCTCTGAAGGAGGATTTCCAATACCAAAGTAATGATCTTGTTGAGTAGAATGTACTAGTAACTGCACAAATTCGTAATTCTGGGTTAAATTATTTAAATAATTTGCAGGAGTAGTAGTTGAATTATCCCAAAAACAATCTACATCTGAATAGGCAGTAAAATTGCTTAAATATTCGTCATACCATTGTGACCAACTATCATCAATATAGAGTAATGCTTTATGAGGACGAGTAAGTGTTCCCATCCTATATGCGTGATTTCTGGCAAAGTAGTCTTTATATGCTTGAGTAATGTTTACATTGTTTAATGATGAAGGATTTATTCTTCCAATCCAAATTTCTGGATACATGTCGCCTGTTCCATTACTATGAGCTTCTGGCATCCCAACTGGAGGAAGTATATCATCCCATTGTCCATCAAGATCCATATAGTAGAAATCACTAGCATATTGTCCCCACATGTCGACCATAGCATGCGGAATATTACCGATAAAGACAGCACCTTTCAAGCCAAGAGGATAGACATTAGTTAAGTTTTGTTTTAAAGTTGCTACAATGGCTGATGTCCAATTGATTACTTTGGTATTATATCCTTGATTAATTACATCAGTTTCATATTGTTGTATTTCAGGAGTCAATCCGTTGTAAATCGATGAATGAACATAAATGTAAACCAATCCCTTAGAGGTAGGTGATTGGTCAGGTTGTTTAAAATACGGGAGTACAAATGTTAGAGTAATCCCCAGAGCGATTAATACTGGTATAATTATCAATATTGCTTTTAATTGTTTTTTCATATTTAAAACCTTAATTTAGTTGTAAGTTTGATTTTAAAAGAATATATTCTTATGGATAAATTCCCAACACGATAAAATGTTGTTATAAATAAGATAGACTATGACCTATTTATTTATATTGTTTCCATAAACATAGAATGGAATATAAACTCGAAGTTTTAAGCTTTATATCCTTTAAAAAATTTTAAGAGAAATATTATTTCTTCGGACCCTTGAATAATCCGCTGATATTCATATGGAAAATTTTTAAACTCGACTTCTTTTCCCTCTGAGACCCATTTAATAATCAATTTAACGAATTCTTTGTATTTATTTACCGTTGTTCCTTCTGATTCTATCTCAGAGAGAATATCGAGGGCTTTTTTAGGTTTACCGTTAAGAATAGAAGAGATGGCAGCCATCACATAAGATTGAACAATATGTGAGTATCCAATTTTCTTTAAATTTGCCGCTCGGTAGTAATACCGATACACATTTCTTAACATTTCGTTAACAAGGAAGTCTTTTGCGGTATCGAGTTGTTCATAAAATTTTATGCTTTCCATAATGAGAGTAGCTGCTGTATAAAATTGTTTATTTTTCAGTCCTTCTTTGGCAATAATGTTTAATCCTCTAACTATTTGATTGAAAATACCAAATCTATTATATTCCAAGCCTCCTTCTAAAGCAATATCATAAGCATTTAAGTAACACTCTGTTGAATCGTTTACATTTTCAATTTTCCAATAATTATCTCCTGCTTTTATGTAATGTTTATAACCCATCTCAAAATTGTTTAATTCCTTAAATGTTACCGCAGCATTAAAAAAATTTATCGCGGCTTCATTGAAATCCTCAATCCCTTCATTATAATTACCAGCCAAAACGAAGCAAGAGGCAGATTCTATTAAATTATTATGAATCTCTTGATAACATAATGCTGCTCCGCGATAGTATCTTGCTATTTTGTAGTAATTCTCATTACTTTTTTCTAATCTTTCTGCTAAATTGATATAAGCGCCGGCTTCTTTCTTAGAATAGTAAACAAATTGTTCTTCGTCATCGATAATTTGATAAAGAGATTTTAATACTTGAGATATTTGAGATATTGCTAGATTATCATTTTTTTCCTCAAAATTTTGAAGGAGTGACGAGAAAAACTCTATACCATCGTAAATTATACTATTAGATTTATCGATTTCATCTATTTCTTGATAGCATAACGAAATTTGTTTGTAAGAATAGGATAATAAATCAAAATATTGATAATCCTTGGCAAGATTGACTACATTTAAATAATGTTTTAGTGCATTTTTAAAATCGTTAAATTTTAGATACAATCCAGCAATATTTTCAAAATTTTGAGCCAGTTTTCTTGTTTCATTAAATTCTTTTAAAATCTTACTTTCTTGTTTTAAATAATTAATACTCCCTAAGATATTCTTTTTATAAGATTTTGGTTCATTCAGTTTTTCATATAGATCCGCAATTCGTAAGAAAATTTCAGCAATCTCATGTAATCTTCCTTGAAGCTTAAATGAATTGATTTGATTATTCCAATATTTGAATATTAATTTATATAGCTTAGACGATTGTTCTAAATCAACTTCTTCTAACATTTCTGTTATTGAATAAAGAAATTCACCAGCTTCAAACAGTTCTCCAGAATCAGCGATTTTATATGCTGATAAAATTGAATGATTTATAATTTTTTGAATAAGGTTGTCCTTTTTCTTCTCATTTTTGATTGTTCCAATCTGCATTAAGGATTCTCTTATACTTTCGAGATCGTCACCATAATCACTAAATGAATCCTCCTGAAAAATCTGAGATCAACCCTAAAAATGATACTTAAATTTATGCATTAAAATTAAAAAACAAATAAAAAATAATGGTTTTATATAAAAAATAGACAAGTTATTAATTCCAGATTAACAAAATCTAATTATTTTAACGCAAACACAAAATTGAGTTATTTTTAGGGAGATAAATTTCATTAGTTTTAAAACTCAACATTTATTGATTTCTTGAATTAATTTTAAATAGTTAAAAGGTTTAATTTATAATAGCTAAATTAATAACATAAGGTTTTAAAAATTGAAGCAAACAACAGATATTTTAGAAACGGGTATTATTGAAACTGTTATTCCCGAAAGGAAAATGCTAGTTAAAGATTTACTCAGAGAATTAAATCTAGAAGGGAAGTATTTTGGAATACTCATAAACGGGAAGAAAGCTGACGAAGAATCTGAAATCAGTCCTGATGATAGCATTACAATCCTTCCACACATTGCTGGCGGGAACTAGAAATAATATATCTTCTTATTTTTCTAATTTGTTTTAATCCAGAGATATTCTCATCAGATCAATGGCTAATATAGTATTTGGGAATATTTCTTTGGCTTCTACTAATAATTTAACGGCATCTTCTTGATATCTTGAGGAAATGTGAGTTAAAATTAATTTTTTCGCACCCATTTTTTTTGCATCATTTGCGGCATCAACAGAAGTAGAATGCTTTTTTTCCAGAGCAATATCAGATAACTCCTGTGAGAAAGTTGCTTCGTGAATTAAGACATCTGAATTCTTTCCTAATTCAATTAAAGATTCGCAGGGCATCGTATCTCCGGAGTATGTTATTTTGCGACCGGGTCGTTTCGGAGCAACAATGTTTTCCTTTATAGGATTAATTAGTTTACCTTTAAAGTCAATGCTTTCTCCCTCTTGTAGCTTTTTCCAGAGGCTGCTCTCAGGAATCCCGAGTTCCTTAGCTTTTTCAGGGTTAAACTTGCCACTTCGCGGTTTTTCTATAAATGAATATGCGAAAGTTAAAACTGAATGGTCAACTAAAGCATATTTAAGAGTATATTTTTGCCCATCAAATATCGTATTTTCACTAATATTCATTTTTTTATTTGGTAGTTCAGAATCCAAGCTTTCATATATTGTTAATTGTTTTTGCTCATCATCTATCTCTATTACGGTAATGGGATAATTAGGTTTAAGACCAAGTATTTTCCTATGAATGAATAAGTAGAGAAAAAGGTTTACGGGGCCATAAATAGCAACAGGTGCAGTTCTATGGTTTAAGCCGAATCTGAACAAAAGCCCGGGAAGACCTATAATGTGGTCTCCATGAAAATGTGAAATTAATATTTTTAAGGGTTTATTTAACTTTAAACCAGCTTCAATCATAGCTCTTTGGATATCTTCTCCAGAATCAAATAAGATGAGTTCGTTTTTAAATTTAAGAGCGGTTGATGGAAGGTTTCTTTCGCGAACGGGTATTGCAGCTGAAGATCCAAGGATGATTATTTCCATTTAAGTTCATTTGGTATCCATTATTTGCTTTTACTAAGTTGAGAAATTTCTAACCTTTGCTGAATATTTTGTTTTTTCAAATCATCAACCAAACTTTCGAGTTCTCTAAGTCTTAATTTAAATTCGGGACTAACAGGTTGGATTGTATTATTTTGAGTTTGAGTTTGAATTTTAAGTAAGTCTAAGTCAGTTTTTAGCTCACTAGTTTTTTGATCCTTGAGTTTAAGTTGGTTATCTAATTCTCCATATTTTCTTTTTATCCTTATCGCTTCGTTCTTAATTGTAGCAATTTCTTCTTCTTTAGTTTTAAGTGCGTGTTTTGATTCATCTAATTGTTTTTGTAAGAAGCTTGCCATTTCTCTTTGAATTTTTAACTTAGCTTCAACATCTCCTTGGGGGAGAGTATCTGTGGGGATATTTTGCAATGCATTAAGCTGTTGCTTAAGGGTTGTAATTTGAGTTGTTGATTTATTTAATTTATTTGATAATTCTTCAACTACTTGTTTTAATGAATCAGGTCCAGATAAACTTTCCAAATGTATTGCAGAAGTATTAAGCTTTTCGATTTCTTTATTTTTATATTCCAATTCTCCAGTTAATTGAGCTATTCTATCTTTTAACTCAATATCTCCTTTATCGTCTTTTTTCTTTTTGTCTTTTTTCTGGTATTTATCTAATTTCTTCTTTAACTCGTTGTTTTGTCTTTTAACTTTATTAAGGTTATTCTGCAAATCGTCTAAGAGACTTTTAGATATATCACCATTATTTTTCTTGGATTCTACTTCCACTTGAATAGGTTTTTTTTCTAATTCCTCCTTTAAATCGGCAATTTGATCAGTAAACATTTCAATTTCTTTGTCTTTTTCTGTTAATTTTTCGTTAAATTCGTTACTTCCGATATCTTTGCTTTTCAACCTCCTAATTATTGATTCTTGTTTGTTAATTTTATCTTGCAATTCTTGGAGGAGGGCATTTAGAGGTGATTTCTCTTTTTCTCTTAACTCTTCGACGCTAATGACAGAAGAATTACTCGTTTTTTTAATTTCAAGATCGAGTTTCTTTTGTAATTCTATTTTTTCCATCCTTAAAAAACCCATTTTATCTTTGAGTTCTCGAATTTCTCGATCTTTTGCATCCATTTCAATATTTATTTTTTCTTCTTTTGCTTTTTTAACTTTTGACTTCGGAGCTTGTTCATCGAACATTTGCTCAAAATTCATAATTGATACCTCAAGCTCCTCAATTTTATCGAGGTATGTGTCAATTTGATCGTCCCTTATTATTAATTCTGATTCTAGGTCGTTAAGTTTTTTCTTTAAGTTATCTCTCTCTTCATCTGTCATTTTCGCACCTTACCGTTTATTTCAAACTAATAATAATATATTATTTATATAAAAAGTCAGTTTTTTAACCTTTTTCTTTCCAAAAACAAAATTAATACATATCGAAATCCTTTATAGTAAATTTTTTTATTCTTCTAAGTATAGGGAAGAGGCTCAAATAATTAAAGATTAAGAAGGCTACAAAAAGGATTCCACCTATAAAAAAGGGAATTGAAATATGAGGTAGATAGGCTCTATACAACAAAATTGTAGAATTCAATATCATTCCAATGCCCAAACTTAATAATAGCGAAGGAATAAGTATGTATAAAGCTTCTAAAAAGAGAATTCTCTTAATTGATTTATATTGTGACCCAACTGCCCTCATAATCAAGAAATCTTTAGCCTTTTCTAAAATATTGCCTTTTTGATAGTTATACAGCGATACGATTGAAATAATCGCCATCATAATAATAATCAGAGCAGGATAGAAAGTTAAATTATTCAAGAAATCGTAGTTATTCTCAAAAACCGTATTTAAATTAACAAAACCGAAATTCTCTCCCAGAGAAGCATTTATTATTGATCCGATGGTTCCAATTATGCTATTGTATTCTCCGGGTTTAATTTTTAATAAGAGTAGATTTATTTCTTTGGCACTAAAATTTAACTCTCCTTGCATAACACCTAAATCGACATACCCCGCGAATCCACTGTAAAAACTATCTATTAGTACTCCAGAAATGTGAAATGAGTGACCTAACCCTAGGTCGATTCTCATACTCTGATCTAAAGGATAATCGAAAAAGTTATGGCCTAGTCCATCTCCAATCATCATATAGATCGGATCAGACTCCTCGAAATAAGTTCCATCTATTTCGAAATTTTGTATTATATCACTCGTATTTAAGCCGATAATTGGAATAGATGCTGTCCGCTGTTGCCCAGCAACAACGTAACCCCCATCCACAAGAAAATGATATCCGTCCAATTCAGTGGTGTTGAAAAAATTAATTAAGCGCTGATCTACTTTTTCAATTTCAGAAATATTTCCAATCTCTCCGACGGTATTAAAATTAAATAAGTAATTTGAGTCTAAAAAATTAATGTCGTTCTTAGTAACAATAATTTCTGGATTGGAATACATAGAATACATTGAAGTATAGTTTTGAATGACATCCTTATGACCAATAGCTATAATATCTCTACCTTGAGATTTTGTTATCCATTCTTGTGATGAAGAACTTAAAACGCTACTACCTAATCCTAAAGTAAAAACGATTAAGGAAATTATAGTAAAAACAACTAGATATCTTTTAAATTCACCCTTTCTCCGAATTGTATTAATTATAGAAATTTTGAAGTTATATCCAATTAAACTTAACCATCTTGGAACCACCGAAAATTTTTTTGAAGCATTATAACTATATGGAATATCTTTTGAAAATAATTTAATAGTGTTTTGGGTTCCAATCTTCCTTAATATTACTCCGGGAACAATATATATTCCTGCAAGGCATGAGAAAAACAAAATTGGAGTATAAATAAAATCAATTTGGAATGATGTATAAATTCCAAAAAAGGGAGTTACGAACGAGAGAATGGCATAAGAAATAAATCCAATTATAGCCCCAATTATAAAACCAATAATAAACACGAGATATGCTTCTGTTAAATAAAAACTATATAATTTTCTAGGGAGAGATCCTAAAGCTTTCATAATAGCAATATCACGCTTTTTGGTAATAATCAAAGTACTTGTAACAATCACCACCACTGCAAATGCCATAATTAACATCAGGACAATAACTAGCGTAGTAAAATCTGTATATACAATGGCAATACCTCCAGAGAAATAGTAAGCGTTTTCATAACCATAGGTTATAAACGTATTAAAACCAATAGCTGATGTGAAATTTATCAAGAATACAGTGAAAGCAATCACTAAAATTATCATTATTGTATAAGAGTAAGTCGTTTCCCGTTTCCTATAGAAATCTTTTATAGCAAAATCCAACGAAATATTAATTACACCAGATATATATAATTTTAAATTTATGTTTTGACTTTTTCTTCGTTGATTATTTTTCCATCCTCAAAAGATATAATTCGATTTGCAAGTTCGATGAGAAAATCATCGTGTGTAGCAATGACAATTGTTTTATTATCCTTCTTCATGTCGTTAAAGAGATCTCGTATAAACAAACTTGTTTTTTTATCTAAATTCGCAGTAGGTTCATCTGCTAAAATTAGTTCAGGATCATTTGCTAATGCTCTTGCTATTGCTACCCTCTGTTGTTCTCCCGCCGAAAGTTGAAAAGGAAGATGTTCTCTTCTATCTCCTAAACCCACTTGCTTTAAGAGACCTATGGCTCTTCCTCTTTGCTCATTTAAACTCATACCAGCTAATTTCATAGGAAACATTATGTTTTCTTCAGCGGTTAGAGTGCTAATAAGATTATAATTTTGAAAGATGAATCCTACATTTATTAACCTAAAGGTGGCAAGAGATTCTTCCTTCAAATTTGTTATTTTGACCCCATTTGAATAAATTATACCGTTTTTAGGAGAATCAAGCCCACCTATTAAATTTAATAAAGTAGTTTTCCCCGCACCAGATGGACCTTTTATTATTACAAAATCAGACTCCTTAATTCTTAAAGAAATGTCATCAACAGCTCTTACAATGAAATCACCAATTTCATAGTCTTTAACTAAACTATCGGCTAAAATAATTAGATTATTTACTCTAATTTCTTCTAAAAAATCAATGTCCTCTATTCCACCAGGTTCTTCAAGAAATTCTCTCTCCATTTTTAATCCTTTATCGCATTCTTTTTCGAATTCTTCTTTTTATAATTTTTAGTTATTTAAAATCTTATGCTATGAAATAAGCTATATAGTCAATATTAGGTTGAATTGACATCTTAGACAAAAGTTTATATAGTGCCATGGTATTATGTATTTTAGGAGAGGAAGTCGCAAATAAAAATATCCCCTAATTTCCTAATTTAAATGGTAACGTACGGAACTAAATTTTATCCAAAAATTAATACCTCATTATGAGGTGAAATTTCCGACCCCTCTCTATCTCCTTTTTTTAGTCAAGGTTTACATTATTGTCCTAACTAAATTGGAAAATATTTATCTTAAGTAAGATATTTTATTATTAAATATTTACATATCATAGATTTTAATTATGGATTTTGAGAAGTTAACAGAACTAATAATTGAATTAGAAGTAGACGATATTGAGGCTGCTGTAAAGGAAGCGTTAGAAGTAGATGGAAAGGAGCCTTTTGATATTTTAAACGCTTTAACAAAAGGAATGGACGAAGTAGGGCGTAGATACGAAGAAAAGGAATATTATCTTACTGAACTCGTACTCGCTGGCGAAACGATGAAAGAAGCGTTTAAAGTGCTCCAACCCGCTTTAGCGGCATCAGATCAATCGCAAGACAAGATTAAAATTATTCTCGCAACTGTAAAAGGCGATAACCATGATATCGGATCCAACATTCTAGGCTCCCTGTTATTAAGCAACGGTTTTGAATTATACCATTTAGGTATGGATGTGGACGAAAAGACAATTGTTGAAAAAGTAAAAGAAACTGGAGCAGATTTCGTTGCCTTAAGCTCGCTATTAACAATGACTGTTGAACAGATTAGAGTGGTTCACGAAGCTTTAATAGCAGCAGGGTTAAGAGATTCAGTAAAGCTAATAGTAGGTGGAGCTCCTCTAAACATGGAACTTGCTAAGAAGCTTGGCGCTGATTTATTTGCTGACGATGCAGTTGAAGGAGTTAAAGTAATCAAAAAAGCAGCGGGAATCTAGAAAAAATTCTCATTTTTTTTACTTAACAGTTAAGGAAATTTCTATGAAGTAGTTTTGGTTATGAAAGAAGAAAAAAAAATTTTAAAACTAATTCTAATTAGGTTTTAACCAATTTCTTTTTAGTGTACACAAGTGCTATTATTGTTGTTAGACAGATAAAGATAAATAAACTAAATCCAGGAACAGTATCATTGTTAGTCACTCCATTACTAGTTTCGGGCGGGAATGTTGGATTTTTGATTAATAAGATATCAGTGCTCCGCGCTAAATTAAAACTTGAAGAATCTCCCGCAACGAAAATATCATCAGTTGTTTTATCGATTGTTATTGCATGCGGATTTTCGTAATGTCCACCGCCCCAGGTTGTTTCACTAACTAAAACACCGTCAGTAGTAAATTTTGCCATATACACGTTATCAATGCCCCAACCACCATTTAAACCCTCCCCAACGAAATAAATATTGTCGTTTGAATCTATAGCGACTCCAGTTCCATAATCTTGATATTCACTACTTCCCCACCATCTACTCCAAATAGCAATGCCATTGGGATCAATTTTTACTAGAACATAACTTATATCATAAATACCTGCTGATGCCATTAGAGGATCGGGGTAATATGTCCATCCAGCTAAGTAAATATTGTCATTAGAATCTAAAGCAAGATTGTCTACGCGATCTAACGTATTAGTTCCCCAAGTCGTATTCCAAAGGAATGTTCCTGAAATATCGTAAGCAAGAATAAAAGCATCTGTATTTCCACTCCCAAAACTGGTTGTCTGCCCGCTTATAATGAAGTTATTATTTGAGCCTTGTTCAATTGCTTTAGCTCGATCAGAACCTGTTCCCCCCCAAATAAACTCGGATTCAAGATAACCTGTGCTATTGTATCTCAAATATGCTACATCAGCATCTCCTGCACCATAACTGTATGTAGTGCAAACAACATGCACTCTCTCGTATGAATCTACGTAGATATCACTTGCGTAATCATATTCACTCCCGCCCCATGTACGATTCCAAATTAATATTCCTGTATTATCGTATTTTGCTATAAATGCGTCTCCATAAATAAGATCCGCCCCTAGACTTTTTGTCAATCCCGCAAGATACACATTATCCAAATCATCAACACAAACAGAGTAGGCTTCGTCTGTAAATTGTCCGCCCCATGTTAAATTCCATTGATATACCCCATTTTCATCGTATTTTATTAGCGTAGCATTGGTAGTTCCTCCATTTATCTTAGTATCACCTGCTACATATGCATTACCGCTAGTATCTACGGCGCAGGAATATCCGTGATCCACATCATCATATCCAAAAGTAACATACCAATCCACTGTTGCCATTTCTGTTATTGCGCCTACTCCTATTACCTGAAATTGAGACCCAAATAGCCCCAAGGATAACATTATAAGGATAGTTATATTAAATTTGATATTTGTTTTTCTTATCATTTGTTTTCATCTTTAAATTTGTTATAGATTTTACTTTATACTATAGCTGAAGTTCTTTAAGAATTATAGGTTTAAGAAATCCCTTTATTGAAAGAATTAATCAGAAATCTGATGATTTATAAATTATAAAGTCGCTTTATATGGAGTTGATATTCCAATTTTAAATGACAAAAAAGTTGTTTAAATTATAATGAGAACTTTTAACTTCTTGAAGAAAGTATATCTCTTGAGCATTATGAATTAAATTAATTCTAAATACAAAAAATCTTTATATAAGATATACAAGTAATAGAAGGTTGTTAAAATGTCTGGAGAGAAAATGGAAATCGAATACGACGAAGAATTGGATACGAGAGGTTTATTTTGTCCAGAGCCATTGTTTGAAGTAAGAAATTTTTCAGAAACTCTGGATGTTGGTCAATGTTTCAAAGTGTTAGCTGACGATCCAGCAGCGGAAGAGGATTTATCAAGGTGGGCAAAAAGAACGGGAACAGAATTAGTCGAATTTTTGAAGGACGGAGAGGATCTGATATTTTACTTCAAGAAAAAAAAATGAGAAACTAGAAAGGACAGTAGAGGTTAAAAATATGAGTATATATTTAGATAATCAAGCTGCAAAACCTGTTGACGAAAGAGTAGTATCTGAAATGATGTCATATTTTAACGATAAATTTGCTAATCCTGCTTCGTTACATTGTGATGGTGATATAGCTACTGATATATTAGAGAAATCACGGGAAAAAGTTGCTAATTTTGTGAATGCACCTAATCGCGCTGATATCATTTTTACTTCAGGAGCTACGGAATCTAATAACTTAGGTATAATCGGAGCGACTATGAGACAGAAAAAAAAGGGGAACCACGTAATTATTTCTGAAATCGAGCATATCTCTATCTTAAATATTGGCAAGTATCTTGAAAAACAGGGATTTAGAGTTAGCAGAGTTCCTGTAGATCGGTTTGGTATTGTCCGATTAGACAAACTTGAAAGGTATATTACCGACGAGACGATTCTAATTTCAATATCTACTGCGAGTAATGAAGTTGGTTCAGTACAACCAACAGCTGAGATAAGTAAACTTGCTCAAGAAAAGGGAATTTTATTCCATACTGACGCAGTAGCAAGCGAAAGCGTTCTTCCTATTGACGTTCAAAAAGTTCCAATCGATCTTATCACATTATCATCAAACGATATTTATGGACCGCGGGGAGTTGGCGCGCTTTACATGAAAAAAGGAGTGAGAGTAAACCCTATAATAATTGGGGGCGGGCAAGAGAGAGGGTTTAGGTCAGGCTCTGAAAATATTCCAGGGATCGTAGGATTCGCAAAAGCTGCTGAAATCATGAAAGAAGAAATGCCAACAGAATCAGAAAAGTTAAAAAAATTAAGAGACAAGTTAGTTAAAAACGTCTTAGAATCAATCCCTAAATCGTATTTAAACGGACACCCTGAAAAAAGGACCCCTCACAACGCAAATTTTAGATTTGATTATATCGAGGGAGAATCGTTAATTCTTACCTTAAAAGAAAACAACATTGCTGCCGCTACGGGTTCAGCTTGCAGTTCAAAAACATTAGAACCATCCCACACACTAATTGCTATGGGACTTCTTCACGAAGAAGCGCATGGAAGTCTATTAGTTTCTTTGGGTAGAACAACTCGTGAAACTGACATAGATAAACTTTTAGAAGTATTACCCGATCAAGTAATAAGATTGAGAAAGTTGTCGCCTTTAACGCCTTCTGATTTTTTCAAGAAAAATGAAGAGGTGAAATAATAATATGAATAATAATATGAAATCTACTCAATATTCAGATAAAGTTTTAGATCATTTTAAAAATCCACGTAATGTGGGTGAAATAGAAGATGCAAATGGGGTCGGTCAAGTTGGGAATCCAGTTTGTGGAGATCTTATGTGGATATACATAAAAGTTGGCAAAAATGATGCAGGTGAGGAAATTATCGATGATATTAAATTTAAGACCTTCGGATGCGGGAGCGCGGTTGCAACATCTTCTATGGTAACTGAAATGGCAAAAGGAATGACTCTTGATGAAGCTTACATGATCACAAGACAAGATGTAGCCAATGAATTAGACGGGCTCCCACCTATTAAAATGCATTGTTCGAATCTTGCTGCTGACGCGTTGCAGGCTGCAATTGACAACTACCGCTTAGGTACGAATCCAGAAGTAGAAGTTGTAACTTCATGTCAACTAGGTGTTAGAGTAATACTAGGAATTGAAAAGTTTATTGGAAAGGGCGTTTATGATCAGATTCCCGCTGATTTAGAGGAACTTAGAGAGAAAAGAGTCTTAGTAGTTGATTCTGGTGATGAATCGTTAGCGCTTGCAGTAAAGTTAACGGAATATACTGGACGGGTAATTGTAGTGACATCAGCAAAATCTATTCCCGGTAACGTCGAAGTAAGGAAAGAATTAAAGCACTCGGATGTTAAGATAATACATGAATCAGAACTTATAGAAGTCAAAGGAGAACTGGATGAAGTTGAAAAGGTCTTGATACATGACAACGACGAAGACGAGAATTACGAGCTGTTTGTTGATGTCGTGATAGTTTTAGACTATAGAGGTTAATTTTTTTCTATATATTTTCTTATTTTTTAAACTCGTATTTTATAATTCTAATTGTTTTTATCAAGTTCAAAAAAGCAAATTTTTAGTTCTTAGATTAATCAATACATCATAAGAACGCTCTTTAAATGGAATAACGAATTTTTAAAATTATAAGTAGTGATAACACATCTAAAAAATGTAATAGCTGATTCTAAAATGGAAAAAGTAATTATCGTAGGTGGAGTAGCTGGTGGAGCTTCAGCTGCAGCCAGACTCCGAAGATTAAGAGAAGATTTAGAGATAACTGTGCTTGAAAGAGGACCATTTGTTTCTTTTGCAAATTGTGGTTTACCTTATTATGTTGGTCAGGTAATAAAAGAAGAAGAACGGTTAAAACTTATGACTCCAGAGAAATTTCTCGATCGGTTTAATATTAATATCAAGATAGACCATGAAGTAAAGAGTATTGATAGAATTAATAAAAATATTACCGTTGAGAGTCTTAAAGACGGGGATATGATACAATTAGATTATGATTATCTTATTCTTTCTCCTGGAGCATCTCCGATTGTTCCCCCTTTTACAGGGATGAATGATGTTCCGGTTTTTATCTTAAGAAATATTCCCGATTCTAATAAAATTATTCATCATATAGAGAGTAATAACGTTAAACATGCGACAGTGATAGGAGGAGGATTTATTGGCTTAGAAATGGCAGAAAATCTTAGGCATCGTGGGATTAAAGTAAAGGTTACGGAAATGCTTGACCAAGTTATGGCTTCTTTAGATAAGGAAATTGCTCAGTTCGTGCACCAAGAATTACTCCTAAACGGCGTTTGTTTACAATTAGAAGATCCAGTAGATTCTTTTGAAGTTAGCAGCGAAGGATTCAATTATGTAATCACTAAGAGTGGGGGGAGAATTAAAACAGATATGATAATACTAGCTATTGGCGTAAAACCTGAGAATCAGTTAGCTGAAGAAGCAGGATTAGATATTGGTCCTAAAGGTCATATTATTGTAGATGAGCAAATGAGGACATCTGATCCTTCAATATTTGCTGTTGGAGATGCCATTCAGATTAAAAATTTCGTTACAAAAAAACCAACTGGAGTACCATTAGCAGGACCAGCTAATAAACAAGGTAGAATTGTCGCTGATGTCATAGCTGGGCGCAACTCAAGGTATAATGGAGTGTTAGGTGCTTCTGTCGTCAAGGTATTCGATTTAACCGTTTCTTCAGTTGGATTAAATGAAAAAGAATTAAGTAAAACTGAACTAAAATATGAAAAAATATATGTTCATCCTAATAATCACGCCGGATACTATCCTGGAGCAGTACCTATAACCTTGAAACTCATTTTTGAAACCCCAAATGGAAAAATTCTTGGAGCACAAGCAGTAGGAGGTTCGGGAACAGATAAAAGAATTGATGTAATTTCCACCGTTATGAAATTTGATGGGACTGTTTTTGATTTAGAGGAACTTGAGCTTACATACGCACCTCCGTACGGTTCTGCCAAAGATCCTGTGAATATGGCTGGTTTTGTTGCATCAAATGTGCTTAAAGGTGATATGCCTATCTGGCATTGGAACGAATTAGCCAAAATACAATCAAATAATAGTATTATCCTCGATGTTCGAACAGCTGATGAATATGAAATTGGGACTATTGAGGGAGCAATAAATATAAGCGATTTAGAGTTAAGAAATCGACTGAATGAAATACCACAAAATAAGAATATTTATCTATTCTGTGAAGTAGGATTCAGAGCTTACCTTTCTACTAGGTTCTTAATCCAAAAAGGATATCAAGTTAAAAATTTAACCGGTGGATATAAACTCTATAAAACAGCTAAAGCTACGACTGAAGAAATAGCTGCTGAGTGCGGTGCATCCGAAGAAGTAATAGAAGAATTTATTGAAAAAAAACGCAAGATAACCGAAGACTATATCGAAATAGATGCTTCTGGCTTAGCTTGTCCTGGTCCTTTAAATGCTCTCATAAAATCTCTTGAAATCTTACCTGAGAATAAAAAGCTAAAAATATATGCTACAGATCCAGGATTTAAAGCTAGTGTTGAGGCATACGCAAAATTAAATGAAGCTGTTAAGTTATTATCGCTAGGAAAAGAGGAAGGAAAATTAGTTGCCATATTAGAGAAAGGTATTACAACACATGAAGAAATTGAAGCGCCAGTGAAACCTGAGAAAAAGACTAGGAAACAAATAAGAGCTATAGGAGCACCTACCTTATCAAATATAACTGCGAGTGAACTATATGAGAGAATGGATTCAGCCGAGGCTCCAGCAATTTTAATTGATGTACGGACACCGCAAGAGTATCATGGAAGAACCGGACATGTTAAAAATTCTAAACTGATGCCCTTAGGCGAATTAATGAACAATGTTGATGCTTTAGAACAATATAAAGACGAAGAAATTGTTGTAATTTGTCATAGTGGATCGCGCTCTGCTATGGCAGCTCAGCTATTAGTTCGAGCAGGGTTCAAAGATGTCAGAAATTTAACTGGTGGAATGATCATATGGCATAGAAGTGGTTATCCTGTAGAAAATGGTGGTGTTAAAAGCACAAATTATTAAATTAAAAAAAACAATGTGTTTCATTTTATTTTTTAATGGATTCTAAAATGTAATCTGTTATGTATTTAATTTCTTTTTCTGATTGAGTTTTATAATTTACATATCTAAAATTAAAAATGCATAATGGACAAGATGATACGATCTCCTTAGTTTGGCTTTTTTCAAATATTTCGTTCCCAATTTTTATACTGATACTACTATCAACACCTCTAATTCCAGATCCGGCCCCACAACAAGGACATTCGTTATGATTCTCTGCTAACTCTTTTACTTCTATTCCACATTTTCTTAATAACGCTCTAGGCTCTGTATAAAGAGGTCCACTCTTATACTTTCTTCCAAGTCTGCAAGGATCGTGATATGTTATTGATTTATTTAAAGGGGTTAAATCAATTTTTTTCTTGTTTTCTAATTCATAAATCACATCAATAATATGCCTCACATTTATATCATAATCTTTCAAATAAAGAGGGTAAACTTTATCGAACGCATATAGGCATCCGCCACATGTAACAATTAAATTTTTTATTCCATTAGATTTAAAGAGTTCCAAATTTGTTTGAAATACTTTTTTAGCGAGAACCATATTACCTGCAGAATATATATATTCTCCACAGCATGGCTCACTTTTAAAAATCTTAAAATCGTAATTAGACTTTTTTAGGATTTTATAAGCTGCGCTGGCGCTCTCTTTTACCCGAAAGGAGGACATACATCCTAAAAACAATAATGTATCTGAATCTTTGTTTTCGTAAACTTCTTCATCTCTATATTCTTCAGGTAACCAATCTAAGCGCTCGTCTGGATTTCCATTTACAGAATTATCCTTTTCCATAATATCTCTAATGATTTTTTTATGAATAGCCAAAGGAGCTATATTCTGCTCAACTAATTCTACTTTAGAGGAATGAATTATTTCAGATATCGGAATATTTTGTTGACAAACTAAATCACATTGAGCACATAAAGTACACGTATATAAGCCAAGAATTTCTTCTTCAGATATTTCTTTATTTGAAAATATCTTTCCAGCAATTTTTAATCTCCCGTTCGGAGATTTCAATACATCATTTGATACCATAAAGGTATCACAATATTCCATACATGTTTTGCAATCTAAACAATCGTCAATATTTTTAATAATATTGTTTTTATCCATTTTTTTTCATCTTTAACTTCTTATATTTTTTAAGAAGAGAGGGTTTCTTAGATAAATTTAAGAAATACTTTATAGTTAATTATCGTGAATATCAAACCATCATCTTTTCCTTTAAATTATAAGTGAAAAAGTTTATTTTAAGGAAATAAATATATATTCAAAAATATTCAATTTACTGATAATTTCCAATAAATAAATTAAAAAAGGTGAGAAAATGAAAAAAACAGTTGAAAATTTATTTGCTGCATTTTTAGGAGAATCTCAAGCGCGAAATAGATATACATTGTTTTCTAAAATCGCTAAAAAAGAAGGATATGTTTTTATATCACAGATTTTTGAGGAAACTGCTAATCAAGAAAGAGAACACGGAGGTTGGAATTACAAAATGCTCCAGGACCTCAAGAAGGAAAAGGATTTTGGGGAATTGGAGATAAAAGCTGCTGGTCCTACTACATACGGAACTACAGAAGAAAATTTGAAATCTGCTATTGCGGGTGAAGACTACGAATGGCAGGAGATGTATCCCGGCTTTGCTGATACAGCAGAAAAGGAAGGGTACCCAGAAATTGCTAAGAGATTACGAGCTATTGCTTCAGCAGAAAAACACCATTCAGAAAGGTATGGCAAATTATTAAAATTAGTAGGCGACGATATCTTCTTTAAACGAGGAGATAAAGTTGTATGGATATGTCTCGAATGTGGCTACCAAGTTGAATTAGACGAGCTTCCAGATGACTTTGAGTGTCCAAGCTGTTCACATCCAAGAAGTTATTTTAGAAAAAGATGCGAAGACTACTAAAATAAGGATATATCTTATAAAATTTAAACAAAATAGTTAAATATTAACTTTCAAATATTAGAAACAACGCTGTTCTTAATTAAAGAAAGTGATGGATGGATATGAAACAAAAAACAATTTATAAATGTGAAGTTTGTGGTAAAGTAGTCGAAATCCTTACTCCGGGCGTACCTGAGACAATATGCTGTGGAAAACCCATGATCTTAATGGAAGAAAAAACCGCAGATTGGAAGGGCGAAAAGCACGTTCCTAAAATAAAAGTTGATGGGAATAAGGTTACTGTAGATGTCGGTATTTCTATGGGAACACCACACCCAATGACAGAAGAGCATTATATAATGTGGATAGAGTTAATCTGCAAAGATAACTGCTATAAGAGACAGATGCTAGCTCCTGGAATGGAACCGAAAGCAACTTTTGTAGTTGCTGATACTACAGGTCTCGTCGCAAGGGAATATTGTAATCTTCACGGATTATGGAAGGGTACCGAATAAATTAACTCTCTTTTATTTTTTTTAAAAATTAATATCAAGTTTTTAATTAGGTGATATTCTTCTTTTTTTAATTTTAACCTATAATTTCAAAATTTAGAGATTCTAATTTTAAATATTGGTTATAAACATGTTGAGGGTCGCCAGCAAACATCTTTTTGAATTGCGGTTTTAGAAATAAATTTAGTAATCCTGCAATTATCCTCTTACTAATTCCTATTCTAGTGTCGAAATAATATTGCTTATCGTCTTCCAGCCATCCTTGTTCAAACCAATATTTATAATCTGCATTAGTTTCATCCCTCGCGATTTTATGTTGTGTTTTCCTCACTTTAAATCCAAGAACACTTCCTAAACTTAGTTTCTGATATCGTTTTCCGTTTAAAGCCTCTAAGAATACTTTACACGTAGTCTTAATTTTCTTAACAATTTTTGTTTCTGCTCCTTCAATGGGCATCGTCCGTATCTCTAATCGATGTACGAAATTAAAACCCCATGAGCTTGCTACTTGATTGAAATAGTTTGTAACCTTCTTCGCATCAGCAATACCACAATTACAAACACCAATTGCGATTTTTCCGAAAAAACAAGGTCTGTGGAAAATGTAGGATAACCTGTCAAAAAAATTTTTCATAAGAGCAGGAATGTGCAAGGCATAAGCGGGAGCCATGAAAATTACACCATCAGCTTGATCAATCTTATTGAAGATTATATCGCGATCGTCTTTTCCTACTGGGCATTTATCTTCACCTTTAAAAAAGCAGTTATGACACCCTCTACATTGTTCTAGATGAAGATCTTTAAGATATAAATATTCGAACTCAACTTCCTGAAGCAATTTTAGTTGATATTCTAGTTGTTGCATTATCATGGTCCCATAACCCTTTCTAGGACCACCCATTATAGCTAAGATTCTCATTTTCTATTCTCATTAATGTTGTATTAACTTAAATAATAAATATTTGACTTTCTATTTAAACTTATTGTTGGTTCTACATAGTGTGTGTTAAGTCTACATAGTAATGAAAACTGAGATTTCACATCGTTTATCACGATTTAAAGCAATTTGACTACTTTAAGTAAGTTGTAAAATTATTAAAAATATGAGTAAAAAAAGAGCGATCATTTTAGATAGAGATGGAGTTTTGATAGAGGACAAAGATTATTCGTATAAGATTGAAGACTTAGAGATTTTGCCCGG
>Ga0114922_10001576_pt1 | contig 21712 bp, 41 predicted proteins | sample AartaG_FD_100975 | JGI IMG/M metagenome (GOLD analysis project Ga0114922, IMG submission 100975) | Deep subsurface microbial communities from Aarhus Bay to uncover new lineages of life (NeLLi) - Aarhus_00045 metaG | ecosystem: Environmental > Aquatic > Marine > Oceanic > Sediment | place... | reverse complement strand
TATATATAACTCCATCTGGGGTCCATACATCTAAACCAGCATCATACATTGCTCCTTTTACGTCATAAGTAGCTCCGTTATCAGCAAGATATAGAAGACACAAATCATAGTTTGAAGCTACAGAGAGGGTAGGTTTCCAAGCACCATCGTTGCCTTCGCCAGTATTATATGACCATATCCAATTTAGCCCATTATCTATTGAGTAATAGACGAAGACTTGGGAAGTCAAGCCATAGTCCTTCACTACAGCTGTCCATAGTGTCCCGTCTAGCCACCGCACTAACTTTTGGACACCATTCATTTCAGCAAAGCCATTGGATACAGTTCCAGACGTAACAGTATTGCAATCTTGGGCAAAGGCTTGAACCGGCAGCAGTAACAATGAGACAGCCAAGAGGATTATTAGTATCCTTGCCTTCATTGCATCACATTCCAAACTGAGAATCCCAGAGTGCCTATGCAGAGCAAGACTAGAACGGTTTTACTGCAGTACCTTGCTACAATCAAGCCTAAGACTAAACTCAATGGCAACTTGAGCCAGAGCAAGGCAGAATTGGAGTAGATAGGATTAGCTTCTACATAACCCTGTCCAAGCAGGCTTCTAGTCAGCATGATGTCAAGCAGGTTCAGCCCTACAAATAAGACTATCAGTAAGATTGTAGTATGTTGCTTGACTATAGCTACCTTTTCCATTATCTACTCAACCGTAAGTGGTATTACTATATGGTCTCTATCGGTTATATTACCGTACCTCGCTGGTAGTGGTATATTCCATTCTTCTGCTTCACGAGCCTACCACTCTTAGTCAAGTCTGTGCGCGTGACCATCGCACCACCCCCCTAATTTAATCTACTTATTTAAGCTATGGTTCCTCTCCTTTGCCTTATCAGCCTGCCTCTTCTGTTCAATAGTGGCTTCGAGGACCGCAATAAGCTAATCCTGCGGTATCTCCCACTGGCAAGCACTCAAGGCAACCCCTATGTAATACTTCCCTGCTTCAAGCGTGTCCAGCGTGCTCTCCGGCCAGCCCGGCGTGAACCACTGCCACCCCACCGTTGTATCAGCATAGTGCCAGATTACGCTGAAATCGTCGGGCATAGTGTCTTCAACGTCAGCCAGGGTAACCTGCTCGGCATCCTCGGGGTACTTCCATTGATTGACCGCCGCATCATCCTCGTCAAGGCCATAGGGCAAATCCCAGTTTACTACTGTGGGCTGGGGCGGTACACTGGTAGCATATAGCGTTACTTCTGGAGCTTCCAGCGTCATGCCCATGTTTGGGCTTTCGATTGCAGCCACATTATCTACAGTGAATGACAGTGTTTTAGGAGATGGCGCAAGATCTGCTGCTGTTATTATTGGAACTTTCATGATAGCTATGCCGTTTTTGTCCGTTACCGCCTCTGCGCCATCACGTGGCGCAGTCTCTGTCCCTACATAGGCCTTGACTGTCAGCCCCGCACCCGCGCGACCACCATCCATGTAAACTGTGCATCGGTAGATCGCAGGGGGATAGAACGCAGACGCCACCAGTGTTAACGCTACAACCATTACAAGAACTACTAAAAAACTTACGACCGGCATCTTTATCTTTCCCATTGTACTTAGACCCCCTCTTATTTTATTCCCACTAAACTGCATGTCTTTTCTTGGCACGTTCTAATGCCTGCCCACTATAAAGTTTCTCCAAATTCTTTCCCTCCCATGCAATTCGTTCCTTAACGCTGTTAATAACTGCCAATTTCTTTTCCTGTGTTAAGCCTGACCAATTTTTGACATAATATTGCATACGTCCTCCAGCGTATGCTGAATGAGTCTTCCTTAAAAGTCTACTAACCTCCTGTCTTTTTCCATATTTTGTAGCCTGTCTTATAGTCTCCTGTTACCCTTACCTTGAAACCCCTGCTCCTGAGCCATTCTGCAATCCTGTCGGCATCAGCCCTGCGTTCTCTGGTGTCGTGATATCTGTAGAGTTCATTGCCAAACTTTCTGACTTTACCAGTTCTTTTCTTCATTTTATTGCCCCACTAAAATTAGTTGCCTCAAGCCCATTGCAAGAACAGCTATCCCTGCAAGGACTATCCACGTTACATCGACTACTCCTGCAATCATGCCCATAAGAATTATTATGAACCCTGCGCTTGTGCCTGCAAGCTGATGCCCAGTAGGGAATGATACGCCTACCACTGCGACATACAGCACTATAACTATAATCAAGCCCAGTATCTTGCCCGACATATTGAATGGCGAAGCAAGGTTATCAAGAATGCCCGAAAGAGTCACACCTAGCTGTGTATTCCAGACAAACTTGCTTTGCAACTGCGGGTCAGGCTCACCGAGATTATTGAGTATTGCCTCGTCAATGTATGATTCGTAGATATGTTCTCCCCTGATTGCTCCAAGTCTTGGTATGCCTAAATCAAACTTACTGATGCCCTTTTCATTCATTACCAGACCTATCGAGGTATCCCGCAGGTAGTACATATCATCGCCATGATTGATTGTGCCCATCCACTGTGCTTGTGCTATGCACCATCTATCGAGGAAGTTCAGGGTATCGCCTATAAAATCGGCTGGTACAAGGGTATGTTCAATTAAAAAGCCATCCCCATAGGTTGCAACAATATCCAGAGTGAAATTGCCTGTCTCCCATTCAAGCCATGATGCTTCATCTGCATTAAGATAGATTGAAGCAACCGACGCATCCCATGACCTTAACACGGTTTCACCTGTTACATTACCAGTCACATTCTCGGTCAGGCGCAGCCTAAAGTACTGTTCAATGTCATCTGACTTGTAATAGGTCGGGGCTTTGTTGATATAAGATACTACAAGCAGCCAATCATCATCCTCATAGAATGAGTTATAGACATTGACACTCTGCATGATTAAGCCTGATTCACCCCATGTCTCAAACATGAAGTCATCGTCACTGTCAACGCTGGCTTCATCCCATGTTCCGCCATCATCATCAGATGTCCATGCTCTGCCACCTGCATAAGGGTCACCGCCATCATTGTAATACCAGTTGAAATAGTTAGCAGGGTCGCCTGCGGGTGCTCTGACTACGACTGAATATAGTCCAGGGTCTAGCTTTGCTGCATGGCCTAGCTCGCACATAACCCAAGAGCCAGTCTCATTGCCAGTAAAGCAGGCTGATGACATCGAAGTCTCGGACTTAGAGCTGAACCAGTGGTAGACAAGATTCTTAGTAGGTACAGAAGTTGCAACGACTGTGCCGTTTGCAGTCCTCAACTGTACCTGCACATAGGATGGGTCTCCAGTGATATAGCCGTAGATTGATATATATGATATGTCGTGTGACAGGGTTACAGTGAAGGTTTGTGCAGCTATGCTGTTACTTCGTACGGTATAAGTCGCATTGCCGATTATTTCAACATCAGGCTCAAACTGTGTAATCTGAGTCTGAGTATCCTCGGCATAAACCGCAGTAGCAAATATACCGTTGGATACAAACAACAGGCCTGCAATCAGCAGCCATACCAGAGTGAATCTACCTAGCTTTGCTTTTCTTATGCTTCCTGTTGACATCGTATATAATCCGCTTCCTCAGATAACTACTTACTGACTCAGAATAGCCAGTGCCACCTATGCGTTGCTTGACTTTAGCTACGACATCGTTTGGTAGTCTCAATGTTACTACAGTCGTCTTAGAGCTTGTACCAGCCATTTCTACGCCTCACATATATAATTGTATACTCTTGCCTGAAAAACCCCCAGATTTTGATTCTAGGGTGGGGGTGTATACACTTTCCTGAAATAGTCTTAAAATGATTAACATAACTATGCATCCTTCAGCGATAGCCTCTTAATTGCGTCATTCTCTCGATACTGGCTTCCTTCGTACAGTCGCTTGGTGCCTCCGCCTTTAGCCCTGACCATGATATAGAACCTGCCATTGTCAGCTTGATGTATTACAGGCCTGCCCCTGCGACCATGATAGGTTATCACCTTCCTTGAGCGTCTGGGATAACTCATATCATCACCTCATCCCCGAACTTACGCTTGCGCCTTTGGCTGTGACTGGGTTCTTAGTCCTGCCTTTAACATCTCGATAGAACCTTGTAACAGGCTTGCCTTTAGCCCTAGTAAGGTGCATATCAAAGGCACCTATGTCAATCTTAATGTCTCTGCCCAGTTTGCCACCAAGCTCCCGTATGGTTGCAGCAACATTATTGGCTAGGACTACTTTAGTCCCTTTAGGCGGCGTATCAGATGTTACGATAGAATACTGTGCTTGGCCATAAGGCGGCTCAAGTATATGCCAGACATTCTTATGCAACTTGCCCATACGCCAAGCGACTGTGCCATCTGGGTAGACAATAGAAACTTTTCTGCTTACTTTGTCTTTGTCAGGCTTAGGCAGAAAGATTCGCCTTGGTTTCTTAGGCTTCTTAGGTTTCTGTAGCATCTTATCAGCTATTTTTGCCTTGATGCTTTTTATCTTAACCTTGTCTACTTTAATCTTTTCTGCCTTAGTTACAATGTCAGTTACGGTATCTACTATGGTTTCTATATCTGTTTTGGTAGCAGTCTCTGTAGCAGTAGCTCCAACTACTTCTGTAGCTGCTTTACTTATAACTTCTGTGAGGGCTTCTGTCTTAGCTGCTGTAGAAGTTGCTGTTGCTAAAGCTGTAGAAGTAGCTACAGCTGCCTGTGTAGCAGTTGCTATGCTAGCCAGAGTTGCTGCTGCTACCTGTTGAGCAGTGGCTTGGGCTGTGGCAACTGCTGCCTTTGCTTGCGTAGAAGTCTTAGCAGCTAGTGCTGCAGTAACTGCATTCTGGAGTGCTGGGTCTAGCCTTGCTAAAGTAGCTTTTAGCTCTGTAGAGCTTAGTTTTGCCAAGGTATCTATCAATGCCTTAGTTTGAGTTGTCGCGAGTGCAGCTACAATAGTAGAGGTAGACATAGACTGTAGCAACCTTGCCATATCAAGCGATTCTGACATCTTTTGGAGTTCTCTAATGCTTGCCTCAGCCATTGCTGCAACTTTTGCCTCATTCTCCTGTGCCTTCCTGACTATATCTGCTGCTCTTTCTTTGTCTAGTTTGTCTAATCGTTCAAGTTCTTTAAGTTCCCAGTCTTTGAAAGCATCTTTGCCTAATCCTCTCTTCTCGGCTACTTCCCAAAGCTTCCTTATTCGTAGCCTTTCTACTGGAGTTAGAGCCCTTTGTAGCCTCTGTTCCTCTGCAGCCAGTGCCTCAACAATTTCACGAACCTTAACTACTTCTCGCATCATCAGCTTCTGCATCTTTGTATCTACTCTAAGTTCTTTAGCTAACTTAGTAACACCCGACATAAGCTCGTTAAAGTCTCGTGCACGTGCCATTTTGTATATTTCAGGGGAGACTGTTGGTTTACCTTCAGTAAAAGAGTCCCCTACATACTTGACATACTCTCTGAACATTCTATTGTCCATGCCAACATCTTCTGGCCCCAAGACCCTTTTAGTCTTTGTATCTGCTATTTGGACTTCTTGTGGTTTATATTTGATTGTGCTCTTTCCAACATCAGTATAGCCCCCTGCATTCTCTACTGATACTTTTAAGTTATCCATAGTCTTTGTAGACACAGTTGACAGGTTGTCTGCTTGCCGTACAGCCTTTTCTCCGATGTTCTTGATAGCATCTGTTGTGACTGTATCTACACCAGCAGACTTAGCTTCAGTAGCAATACTCTGTATCTCAACTCCTGCTTTTCTAATGGCTACAGGGTCTTGCTTGGTAATCGCTTTGTTAAGGCGTTCCAGTGCAGAAGCTAGACCATTTCCTGTCTTAACTGATACTTTTTTAACTGCATTGACAATAGGTGCACGACCTAGATATAGAGCACCAACTATTGTCACCATTTCTCCTATAGCCCATGGGTCTCCCTTGACAGCTTCTTTCCCTGACTGGTAGACGAAGTCTTTTATCCCTATGGCTAAATCTTGAATTCTTCTTGGGTCTGAGATAACATAACCAATAGCAACAGGAAACATTACTGCCATTTCTCCTAGAGTAGTAACAACAGCCGTAGCTCCTATAGCAAGAGGGGCAAGACCTGGAGCAAGTGAGGCAGTTGCAGAGGTTACGGCCTCTTTTATTTTCTCTCCAGTGTCTCCTATCACCACAAGCCCCATTTCCCAAGGGTCTGTTGATACAACTCTACCCTCTTCCTCGGCAGCTTGATAGCGGTAGGTAGATAATACTCTTGTCTTATCGCTATCTGACAGTGAGTTAAATTGACTCTGTAATGCACTAGAACTTGTAGCAGTAGTAGCTATGCCTGCCCTATTTAATAGCCGTGAGAAGTATAGAGGGGCATTAGCGGTATCTTTCTTAAGTGCCTTCTCAATATTATCCATCTGTTCCTTGTCGGGTTCGTAATACTGAGGTTCACCTTTCTTGTCAGCACCAGCATAGATAGCACCAGCAGGGATTATTCCTAACTCTTTCCCTAGGGTAAACTTGTCCATACCTACAGTAGCTTCATACCTATCGAGAACTGTTACTCCTTCAGCCATAATTGCTGCTTGCATCTGGGTGGGATAGCCCTCAAAGGTAGTCTTATCAATATATGAGCCATCTGACAGCTTTACGTAGTGCTTACCCATGTATGTAGTAAAGCCAGTCTTCTGAATCTCTGTCTGTTGGCTCTTGTCAAGGTTTCCATAGAAGTCTTTTGGCACTAGCTCACCTGTCTGTAGTTTAACTGTAGTGGCAGCTATATAGGTAGCCTTGATTGCCAGTTGCTCTGCATCTTGCACTCTTGCATCTTTGAGATATTGTTCTACTTTGTTCTTACCCAAGTCTCTGGATGCAGCTACTATGTCAAGCTCACCTGTCTTTGGGTCTGTGTATATGCCTAGCATAGCTTGGGCTGTTGACCTGTCTTGGACTTCTTGCAGGCTGAGAGTTTTAGTCTTCCCGTCTTTGTCAGTAGTTGTATATGTGTACTCATCTGTGTACTGTTTCTCAGCAGTAGCTACAGCCTGTTTTTCCTTCTGCTGTATCTGGGCAGATGTCATTTCGGGGTTAAACGAGGTTACAGTCTCCAGTTTTGGTACAAGAGTAGAGATAGGGGTAGGCTCAACTTTTTTTACAGGCTTGGGTTCTTCTACTGTTTGCAATCCCCCTCCAACTTCAAGAGTAGGGACTAATGATGGTATCTTCTCTTCTGCTGTTACTCTATCAGCAGCCTCTTGCAATTCTTCAAGAGTAGCATCCCCCTGTTCCCATAATGACTGTATGCGGTCTCGCTCCTCTACCAGTTGGCTAGTAGTAGGAATAGCAGCCGATATCTCGCCTCTATCAGCAGCTCCAGCAATAGCTTGCTCCAGTTTAACTGGGTCAAATATAGGTACAGGCTCAACTACAGGTTCAGAGATATCAGGCTCTTGGGTATCTGGTGTTGCAGCCCATCTTTTTCTTAGTTCAGCTTGTTCCTCTTTGGAAGTCATAATCAATCCTTCAGTGGCTTGATAGTATTATAGCGACACTTGTTACAAAGATACCTCTGTGCCTTCCTGTTGTTACGCAGACGTATCCAGCCACTTTTGACCATTCGTGTTGACTTACAGCGTGGACATCTCATTGTACTATATATATAATAGAATACTATTTTTGAAGGGATAGCCATTTTCAGACTATCCCCTCAAGCCTATCCTTTCCGTAGGTTCTTGCCGTACCTCTTGCGTTTGGTACGGAGTGCCTTCTTAGCAGCCTTTTTCCGTCTGGCTGTAGTGTACTTTGCCAATGCAATCCTCCTTGTTGGTATTTTTTTTAGGGGCTGGAGTTTTCACCCCAGCCCCTTGGTCTGGGCTATTAGTCACCCATCTTACCAACGCCGAGAACCTTCATAATCACCCTGGCCATGACGATAACACCTAGCAAAGAACCAACCACGATTGAAGCGGTATCCCACCCGCTTGTATCCACTCCAGTTCGGACGGCATTGATAATCGTGACAGCAATTATACCCATAATAGGTACTGCTATCCACGTATCCATCGTATTATCACCATCCTTTCACGGCTAACCGCCATTATATTCTTATGTACTACCAGAGAAAACCAGTCTTAGAAATTGCCTTTCCCAACACCCAGGACTTTCATTATGACACGAGCCATGACGATTACGCCAAGCAGAGAGGCTACGATGACTGAGGCTGTATCCCATCCTGAGGTGTCCACGCCTGTTCGGACAGCGTTTATGATAGTGACTGCGATGATGCCCATGATTGGGACTGCTATCCAAGTATCCATTTAATAAGTCACCTTCCCTTCGGAGCAAGACCGCTATTAAATTAGTAGACATTATAAAACTACTTTGCTAAAAAGTCAAGTTATGTTAAGCAAATTGTTAGAATTATTTGACTTTTGTTAGTTTGTATGTTAGTATCATTGTACTTCTATGGAACCTCTAGCTAGCACAGGACATATAGCCAGAATTCTAGGGATACATCCTAACACCTTGAGGCGTTGGGCTGACAGAGATATCATCCCCTCATACCGCATCAATCCCAATGGCTATCGCAGATTCAAGTTGAGTGAGGTACGGGCATATATAGAGCAGTCAAAGGATAATCACAATAAGGAGTAGATAGGTGAGTAGAAAGAAAAGTATAGGCGATTGGAAGGTAGTACGGGGCAGCCAAGGCTATTCGATGTCAGACACAGGAGAAATCAACGAGGACAGCTTTTTTCTGCCCCACACTGTAATACCATCTCTTGCAAACTGGATGGTAAATCAGGAGAACGACATCTTCAGCATGGAGGATGTCACAGGCGACATAAAGGGTGATACAATCACAGTCTATGATGACAGAGGCACAACAATACCTATCAAGCAGGATGATATTGATGCTTTCCTCAAGCTGCTTGATGTTGAGGTACGGGATAGTGACGAAACTGAACCTGACATCAAAACTGAACAGATAATTGACAATGTTCTTGAAGCTGACCTAGAAGGACTAGAGGAACCAGAAAGGCCAGAGGAAAAGCCTATTCCTGCTCAATTTAATACCCCTGTTGAGGCGAAGACATCTGATATACAGGTAGAGACACTAAAGCCTGCAATATCAAAGGTTTACAGGGTTGCGTATGTTCAATGTCCATGTGGTGCAGCCCTTGAGCTAGGCGTGGAACCGTCCTATGATTGGCGGGCTTTATCCTGTCCTGCGTGTGAAGGAATACTGCTTTTGCAGGATGCCTAAAAAGCCACTGATTTTCACTTGACTATAGCGATTTCAGTAGTATAGTATAATCACTTTTCGATATACCCTATAGAGTGATATTATGACGATAAATGAGATACCACAGACTCAGATTTACCCCACTACAAACTCCGAACTTGCAGCTTGGCTTATCCTATGTGGCTGCGAAGTAGCATCAGTAGAACGTATCAATCCCCATACCAGCCTGATTAACCTCAAGTATCCTGACGGGCAACTGCAAGAATGGCTCAGGCAATTCGAGAACTATGACGGCAATGCCCGTATTGCAAGGGATATGTTCAAGGCACATCGTGGCCTGTTGAAGATTATCAAGAAAGGTTATCCAGCCTAAATTATGGTGACATTCAAGGATATGCGGAGATTGAAAGGGGGTTGAGATGAAGACCTACTGGGTACAAGAAAGGATAGGCGAATTCACAGGTAATATAGATTGGGATTATGATTTCAAGCAACATCTTACTAATGGCTCTAAGCCAGAAGAAAGATTAGCGAAGCAAATCGCTATACTAAGAATGATTGAGGCCGAGCCAGATAAGTACCAAGCAACAGACTATGGTGGATGGCCTCGTTGTGGGTGGTCTGACATCTTGCAAGTAGGAATGTACGACGGTTGGCCTTATTGGAAACCAGTACCTAGTGTCATGCTTAGAAGTCCAGTAACAAGAACAGGATGGTGGCATTCGTTCTGCTCTATAGTTGATATTCGTATCAAGGGCGACGAATGGCCTTTGAAGATAGATGCTGAAGCGCAAACCGAAGCGTCACAAGAACCTAGTAGTGGACATCCCGATACTTTATAGCAGAGGGGGGATTTGGTGAAGATTGAAAGGAGGATGATATATGGAGATAAGAGAGGACATTAGCAACGAAAAGATAAGAAGCTATTATTATCCCTCTGGTTACGTTGAAATAGTGTTTGAACCAAGAACCCTCTCCGTTGATGACCTGGGGCAGCATATAATTGAGGATAGTCGTGGGCGCACTACGTTAGTAAGGTCTGGTTGGATAAAGCTAGAGAAGGGATAAAGATACTGAAAGATGTTGAAACCCAAGCGACACAAGAACCTAACTAAAGAAGTAATGGCATTATAGGAGGCTTCTTGATTCCTGAAGCCGAGCAATTCAAGAGTTGCATAAACAAGCATCTTTGCATAGATGACTGGCAAGCACTTGAGATTGTCCTTGCTGCAACTATAGCACATAAGCTCAAGGGCGAGATGCTTTGGCTCAGGATTATAGGCGCATCAGGCTCAGGTAAGACTGAGATATTAAGAGCAATCAAAGACATACCAGAAGGCTATACAGAAACCCTTGAGACAATGACCCCTGCTGCAATACGCAGGGGTTTTCGTCCTATCAAACTTAATAAGAAGACAGAGCAGTATGAGGATATTATCAAAGAGCCCACCTTGCTTGAGCGTATAGATGGCAAGCTGGTCATAACCAAAGAGCTTGCACCACTACTGACAAGGAATGCAGATGCAAGGCTTGAGATATTCGGTTTACTGAGGTCATGCCATGATGGTGAGCTTGATGCAGACTATGGCAGTACTCAGGGACACATCACTCAAAAGGTATGGTTTGACTGGATACTGGGCACGACAGCGTATGTTGACAGTCAGAACCAGCTTGAAATGCAGCTTGGCTCAAGGTTTACTGATGTACGCTGGGGCAGTCCTATAGGTGTCAAGGATGCAATCGGCAAGGCTATCGGCAATGTAGACGGGCTAGGCACTATAAGACAAGAACTGTCTGCAATCGTATCCAGTATTGTATCGCATGCCAAAATAGAGGATGCCCTGTCATTCAAGGTAGAGGACTGGCTGCTTGACCTATGCCAGGTAGTTGCAGTAATGCGAACGCCAGTCGAGCGAGATGGGTATACAAAAGAGATTAGATGCAAGCCATCACCTGAGCTTGGTACTAGAATAGGCCAGAACTTCTCCAAGATTGCCAGAGGGCTACACATGCTGGGTATAAGTGATATTAGGCCACATCTGACTAGGCTTGCATGGGATGCCCTGCCACCGAACAGAGCTGACATACTGCACTCGATACTTACCCTTGAGTTTGCAGGTCACAAGGTCACACAGGAAGCTATAGAAAACAACAATGGCTTGGGCTTGTCCCAGTCAGCCATATCCTACATCATAAAAGACCTCAAGGTGCTTGATACTAAAGGATTGCCCTGGCGTGACTGTTTAGGGTTTTATTACGAAAAATTACTACGCATAGAAAGTTCACTACTGTAGTTGACTATATTATAAAGTAAATTCTCGTAATAAGAATTTTACAGCGATTTTTATTACGAGAATTAACCTTATAGTGTAATCAACTTTTCGGGAGGATTTAGCTATGCCAGCAACATTTACAGGAGCGCATCGCAGAGTGAAATACGAGAGTAAAGTGAAGTATAAGAAGGGAGTCAACAATGCGTGGATACAGATACCGCCATTCTGGGCTGGCTACATTCTGGCTAGGTATGGCGTATCCCCTGCTTCAGTCAGTATAGATATGAATCAGGATGGGGTTCTTACGATAACACCTATAGATTCCGATGGAAATAGCTTCGAAATCACGCAAGAACCAGTTTAACGAGCTTTATGAGATTTACGGGTTTTATGCTTTTCAAAAACTTTTTGAAAAAAAGTCGAAAAAGAGTCTAAAGATGTTTGAAAAGTATTTGAAAAATATTATAACAATACCTTTTTTATAAAAAAGTCTAAAAAACTATTGACAAATATAAAAAAGTATGTTATATTCGTATCATCAAAGATGGAGGGAGATAATGCCAGAAGAAAAAGGAAAACCTTATTGTTCAATGGAAGTCGGTTTCTACCAAGCAGAATTGCCAATATCAATGTCAGCAGAGTTGATTGCGAACCTAAAATCACAAGAAGACTGGCGATTCAAAATCTGGCAGAAGGACTTAGGTAAGCACGTTTTCACAGGCAACCTACAAGAAACAACCGAGTGCATCCTGCTTGGCAAGCTCTGCAAGGAGCATCTGCTTGCCAACACAGTACTTGTAGGATAAGAGGTAGCTGTATAGTTGCCTCTTTTCTGTTGCAGTCAAGTTACCTCTTGACTGCAGCGTAAATGGAGGACAACAAAACAAATGGAGGATAAAAATTGACATGGCAGACAACGGATACCTTACTACAAGAGAAGCTGCAGATTACCTGAGAGTAACAATAATAACGATATACAAGTGGGCAAAGGAAGGTTCTATCGGCTCGCAGCCACATAAAAACGCTCACTGGCGATTTACCAGAAAAGAGCTTGACAGCTTCGTAAGGGGTAAAGGGAATGACTGACAAAGGTGAAATCACTACTAGTCCGACATTATCAAGGCTTACCGAAGATGGGCTTGCAATCCAGAGATTACTGCTTGACTCTGACTTACCAGATGATGACCGAGAGACACTGGCACAGGCTTTAGACAGCATCGACTGTCAGTGGATAGTCAAGGTCAATAACATAGCTAACCTTGTGCTTGAGTTTGAGTACCGCATCGACTCGTTCAAGCAGGAAATTGCTCGTCTGACTGCCATACGTAGAACTCTGAAAAACCGCCTTGAATGGCTGAAGTCCTATACTGTAGAAAATATGGTTGCCAAGGGCGAGGAAAAGGGCTACTGGTTCTCAGACATAGGGCAGGTATCAGTTCACAAGAATCCGCCTTCAGTCAAGGTAACTAATCTGATAGAAGTCCCAGAGGGCTGGATTAGACCTCATGTTGTAACTGAGGATGATGTTGACAAGAGAGGCATACTTGAGGGCTGGAAAGAAAATAGCACAGTACCCAGCGGGTGCGAGATTATAACTGACAAGAAAAGCCTGCATATCAGGCGAGTGAAGGACGAGGAATGAGTAATCCTGCTACGAGCACCAGCGCTTTGAGTTACCTTGCAAGAGGCTTGCCACGATGTACTCATGCTTACAAGCCTAACAGGAATTGGGATATAGACTTCTGCGATATCAATAACAGGGTATGTGAGCTTGAATCAGGTAACAAGTGTGACAAGTACGATGAGGAATTAGGAGACAATGGCAGATAAAAACCTGATAGTCCCTGACAGCGACTTTCTGGCAAGAGCTGCTGGACTCAAAGAAGACATATACAGCTACTATCGCAAGATATCAGGAGAGGATACACCAAGAGTAGCTGCTGACGGGACTAAGATAGTAGACAAGAAAGGCAAGTATGACTTCATCATAGAAGCTTATATCAAGGAGAGATTGAACTTCTATTATCCTGGCTGGTCTTGGCGTGATGGTCATATACAGTTTTTGGGTGCTGAATGGACTATTGCAGATGGGACTCTTGTTATTATAGATGAAAAGCTAATTGGGCTAGGGGTTATCCCCCCAATCAGGGAGTTTTGGGCTACTGCTGGACATAGAATAACCTACTACTCAGAAAGAGCACATGACCCTGAGAATATCGTTGACATCGATAATGACGTTAAATCAGTCAATACAAAGGCATTCAAGAAAGCAGTCAACTCCCTGACAGGTATTGGGGATGATATTTATCGTAAGCGGATTGACTCAGAGAAAGCTGGTACGCCTGAGGATTTGATACTGTCTGGCAATGCAAGCTACAAGGTGTTTGAGCTATGGCTTACATCACAGAATCTAAACATGGGGCAGGCATTCAAGATTGCTGGTGTTCAAGTTGCTGTAGAAACCAGACAGTATGACAAGGCTATGGAGCTTGTACTAAATGGCAGGAGGTGATGGTATTAGAACTTAATCCAGCAATCCACTGGCATAAATTAAGAAGGAGGTGGAAATAATGCCAGACACGGAACTGACCAAGCTAAAGAAGAGGCTCGAAAAGGAAACTGACCCTGACATGAAGACCTTGTTGCAAGGCAAAATCGATGCCCTGGAGGGCAACTCATCCAGCGATGAGGGCGACATCGACTGGCTGGATGTAACCGAGCAGGACTGGGGTGAAGTCAAGGGTCACAGGCAGAAGGGTGACTTCCCTGTAGAACTTGGTGTGGGATTCGAGCTAAGTGAGAGTTCAATTGCAGTACCGTACACCACTCTGCCATCTGCGCCATTCAAGTCTGAGGGCAACTACCTGTTCCCTCGCTCGTCAGGCGGAGCTTTCAAGTCCAAAGAGTTTGCCATACTGGACATACCATACAAGGTACACCCTGAGACTGGGCAAATCGGCCTGCGGGTCATGGTTGACGAGAATGGCGTCAAGAGGTATCCCGACTTTGCTGGCAAGCAGTGCAGGATGCACTTCGACGAACGCAAGGTACGAGAAGGAACGGCAGAAGCCGAGGATTCCCCTGATGGTTACAGGGGTTTCTACGGCAAAGACGGCAACTGGTATCGCTCAATAGACCCTGTTGCCATACTCCCACTTGAATCCAACACAAACGAGATGGGGGTATAACATGCTTGGGGTAAGTCAGAGGTTTTGCCATCTTTTTCCTCTGGCTTGCCTCCTGCTATCTGGGGCTGGTGCTACCGTCAAACTTTACTATAGATGTAAATAGCGGGTATAAGCACTGGCTTCAGATAAGAGGAGATAGATAATGAAAAAGAATCCTGGGCGTAAACAGCGTAGACTAGATGCTCGACAAAGTATTGATAAGCATGGTAATCCACGGAATAAGCACTATAGAGGTAGAATGCATACCACAGAACACATTGACCAAGGTTCAAGAATGAAGATGATGGGATTATCTAAACCCAAAAAGACTTAGGATGAATAGATGAATAGATGAATAAAAGACTGAAAGGCATACTACTGTTTCCCATAAGTATGATAGACCAATGAGCCAAGTTGATACAAGAAAAGCAACAGAAATTGCAGTAAACATAGTAGGGATTGCAATAGGAATTGTATTGACACTGGCAATACTCGTCTATCTTATCCCTTATGTAATCTACAACTGGAAAGTAGACAAATGAGAGAAGTCGACAGTCGAGAACCTGGTAAGACTATGGAGGCAATCAAGTACGAGCTGGTCAAGACTGGCTGGGAGATTGCAACCCTCAAGTCAGGCGACTTCAGGTTTACAACACATGATAACAAACTGGTAGGAATTACCCGCAAGACGATTTCAGACCTGCTAGGCTCGATGACACAAAACTTTGGCGACCAACTTGACGAGATGCTTGAGTACTACGACATCTGCTATCTGAATGTTGAAGGCAAAGTCGACTTCAATGACACCAACGACCTGATAACAGGTACAAACTACACTTATGAGCAATATGACAACTTCCTGCAAGGCTGGTTCAACAGGGGATTTATCCTGCTGAGGACTGCCAGTCCGAATCACACAGTCAAGAGGCTGAACCAGTTGTATGCTTACTTTCAGAAGCCATATCATGTAGGAGGTCGAAGGTTTGCCCGCTTCGAAGACAGGAGGGTTTACGCATTCCCCTCAAGGTTCCTATCTAAAGGCAAGTCATTGCTTGACTTAGGCTTGTCCATAACAGACTGCGGATTGCTTGATATTGCCGATTTAAAAAACCATGACGGCATAGGCGATAAGGCTGCGGAGACTATATACAATCACCTTAATCGCAGGAGCAAGATAATATGAACACAGATAATCCTATCATAACAGAGGACAAAGATGTAATGATATTTATACAAAAGAAATCATTCCGTTGTGATTGTGGCTGTAATGTATTCAGAAGATTAAAAGCAGATAGCAATAAATATGTGTGTAATGCTTGTGGGGAAACTTACGAAGGAATTGAGTAGCATGAACACCGAACATCGCAAGGCAATTATCATGCTGGTAATCATGGCTGTAATTGTATGTGCTATCACTCTGATATTGCTGGTACTAAACTATATTAACGATGGGGGTAAATCATGGGAACTTGGTCTGGGAATGGCAGGCAAGCATACGGAGCTTATTCAAACAAGTGGCAAAACAACCTCATACGGCTATTCATCGACTGCTATGACAACATAGGTGAGTGTGAGATGTGTCCTGTACAGGACAAGTGCGTATCATGGTGGCACAGCAATGTATGCAACACACCGACAAAAGCGGTGAGTCAGGAGGAATACGAGAAGCTTGCAGATGAGTTCAAGATAATTGCACTTGAGGCTGAGCAAAAGATGAAACTGAAGCTGATGTATTCCAGACAGCAGAAGATACTTGTAAGGCAGACAGTATGATTGACTTTACAAGTGACCTGAGCCAGATTAGAACCTGTGCAGCTAAGATTCACTCTGATATGACAGGTGACTGGGAAGACATTACTGAACATCATGACCTGCATACACCTGAAGGCACAGGCATTATGAAACTGATAGGTTCAATGTCGAATAAGCTGCTTGACCTGCAAGTTGCAGTACAGGCTCTTGAGGATAGGGAGATTGACTTGGAGCTGATTGCAGAACTGAAGGCAAAGTTGCCTAAGAAAGCAGATAGAAGGTGATAGCATGACTATAAAAGAGAAGATAGCAATAGAAGTAATGCGTTACCAATGCACCTTGACTGACATTAGGGAGCGCAAAACTGAAGGCCTCTGGATAGCCGACCAAATCCTCTCCACAATCATAGAGGAGATACGGGACATGGAGAATCCCTTTCGGCAACCCTCAGATTCAGAAACATTTATTGAGGCCATTGCCCATTGTGCTTACCAATCGGCTAGGCAAGCCATCATCGCCAGATTGGAGGAGGCATGAGCAAGAATGGTGAAAGGCTCAGACATCTCTACAAAGGGGGGAAATACAGAGCGTTACGAAAGAGGGTGTTCTGGCGGGATGGTCACAAGTGCGTGAACTGCGGGGCAACACATAACCTGACGCTAGACCACATAACCCCTAGAACTCAAGATGAAAGCCTATTCTGGAATGAGGATAACTGTAGAACGCTTTGCGATGAATGCAGAGTCAAGAACGATTTATGGATGATACATAGGGGGGAACTGCCAAGACCCCCAAGATTGGAGGGGGCATGAACACTTTATACGACATAGGGGGAATCCTAATCTGTGCCTTAATGGTAGTCTCAGATATAGCAGGGGGCGTAGTCGCTGTATGGGTGGTGTGGTGATGGAAGCAACACATGAACAATTCTGGAAGGTTTGCAGGGATACTAAGGCATACTGGGACGGAACCGACACATATGACCATGAAAAGCCTGATTGTTCATGTGGTTGTAGGTGGTTCCATGAGGTTCAGGGGCCGAGGGCAGGGGATTGGGGTGTCTGTTTCTGTCCTGAGTCGCCCAGGGCAGGCTTACTGACCTTTGAACACATGGGTTGTTCGTGTTGGAAAGGGGAACCCAAGCGATGATCTGCTCAATCTGTAACACAGACTCCGCAATGGGGCGGATAGTTGATAAGAAATTCGTATGCCGATCATGCGCCAACGGTAGGCGCTGGTGGAGTCCTAATGAAAGGGGGAAGTATGGAATACAACGGCACAGAGATACCCGACAGCGTAATCATTGAGCAAGCCAAGGAATTGGGGTACATCAAGATGCCGACATGGGGGACGTTATATGAGTGGGTTTATATCCAGCACCCTGACCATTTAAGCGAGAGGGATGTCTTCCCAGTAGCAAATTATATTTTCGACCAATTATTGAAAGGGGGATATGAGTGATGTCATTAACACTAACACTAGGCCAAGCCAGACGGCTTAGAAATTCAGGATTTACCAATACTGAGATTGGCATACTACGTGAAAACTTACGCCAGAGACCTCAAGAGCTGGACTTGAACAAAGGTGTATGGCAGGCAGCTATGGCTAGACGCAGGTTACTGGTCAATAAATGGCTCAGTGAAGGCAAGACTATGCTGGATTTTACCTTGATGCTTGAGAGGTTCTATATCAAGCAAAAAGGAGCATCACCTTGGGACTGGCTCAAGGTCGAGTATCCTGCATTTGCAAGACGGGCGAGGAACCTCAAAGACTTCCAAGTAGCTGCAGCTAAGAGAGCCAAGAAAAAGTTAGCGAATCTGGCGAGGAGTTAGATGATGGACATTAGACTGTACTGGCTTGCAGGCGGACTATTCATACTTGAGATAATCCTAGCCATATTGAATACAGTATGGGCTGCACTACCGCCGACTGCTATAGTCATAATCTTGGTGTACTGTTACTACTGCGAGAATGGGACATGCAAATAAAGGCTTAACATCTTTGTCTAAAAGTTACTGACTATTGAGCAAAATTGACAAATGAATTGTTAGACGAACACCGCACTTTTGTTTAATTTAGGAGGGGAAAATGGCAATAGAGTCCGAAGAAAAACGGCAACGCCTGAATGAGACGATAACGCACTGGGCAGAGAATACCAAAGTTATTAGCCTATTACGTGATTATGATATACCAGGATTAGTCAACAGTATTCTCGAAGAGTTTTACCATATTCGTCTAAGCTGTGGGCATTGGGTTGATAACTTAGGTGATGGGGTACCTCTTGAGTTCACAGAAAATGATGGCAGTATTGTGCATGGCACTTACTGCCATGATTGCGCGGAAGATTACAAGACGAATCTAAATGCTAAGGAAATACACAACTCATTTAACAAAAGTAGCAAGAAGGTAAAATGAAAATCATCGGTTACCATATAGACCAAGATATAATCTGCAATTCAGATGGCGAGTGCCTGACCAAGCCTGACAATATACCAGACAAAAAACTTGCAGGATACTGGCTTGAGTTCCTGTTGCAGTACAAGCCTGATAGCTACAAGGTACTATACAGAGCAAACTATTCCATTGCCAAGTTGTGTAGGATGCTCAAAGTCGGCCCTCAATCTGGCAAAAAACTGTATACCACAGGCAAGCTGGATATGAGCCCTGAACATTATCAAATCAGGTGGATGGACAACAAGTTTATATCAGTCAAAGGCACAGATGACAAGTTCGACAGCTTTGCAGATATGTACCAGTATCACAAGGAGGAATTAGATGACTGGCAAACAAAAGACAGTTGCATTCAGAAGGCTAAAAGAGCACAGGAAATCGGGCAAAGCGTATATCAGGCTCTACGGAAAATCGGTATTGCTCCAGCAACACTTACCTCTCCTATCAGAGCCTATGAAAAAGCATTGTTGCAGCAGCTTAATCTGCCTACAATAGACGACTTACCAGATGAAGTTGCAGAGTGGGCGTATACCTGTACCTACGGTGGCTGGATGGAGGCATTTGTACTGGGGTACTGGGAGAACGCTTTTGACTATGATATCACATCGGCATACTCACACCAGTTGGCACAACTACTGGACACGAGGCTCGGCTTCTGGCTTGACTATGACAAACTGGTTACAAGAGCCAATATAGGCCTTCTCAAGGGCGAGATTACGATATGGTCTGACTTCTCGCCTGTCATGTACGATGCCAATGCCAGCAGGGTGTATACACCTAAAGACACATGGGAGACTGTTATCACTCTTGACGAGTACAAGTTCATCAGGAAGTGGGACATAGGCGACTTCAAAGTAGAAAAGGGCTGGTTCTGGATACCCGAACGCAAGAGCAAGATATTACACTATATCATCAAGCACCTGAACGGAGTCAAAGAGTCTTCAGCTGGTATTGACCGTGAGACCGCCAAGCGAGTGGCGAACGGCATCTGGGGCAAGGTAGGCGAGTATCATGCTGACAAGAAAGAGTTTGGCCCGATGTACAATCCTGTATGGGTAAGTCTTGTTGAATCAAGGAACAAGTTGCAGGTTGCAGATATGTGCATGAGGGCGAAGCAGATTGGCATAGAGCCTTTGCACATTGCAGTTGACGGAGTTATCACAGACAAGCCATTGCCCGATGACTGGCTTGGCACAGGTCTGGGTTCATGGCACTTGAATACTCACGGCAAGTGCCTGATAGTGTCCTCTGGCATAGTCGGTATAGAGGGCAAAGGTTCGAGTGAGCAGGACTTTACAATCTCTTATGACAGGCTGTCAGGCTTGATTCTGGGCGGTTTATCGGCAGACAAGTACATTATGTCTAAGAAGTCTTTTATCAGCCTGGGTAGGGCTGTCAGCGAAGATAAATGGGATATGGTCGGTGACTCCGTGTTGCTTGACAGGACTATATCGGTTACAGGTGAGTACAAGAGGTACTATCCTGTAGAGCCTGTCTGTGGTTCGGACTTGCTTGAACATCAGTACAAGTCTGAGGCTTGGCCTGTTGAGATATTGCAGGTTGAAGATAGTATAGTCAACTTGGAGGTGTAAGATGGAACTGAATGAGAAGCTGGCAAAGTGGGCAGGATTCAAATTACACTACAACGATTGGGATGAAGAAAGGCAATTCCCTTATTTCATTCCATCGGGCAAGCCGTGGCGTACTCACAAGATAGATAGTAGGCCTGTCCCCAACTTCCCCGAAGACCTGAACGCCTGCTTCAAGTGGCTGGTGCCTAAGCTAAAAGATAAGGTCGATTGGATACAGTTTGAACTGGATGCTGGCTGGATATGCTGGCTAGACCTAGGAGAAGAAGGACAGTACAGTAACCAACAGGATGGCGTAGAAACACCAGCCCTAGCACTCTGTAAAGCAATAGAACAACTAATAGACAAAGCAGAGTGAGTGTATGGAGCTACTGACATGATAACAGGCTTAGGCTCAAGGGTAGATGCATACTTCTCTGAAGATGCAAAGTTCCTGTACGTCAAAGCACCTTACAATGCAGAGTTCAACTGGGCATTAGGAGCTAATCAGATGTGGTCTGAATGGATACCAGAAGGTAGGGTCAGGAAGTTCAAGGCTGAGGACTATGACGATGTAATGAAGCTGTTGTATGACTATTATAATTTAGAGGAGGTAAGTCAATGTTCTACCGATGCGTAAGCAACCTATTTGGCTACTGCTCAAGTGTGCCAGACTGGGAGACTTCGCCCGAACCGAGCCCGAGATGCAAGATATCAAGGATGAAGTCAGGAGTATGACCAAGATTCCAGTCGGTGGAGTTTGCAAGAGGAACTGGAGGGAGTGCAAGAAGTTTAGGACATTAGAACAGGTATTGGAGAAAGCCCATGCGAGTGACAAGGTTCAAGCAGTTTAGCAGGCGCAGGTACTATCTCAAGCGTATCTTTGTCTTCCGCAGGGATGCAGACCTTGAAGCTCTTGGCTTACGTCTGAGAGGTTACAAAGCTAGAGTAGTGCCAGTTGCAATAGGCTGGGCAGTATATTACAGATAGGAGGCTCAAAATGATTAAGCCTTACTATGACCATGACGGCATAACCATCTATCACGGTGATTGCCAAGATATTCTGCCCCAGTTGCCGAAGGTGGACTTGGTGCTGACCGACCCGCCTTATAATATCCATAAGGCAGACTGGGATAGGATACCGAATTACCTTGAATGGTGTAGTGAGTGGCTGAAACTGATAGAGGACAAACTAACTGATAATGGTAGCTTCTACCTGTTCCATAATCAAATGTCAATGATAGCCGACCTGATGTGCTGGATAAAAGCTAATACCAGATTCATATTCAAGCAATTTATCGTTTGGAAT
>Ga0114922_10001575_pt1 | contig 21718 bp, 25 predicted proteins | sample AartaG_FD_100975 | JGI IMG/M metagenome (GOLD analysis project Ga0114922, IMG submission 100975) | Deep subsurface microbial communities from Aarhus Bay to uncover new lineages of life (NeLLi) - Aarhus_00045 metaG | ecosystem: Environmental > Aquatic > Marine > Oceanic > Sediment | place... | reverse complement strand
CTAAGAGCGTGTGTGAGAAGTCTTATCCGAGCCGCGCCCGTAAGGAAGCGGTGCGGTATCATCCGCGGAAAACCGCTCCCTCACGGTCGCGGCTCGGTTTTTCGTCCCGCTTCTCACACACGCACTAAGACCGTACCCGGTGCGATCGCGGCATGGCGGCGCACACCGCCGACCAGTGACACCGACTCGGTCCAAGGAGGGCATCCACTCCGCTGCCGCATTACCGCTAATGGTCCACTGCGAACGATACGTAGTAGCAACTCGCCATAAGAAACGGCGTCGCCAGAATAGTCGCGATGATGATTACCCGCGTGGCCAACCGAAGCGGCGGCGTCCAAGACCTGCTGCGTCGCCCGCGGTAGCACACGATCTTGCGCCTGTACACGGATGCTGGTTGGATATGGCAAAACCCGGCACTCATAGCTGACTCCGAGTTGTTCCGTATGATCCTATCGGGCGTGTGAGTTGCCGGCTGTAGAATCGCAGCCTTGTTTTGAGGTTCGTGCAGCTTTTTCCGCAACGACGAGTGGCGCGAGTTCTCAACCCTGGCCGGGGTCCGGCGACTTCGAGGTGACTGGCGAGTGAATCGCTTCCAGCGGCGTGGGACGTTTTTTCCCGGACGTTGGGCGGTTTACCCCTCGCCCTGGCCACATTCGATTCGCACCCGATCCCGGTAGGCGTCCAGCAGCTTGCCGGCAATCGGGCCCGGTTTGCCGTCGGCGATGTCGCGCTTCTCCACGCGGACCACGGGCATCACCTGCATGATGGTATTCGTGAGAAACACCTCGTCGGCGTCAAGGAGGTCGTCGATGGTGATGGGCGTCCGGTCGTCCATGTCGATATCCAACCGCTCGGTCAGTTCGATCACCACCGCCCTGGCGATGCCGGGCAGGACCGGCGTGCCAAGCGGCGGAGTGCGGAGGCGGCTGTGGCGGACGATGAAGACGTTGCTGATCGCTCCCTCCGCCAGTTCGTTGCCCGAAGTGAAGAACAGCGCTTCACTACATCGTGCGGCGTGCGCCATGCGCAGGGTCAGCAGGCGTGGCAGGTAGCAGGTGGACTTATGCCCGGCCAGCGGGTCGTCGGGCGCCTGTTTGCGCCGGGCGATCATGACCGGCACCCCGTCGCGATACGCCTGCGGGGCGTAGGGGCCCAGATCGGACGCGGTGACGCAAACGGTCAGTGTCGGGGCGGCGTCGGTGGCAGGCTGCAACATACTGCCGGCGGTTACCGTCAGGCGAACGCGCGCCTCGCGCAGGCCGTTGCGCTCGAGGAGCGATTCAAACGCTGCCGGCGACGGCAAGGCAGACCGTTCGAGCGGGGCCAGCAATTCCGACGCGGACGTCATCAGACGCGACAGATGGGCTTCGAGTCGAAACACCCGGCCTTGTTCGGCACGCATCGTTTCAAACAAGCCCGCGCCGTGCAAGAACGCCGCGTCGTAAACGCCGACAACTGCCTGTGGCTCGGGCACGAAATCTCCGTTTAGATACACAACCCGGCTCATGCGTTTCTCTGCCAATAGCCCACGTGCCTGCCGGCAACATGCTTGTGACGCTCCCGGAGATACTCGCTTAACCGATCAACCAAGGTCGACGGGAGTTGCTTGAGGGCCCTGATGAACCCCTGGTAGGTTCGTCCCGGCCGGCGACGCAAAGGAAACAGCTCAATCAAAATCTGCCGGGCATGGGTAAACCGATCTTGCAGGGTTGCCGACGAATCGCAGGTCGTCAGCACCGCCTGGTAGACCAGGAACTACGCCGACCAGCGAACCGTAGCCGTTCGACGAAGGCCCGCGTCGAGCCGGGTCAACGTCGAAAAAAGGGGTCCGTGAGGAAAGCCCTCATGGGCGAAAGCAATGCCTGCCGATGCGTAGACGTATCTCCGGTACGCTCGTGTCTGCGAGTATTCATCACGTGTCTCCTTGCTGTGTTGTCCGGACAAAGACATCATCGGCACGGAGGCTCCTTTTTCCTGCCCCACAATCACTTACAATCAAAACCAACACCCATCAGTTCACGGCGTTGCGTGGCACCCAAGCCATTACCAACAGCTTCAAGCATGACAGAACACCAGGCCCACGTGCACAGTCTTGGAATTGGCTCCAAGCGTCGACTCTGCGGGTGGAGCGTTTTCCTCACCTCACTTCCCGGAGAATGTCGATCCCTCGCCGGCTCGCGATGCCAAGCCCCTTGCGATGGGAATCGGCGATCGACGGCACGTCAGCCGCCGAACGCGCTACCGGCTCAAGCCCCATTCTCCGCCGTGCTGTGTTCACGATTTTCAGTGCCACACTATCCGCCGCCACCGGGTCCGTCGAAATCAGCAGGATCCCTTCGTTGCTTGCCTCACTTTCAATCACCAACGGTCCACCGTCACAAACCACCCGGAGAGCGTCCACTACGCACAGCTTCAGCTTCGAACGCACTTCCGGAAGGGCCGCAATGTCAGCTATGTACGGCGAACAACCATTTACTCGGAAACGAGCCGGATGTTTCAGTAGCCCCAGAGAAATATTGCTGAGACTGCATCTAATCCCACAGACATTGTCCGTCTTGAGGCTCGGAACGTTGATGATCGCCGTCACCTGCTCCAGGGCTGCCGCCAACTGATCCTTCCCGCTTCCGAAATCGGTCTGTTCATCATCGTAACCGGACCACGCCGGCTGTGTACCATACCGCCGGGCAAGTTGCGGTGGACCGTCAATGAGCACAATGCGCCTTGAGGTCCAGCCTGCCCGAAGGAGTGACTCGATCAAAATGCTGCCCACCACCGGCGCCGTCCCCAGTTCTGGCGCGCCTACCGGGTCGAATTTGATTCCGACCACGTCCTGCGATCCGAGTATCGTCCGCCAGGCCGCCTCGACAGACCCAGCGCCGGTGACCTGCATCATGGCCTCCTCGAACATCTCGGCGACCAGAGTCTGATGCACGGTCCTGCCGCGGACCGCGTGCGACGACTGGGCCCACGCCACCCGTGATGGCTCCAGCCCCGGCGGCACATGAAGCCCTTTCGATGGAGGATCAGAGGCCACAGCCCGGGCGACCGGCACCGCGAGCAGCGTCGCGGCCGCAAGGGCTGCAAACCGGCTATGGTAAACACCGCCACACATATCGCCGTCCGTCCCGTTGGGTTCGCTCATGTCGCAGATCCGCCTTGTCGTCAACGCCAAGCCGCAGCAGGCGACCATCCGCTGCGGGACACGGACCGCCGGCTGACCTTTTCACAAAACTCCCTCAAACCGACTAAAAACCCCTCTGCCTAACCTGGGTTGCATCTTTTAGAATATCGGGAGTGTATGGCGCGAAATGAACCGACCAAGCGTGCCGGGGCAGGCGGGGAACGATATGCGAAAGCCGAATAAAGAGGATTTGCAAACGGTGGCGGTCGAACACGAGCAGGGCCATCTGTTCCTGTTTTGGGATCAGTTATCCGCCCGGCAGCGTCGGATGCTGCTGGAAGACATCGACAGAATCGACTTCCCGGCAGTGACAGAGCTTATCACCGGCGAGGCTTCACGTATACCCGAATCCAGGTGGACGGGGCCGGTCGAGCCGGTGGAATGCCTGCCGGACCCGTGGGACGCCGCGGTGGCCGAAGACTATCGGACGGCGCGGCGACACGGCGAATCGCTGATCGCTCAAGGGAAGGTGGCGGCCATGACCGTAGCGGGCGGGCAGGGAACTCGTTTGGGTTTCGACGGCCCGAAGGGCCTGTTCCCCATATCCCCCGTGCGAAACAAGTCGCTGATCCGCTTGCTGGCGGAGGGGATCGCCGGAACCCAGCGGCGGTATCGTTGCGAGATCCCGTGGTACATTATGACCAGCCCGGCCAACGACGGAGCCACACGTGATTACTTCAAGGAGAACCGCTGCTTCGGACTCTCACCGCAGAACGTGTTTTTCTTCCAACAGGGCGTGATGCCGGTCTTGTCGCGCGACGGCAAGATACTCCTCGATCAAAAGCACCGGGTCGCCCTTGCGCCCGACGGGCACGGTGGCAGCCTCACCGCTCTGGCGAGCAGCGGGGCGCTGGAAGACATGGCCCGACGCGGTGCTGAGGTCGTCAGCTACTTTCAGGTGGACAATCCGCTGGTTCGGCCTGTCGATCCGCTGCTGGTCGGCTTGCACGATATCCATCAAGCCGAAGCGTCCACCATCACGATCCGTAAGGCGAACGACCTCGAGCGTGTGGGGAACTTCGTTCGGATCGGCGACCGGCTCCACGTCATCGAATACACGGAACTTTCGCCCGAGCTCGCTCACGACCGGACGCAGTCGGGTCAACGTCGGTTTGACGCGGCCAACTTGTCGATATTCCTGTTCTCACGCGTGTTTTTGGACTCGCTGACTTCGGGGCGGAGCGACATTTCGCTGCCCTGGCATCGAGCGGACAAAAAGACACCGTACGTCGACCTTGCCGGCGGCGAGCGCGTCGAACCGTCCGAGCCGAACGCGATGAAGTTCGAGTTGTTCGTCTTTGACGCGCTGCCGCTGGCCCGGCGTACGGTGATCCTGCGATCGCGCCGCGAAGAATGCTTCACGCCCGTCAAGAATGCGACCGGCGTGGACAGCGTCATTACGGCCCGCCGTGACATGAGCCATCGCGCGGCCAAATGGCTCGGGGCTTGCGGCGTTAATGTCCCGATAAGGGGTGACGCAGAGCCGCTCCACGCCTGCGAGATCAGCCCGTTGGTGGCTCAGGACGAACGCGAACTGGCCGAGGTTCTCAAGGATATGCCGCCCCCGACGTGCGACGGGTCGTGCTACGTAGGCGAGCCGAGGGCAGGCCGGATCTAATAGGGCCGCCCTGATCGGCGTGCGGCGCATTGGCGCACGTAGACTTAGCTAAGGGAATCGTGCTTGTCCGCACTGAGCTCGAAAATGGATTGGGTTTTCAGCAGCGTGGAGTCGTCCGGAAACGTGTGGAACGCATACACGTGGAATTCGTTGTCACGGGCTTCGAAATCGAGGTAGGAAAACGGCACAATTCCGTCCACCTCCAGCTCTTCGAAGGGCATGCAGAGACCCTTGCGCTGGGCGTGCCGGAAGAGTTCCCGATACGTGGAGGGGAAAACCTGCGTCGTCATTCTTTCAACCTGACTTGAAAGAATGTACTTCACCCCGCTGTCCAGCGCCTGGAAGTGGTCTCGTTCGCCTCGGAAACGGAAAGTCGCAGCCAGGCCGTTTTTCGGCAGAAGTTCACCCTCTGGCGCGATGAGTTCGGTGACGTGGCCCTTAGGTGTCTGAAAAATAACGACGTGAGCGAGCTGGAGGATCCAAATCTCGGCCTGATACCGCCTTTGCTCGACACGCTTGACCTTCGAGATCTGAAACAACTCCGGGTGAAGCGCACGCTCGTACAAATAGAAGTGGAGGTCGTCCACGCGCTGGGTTATCTGTCCACGTTCCACGACTCAGCACACCTCCGGTGATCGGAGCCCGTCCGAAAACCTTGTGGTACCGACTTCCTACCGGTGGAATCCACAGGCAAGATGCCTGTACCACAGTCTTTGGGCGGGCACTAGGCCTGCGACCGACTCCACCCGGTTATTCTACTGCCATTCATTATAGGGGGGCGGTTCACCAAAGCCACGAAAAAGTCGGCCCAGTTGACTTTTATTTCCGTCTCATCCGTGGTTTGTAACCTTTTGTCAGGCAGGAATATGCGAGCCCGGCCAGATCGTCTGACCTCACTTGGGCACCGTGGTTATCGGATAGACCGGCTCGGACCGCAGGCCACGTCGGCGCGTTCAGTGAGACTGCTTATCACAAACTCGACGTGCGGTCATTGCCGGAAGGCAGAGCCACTCTATAATGTGCCAGCATATGGCTCGCGCTTTGCTCATCCTGTCGGCCTTGCTGTGGGCGGGGACGTCCGTTGTGCCGGTGGTGAGCATCCAGCGCGCCGGCGAGGACGATATGGCGTCCACATCCGATTCGCCCTTGCCGACATCAGAGGCGGACGGGTCGAGTGAGAAGAGGGGCTCGGAGGACGCGTCTGACACCGACGAGGGCAAAGGCTCGTCGAACTCGTCCGCGCCGAGCATCGTGCTTGCGATTAAGGTGACGCAGGCGGAGCGAGTCTGGCGCAACTTGCCTCTGAAGCGCCTCGCGGTGGGCTTGATCGGTGATCTCACGCTGGCGCGGGCCGACTCCCATCCCGTCAATCGACTTGAGAGCACGATTCGGCTGGATCGTTCGGCGGCTACCGACTTTGCGGTTCGGGTTCCGCAGATCCGGCGACACGCACCACCGGCCGCATTCGTCTAATTTGCGTTTTAACTCGATGTCAACCTGTTTCGGTTTGAACTCGCGCGACCGTAGCTCGGGTTTCTGATATTTGACAATCATATCCACGGGGCGATCCGTTCGCCCGTAGAGCGGTACTATCATGCACGATCAAAATATGCTGATGAAGTGGATTCTTGTAGCGTTTACGGTCGTGGTGGCGGCCGTTGCGGTCTGGCCGCCTGACGAAAGGCTCAAGTATGGCATCGATTTGCAGGGCGGGACAAGCCTGTTGTTCGAGATAGACACAGTCGGGTTGACCGAAAACGAGCAACGCGACCTCTCGACGCGGGTCATGAACATTCTCAAAGAGCGGGTCGATCCCACCGGATCACTCAATCTGATCTGGCGACCGGTGGGCAACACGCGGCTGGAAATCCAGATGCCCCAGCCGTCGGAGAAGTCCAAAAGGCGGCGCGAGGTCAAGAACTCAGCCCTGGAGGCCATAAAGGCCCTGAACGTTCAGTCGCGGCGGGTCGTTGAACAGGCGCTCAACAAATCTGGGGACGAGCGCGAAGCGGTGCTGGCCGAGTTGGTTCGAGGCATTCCTGGGCGGCAGAAGGCGCTGGAGGAATTGCGGGACGCACACGACGCCATGACTGCAAACCCCGAGGACGGGTCGCTCTCGAAGGCCTACGAGGAGGCGATGGAAGCCATTATGGCGACCGACCTGAACCTCGCACACTTCAACGACATCCTCCAACTCGGGCCCGGCAAAGGGAGAGATCATGAGTTGACCAAGATTCGCGGGGCCCACCCCGCGTTTGTCGAGAAGATCGACGCCTATGTCGAGACCTACGACGAGTGGGCGAAAGACAAGGCCGGCCTGGAAGACCCGTCGGACCTGAAACGCTTGTTGAAAGGCGCGGGCGTGCTGGAATTCCGCATTCTGGCGGACCGGGACATGGGATCGCCCGCCCATATCAAGTCGTCTGATCCGAGCCTGCGTCAGCCCATCGCCGACTACGTCGACGCGCTGCACACGCGAGGCCCGCGGGCACGGGCCGCCGATCGCTATCGCTGGTTTCCGATCAAGGACATCGTGGACTTCATGAACCTCGAGGGGCCGAACTTGGCGGCTTTCGACACCACCAAGGACTCCAGACCACAGATTGTTGAAAAATACGCGGGGCGTTATTACGGCCTGGCGCACAACGATCCCGACTACGGCCTGTTAAGACCCCGAGAGGGGAGCGGACGAGCCTGGAAGCTGACGCAGGCCCGTCCGGATCGCGACTACCAGACCGGACAAAACTGCGTCTCGTTCACACTCGACCCCGTTGGCGGTGAGAGTTTCGGCGAACTGACCGGCAGGAACCTGAAGCGCCAACTTTGTATCGTCCTTGACGGCGAGATGATGTCCCACGCAACGATCCAGTCGCGCATCGGCCAGCGAGGCCAGATTACCGGTGGCTTCACCCACGAGGATGTGATGGATCTGGTTCGCATTCTGGAGGCCGGGGCGCTGCCAGGACGCCTGAAGGAAACGCCGCTGATGGAGAAGACGATAGGCCCCAGCATCGGAAAGGACAACCGACAAAAGGGCCTGGTGGCGGTTCGTAACGGCTTCATCCTGGTGGTTGTTTTCATGGTGTTTTACTACGGGCTGACGTCTGGGTTGATCGCCGACATGGCGTTGGTCATGAACCTTCTGCTGGTGCTGGGCATCATGGCCTTGATGCAGTCGACTTTCACCCTGCCTGGGATCGCCGGTCTGATTCTGACTGTTGGCATGGCCATCGACGCCAACGTGCTGATATTCGAACGAATCCGTGAAGAGCGCGACAGGGGGGTGCCGCTGAAAAAAGCGGTCAACAACGGATACGACAAGGCGTTGTCCACCATTGTGGACGCCAACCTGACCACGCTGATCATCTGCGTGATCCTCGGATACGTGGGCAGCGAGGAGGTCAAGGGCTTTGCGATCATCCTCGGCATCGGCATCTCGACAAGCATGTTCACGGCTTTGTTCGTCACGCGACTGGTGTTCAACAGCCTCATGGCCAAGGGCTGGCTGAAAGACTTGTCGATGCGCCGCTTGATCAGGAAACCGTCGATCGACTGGATGTCGCTGCGCACGAGTTTCTGGCCGATCTCGCTGGTCCTGGTGGTGGGCGGACTGGCGCTGTTTTTGGGCGTAAGCACTTCGGACCCCGAATCCATGTTCGACATTGAGTTCTTGGGCGGCACGAGCGTCCAGGTGGATTTCAAGGAAGGTGTTCGACTGGGTGATGGCGAGGAGATTACGACCGAGGCCGTTCGCGAGGTGGTCAACTCGACCAAGCCCGGTGTCAACTCGGCCGCCAACTGGCTGGCCGGCGCGGCGGACGCGCTCGATTCGGCCGACGTCGCCGCCGGAGAGGGTGCCGGTCAGTATACGCTCACATCCGATACCCTGAACGGCGACCAGCTCGCGACCTTGGTTCGGGGTAAAATCGAGGATAAATGCGACAGCGTTCGCGCCGAGGGCCACACCGCCGTCTTCAACGTCAAAACGGGGGAGCTATCCACGGTGGATGCCTTCAGGGCGGTCGTAGCTGACGCAGCCGCCCACCACCGAGAGAAGACGTGGGCCAATCTGCGTGCCGCAAAGGTCCAAAGCGTCGGCGAGGGGGAGACCGCCGAAGGCCAAAGCCAGGACGTCTCGTACGAAATCGTCACCGTGGAGACCGATCGCAGCGTGGTTCAGGAAGCGATCGTAGCCGTGCTCGGCGATAAGCTCAAGGTCGAGCCGTCGATCAGTTTCGTTCCGACGGTTGATCACGCCTTCACCCAGGAGCCGTTCTTTGTCGTCAGAGAGGAAGCACGATACCTCAGTGATGCCATCGGCGGGGACGCAAACTACGACATCCGCAGGTTCAAGGGAGGTGTGGCCGTTGTTGTCGACGAACTGGACCCGCCGCTGACGGAAGCCGCCTTTGAGAAGCGACTGCGTGAGATGTCGCTTAGGCCTGAGGCTCAGGATATCGACATAAGTGAAACGGGCGTCTTCCAATTATCGGACCCCGGGGAGGGCGGGACCTACACCCGATTCGCGGTGCTGATGGTGTCTGACAGCCTGCCTTTCACAGACGAAGACGAAGATCGCTGGACCGAGTTCGTCGCGGCGCCTGCGCTGGATCAGGTCAAGGCGTCGCTGGGCATCTCCAAGTCTTTGCGGAAGGTTGTCCAGTTCGCACCACAAGTCGCCGGTCAGGCCAAGCAGGACGCCGTCGTCTCGATCATTCTGGCCCTGGCGTCAATCGTCGCTTACGTGTGGATCCGGTTCGGCACGATGCAGTTCGGCCTGGCGAGCATCGTGGCGCTGGTGCATGACGTTGCGATCGCGTTGGGGGCTGTCACCATCACCGACTACTTGGCAGAGACAACGATCGGAAGCACGTTGGGCGTGTTACCGCTGAAGATCGACCTCCCGATGATTGCCGCCTTGATGACGATTATCGGGTACAGCTTAAACGACACGATCGTGGTTTTCGACCGTATCCGCGAGAACCGGGGCAAGGCGACGACATTGACGGCGAACCTGGTCAACCAGAGCCTTAATGAAACGCTGTCGCGAACGGTGCTGACGTCGATAACGACGCTCCTGGTGGTGCTGGTGCTGTATGTTATCGGTGGAGCCGGCATCCGCGGGTTTAGCTTCGTGCTGTTGATCGGCATAGTCGTCGGGACCTACAGTTCGCTGGCTATCGCGACGCCGCTGCTTTACCGTCCGCAGTTGCTTAATCACGTCGTCCGGGTGATCGTCGCCTTTGGGGCCATCGGCGTCGTATTCATATTCATCGATAGCATAAACGTCCGGCTCGTCATGTCAGTTATCATTCTGGCGGGTCTTGTCTATGCGATGGTCAGGGCCGGCGGACAAGTGAGGCAGCCCGGTCGACCGGCGGTCGCGACGTAGGGTTAAGACCGCAGTGAGGGTGCTTCCTGTCAAACATCCGCCGTAGACGGCGAGCAGTGTTACCGTCACAAAACACAATGGGTTGCGCATCGCTTGGCGCGGATGCGCCGCGGCCTGGATCAGAGTCAGTGGGCAAGCCGTGCGGCTTAGGCGGCGCGGACGGCCCATCGAACCGTGCCCGACGGACTGACGCCTCGGAGTTCACCGTCAATTCGCACGGGGTTGTTGGTTGATTCGATCATCTCCCGTTGTCCGGGTTTTGGCTTGAATGCCGGGGGTGGGTTCGTGTATCGTAGTAATCGTAGTAAAGGCGGCAGATGAGGATCTCGTCTCGCCGTCGCAGACTGAACGGCGTTTAGAGACCATCCCGAAACTGTGGGCAGGTTTTCGACATGTCACTTGACCGGCTGGAAAGCCGGTCCCACAGTGGTTTTGGGTTTGGCTTAGGCGTTTGAAACCTGAAATTGCTCTCTCTCCCTCCCAGGTCTTGGTTGCCTTTCGGGCCTCTAGGACCTGGGGTTTTTCTTGCGCGTCCCGCGCGCAGCAAATAGCGGCGTCTGCACAAGTCAGACGCCGCTGCTTCGGGCACTATTACTCTGCTCGACGCACAGTCCGTAGAGACTATCCGCGCACGGCCGTACACAACAAGGGCCGAAATATCGGCGGGCCTTTGCAACCGGCTGCCCTGGATCAGAACAAGCCCGGCGGGTCAGACCTTCGTCGACCCGGCGGCACAGGCTGGCGTCACCCCGCAGTAGGGAGTTCCTTCTTCTCGGCCCCCTTCTTGGAACCGCGCCGGATCGTATCATCGTCCTCGGTCGGCTTGCGAGTAGGCCTTCGTCGAGTATCCTCATCTTCCTCCTCTACCGTTGGCCGCCGCCGCTCCACCTCCCGGACCTCGGGTTCCGGCTCATCCTTGACTCTCTCCGCTCTGGGATCATCGGGAATGTACTCATCATAGCTCGGCTTTGACTCAGGCCAGAAGTTAATGGCCAGAACCACCGCCACGACGACGACCAGCACAACCAGCATCACCTTTTGCCTTACAGCTTCGTCCACGGGACATACCTCCCTGTCACCAAAGTGACGTTAATCGCTAATTGGATCCAATCCACCCAAGTTAGTATCCACCCGACAGGGAGCCGAGTCAAGTTCCCGGATCCCCGACGGCCAACTGCAGCCGTAGTCCACCCCCTCTTTAATGAGACGCCCCAGGAGGCCGACAGTTCCCAAACGCTGCGTGGTTTGGACCTCCGGGTTCCGATTTACTCTCCGCCGCCTTCAGTCAGCAGGCCCTGGAGCGGGTCGGTCAAGCTTGGCTGGTACCGGGCTATCAGCCTGCGAACCCTCGCCTGGTCAGGATCGATCTCCAAAGAACGGTGCCAATACTCCAGCGCACGCTCTCGCCACTGCTGCTGATCCTTGTTGTGGAGGAATCTGAGCATGTTGATCGACCCGAGGCCTGCGTAGCTTCGCGGCAGGCGAGAATCGTAAGCGAGGGCGTCCTGATAGGCCGCTTCCGACTGGTCATACTCGCGCATTTGGAAACGGCAGTAGCCCAGCGCCTCATGAGCGGGGGCCAGCGTCGGATCCATTCGCAGCGCCTGTTCCAGCGTATGACGGGCGGTCTTAAGCCGATTCTGCTTCATATAGGTGTTGGCCAGATTAACTAGGACCAGCGGCTGGCGGCTGTCGCGTTCGAGCGCCTCCTTGTAGGCCCGTACAGCCTCGTAATACTGGCCCTGGGCATGATACGCCACGCCCAGGTTGACATAGGCGTGCGGGCGATCCGGATCGATCGCAATCGCTCGGATTAGGGACTCGACGGCCTGCGCGTGATCACCCATCTGCTGATAGCAGACACCCAGGTTCAACTGGGCGTCGAAGTCGTTCGGTTCGAGATCGACGGCGTGAAGATACGCCTGCACCGCGTCCGCCAGGCGCTTGGTGAAATGATACAGACGGGCCAGGTCGAATGCGTCGTCGAACGAGAACGGATTGCGTCGAACCGCCTCGACGAACGCATCGATGGCCGACTCGTAGTCGCCCATCCGGCGATAGATCACGCCCATCCTTGAATGGGCGATCGCTGACTGAGGGTCGAGTTCCGCCGCCGACTGGAATTCTGCCAGTGCCTCTTCAAAATCCTCGTCAGCGAAAAGGGCCTCTGCAACCTGCAAGCGTTGCCGTGCGCGCATCCCGCGGATAGTCGCACAGCCGGCGCCAACGGTCATCACAACCAGCAGGGATGCGCTAAGCACGATTGTAGATCGTAAACCCATGGGCGACAAAACTCAAACAAGGCCTACCCTAGCGTAATATCGGAACTTGGGAGGCCGCCAATCCAGTAAAGAGACGGGCACAGGAGGTCATTCCACTGTTCCACACAGTCTGCCGAACGCTCCCACTGGTGTCGCTACGTCAATTCGCCCCCCCCTGGCTGGTTCTGAGCAACGCGGATGAGCGGGCATTCTCCATCAGAATCAGGAAGCCCTCCTCTGCTTACTGCTGGTTGTCCGTAAGGCGTGGGACAGACGCTGAGGTGTGGGCGTCAAGTTGAGGGGTGTTGGGGAGGGCGAAAATACTCTTTGCCCAGCGATACCTCGTTCACCTTCGCCGAGCAAAGTGGAACTTTGCTCTACCGCGATGGTCGGGGAGGGCGAAGATGCTCTTCGCCCGCTGGGATCGCGCTTCGACGCGGCTGGGCAAGGTGAGACTTTGCTCTGCCCACAACGGATGACGCTCACCCGCGCACCCGCGCAGAAGTTTCCAGCGGAATGCGGTTGACAGCGGCGCTGCAGGAGTTATCTTTAGGGATTCGCCGCCTTTTGGCGTGTGTGACGGAACCGATGGATAGGTGAGGAACCACTCCGTGCCCAAGGCTACACGAATCAGAATTCGCATGGAGGCATACGACTCCAGCTCGATTGACACGTCGGCGCGAGAGATCGTCGAGCACGCCAAGCGGACCAGCGCTAAGGTACGCGGCCCGATACCTTTGCCGACTCGCGTGGAGCGGTACACAGTGCTGCGCGGTCCGCATATTGACAAGAAATCGCGGGAGCAGTTCGAGATTCGTACGCACAAACGACTCATCGATATTTATGATCCCAACCCGCGTACGATCGAGGCATTGAACCGTCTGACTGTAAATCCAGGCGTCTTCATCAGGATCAAGACCTGATCCGGCGTGTGGGACGGGTTTTTAGCACGTGCTATTCACCGGTTGGAAACCGGTGCCACAGAGGACTATTGGACCCGTTTCTTGGGCGAGGCTGGATGAGTTGTCGTTATGACACCGGCGATACTGGGAACGAAAATCGGGATGACGCGGGTGCCCGACGAGCGTGGGCAGGTGCATCCGGTCACGATCATAAAGGCCGGCCCATGTGTGGTGCTTCAGGTCAGAACGGTCGCGACCGACGGGTACCATGCGATTCAAGTCGGCTACGGTGATCAGAAGCCGCACCGGTCCACGCTGCCGATGATCGGGCATGCGGCCAATGCCGGCGTCAGTCCGAAGCGCTGGGTGCGAGAGGTTCGTCTAGGGGAGCCGTCCGAAGTGTCGGCCGGTGAAGTGTTGACGGTGGCCCAGTTCGAGGGTGGAGCGGTGAACCACGTGGACGTTTCCGGAGTGACCAAGGGGCGCGGCTTTGCCGGCGTGGTGCGGCGGCACGGTTTCGGCGGCCAGCCGGCTACCCACGGGGTTGAGCGTAAGCATCGCTCGGCCGGCAGCATCGGCGGCGACGCCAGCGGCAGCACGGGCCGCGGTATCAAGAAGGGAAAAAAAATGGGAGGGCACATGGGACACGTTCACCGCACGGTGCGCAGGCAGAAGCTGGTCAAGGTTGATGTTGAGAACAACCTGCTGTTGGTTCGGGGCGCGGTTCCCGGTCCCAACGGCGGGTTGGTGCTCGTTCGACAGGCGAAAACCGAGGCATAAGGTCTTATGGTAGCGGTACCGGTTTACAATACCAGCGGCGAGCGTACCGGGCAGATGGAGATCGACCCGGATGTGCTGGGGGGGCGTGTCAGGCCGGCGTTGCTCAAACAGGCGATCGTCGCTTATCTCGATCATCAGCGCCACTACAGCGCGCGAACGCGGTCTCGCGGCATGGTGGTTGGCTCGACCCGCAAGCTGTATCGCCAAAAGGGCACGGGGCGAGCACGGGCTGGTACGGTGCGAACGGGGATTCGACGGGGCGGTGGCGTGACCTTCGCCAAGCAAGGCCCCTTCCCTCGCAAGGTGCTGCCCCGTAAGATGCGGTCGCTGGCGCGCAACAGCGCGGTTCTGGCCAAGATTCAATCTCAAGACGCCCTGGTTGTCGACGGGTTTGAACTCGACGAGCCCAAAACGCGGGTGATGGTGAAGCTCCTGACGGAGGTCGGTGCCGCGACGGGATGTGTCTTCGCCACGCGCGAGCCGGATGCTAACGTGTATCTTTCCGGCCGAAACATCCCGAAGACCGAGATTCGCGCGGTGAACCAGCTCACCGCATATGAAGTGCTGCGGCGAAAGAAGCTCGTTTTTACCAAGCCTGCGTTCGAAGCGTTCTGCCGGATGGCACAGGCCGGCGGATCCGGTTCGAGCGACCGGCAAGGCTAGGACAGGCGATGGACATTTACGAGATAATCAAGCGCCCGCTGGTCACGGAGAAAGGCACGCACCAGTCTCAGCAGTCTTTCGAAGAAACGCGCACAGAGCGGGCCCGCGGCGGCTCCTTCGCCTTCGCGGTCCACGCCAAGGCGACCAAGCCGATGATCAAGCAGGCGATCGAGAAGATATACAAGGTCAAGGTTTTGTCGGTCCGCACCGCCAACTATCAAGGCAAGCGGCGTCGCGTTCGGTACAAGGTGGGGCTGACCGCTGATTGGAAGAAAGCGGTTGTGGTATTGGATGTTGATCATCATCTTGACCTGTTCTAGGAGACCGCTTCGACGCGGCAATGGGCCTGGAGCGCAGAAGCCAAACGATGGGTGTGAAACGATATAATCCTACGTCTCCCGGTCGGCGTGGCTCCACAGTCAACCTACACACGGAGTTGACGGACAAGCGGAAGCGGCCTGAGAAGGCGTTGTGTGAGCGTCTGGTGCGCAAGGGGGGTCGAAATCACCACGGACGCATCACCGCTCGTCATCGCGGCGGTGGGGCGCGACGGCTGTACCGGCGAATCGACTTCAAGCGAAGCAAGGACGGGATGGCGGCCACCGTTTTGGGTATTGAGTACGATCCGAACCGTTCGGCGCACATTGCCCTGGTCGAGTACGACGACGGCGAGAAGCGGTACATTCTCGCCCCGACGGGCCTAAAGGCCGGAGAGAAGATCGAAAGCGGTACCGACGTAGAGCCGAAAGTCGGCAACGCCCTGCCGCTGAGGAATATTCCGACCGGGCTTGCGGTGCACAACATTGAGATGCACATTGGTCAGGGGGCCAAGCTCGTCCGCAGCGCCGGCGCCTCGGCCCGTTTTCTGTCTCGCGAGGGCGGTTGGGCGATTCTGGTGCTCCCGTCAGGTGAGATGAGGCAGGTTCGGGAGGAGTGTCGGGCGACGATCGGGCAGGTCGGCAACGCGGAGCATCAGAGTGTCAACTGGGGCAAGGCCGGTCGAAATCGCCATCGCGGTCGGCGCCCCCGGGTTCGCGGGACGGCGCAGAATCCGGTATCGCATCCCCTGGGGGGCGGCGAAGGGCGAAGCGGTGGCGGTCGGCACCCATGCAGTCCTACGGGCAAGTTGGCCAAAGGTGGTCGGACTCGCTCGCCTAACAACCCGTCGAACCGACGCATTTTGCGGCGGCGACGCAGCCGTCGGTACGGTCAGTTGCCCAGGCCGAAGTAGGGCGACAGCGTGGCCCGATTCGACTGTCACCTGTGGACTGTGCCGCCGGTGACGGAAAGAGGGATTGCCGGAGGAACTTGGGACGGTATGGCAAGATCGCAGAAAAAAGGCCCATACGTGGACGAGAAGCTTTATCGCAAGGTGGTAAGGCTCAAGGATAGCGGCTGGAACGCTCCCATCAGGACGTGGTCCCGCAGTTGCACCATCGTTCCGGAGTTCGTGGGGCAGAAGTTCGAGGTTCACAACGGCAAGGTGTTTCATTCGGTCTTCATTACTGAAGAGATGGTGGGGCACAAGCTGGGCGAGTTCAGCCCCACGCGGACGTTCCGGGGCCACACGGGCGGCCGCAGAGAAAGGTAGCGCTTATTTCACTCGCGTCGAGGTGGACGGCGGAAGTCGAGCAAACGGATGAACGGCGACATCGGCTGGTATGCGACACATCGGTATGCCCGGATCAGTCCGCGCAAAGTCCGCTTGGTGATCGACTTGATTCGAGGTCGTCGCTGTGCTGAAGCGCTGGACATTTTGCAGTTCAATCGCCGGCGGGCTTCGGGGTTTATTCGAGACGTGGTCAAGTCGGCGATGGCCAGCGCGGACGAGCAGGAGGCCGAAATGCGGCGTCTGGTGATCAGTGAAGCCCGGGTGGATGAGGGGCCTTCTTATCCGCGGTGGCGTCCGAAGGATCGGGGGCGCGCTCATCCGATTAAGAAGCGCACCAGCCACATCATCGTGCGTGTGGCCGAGGAGTAACCGGCTGTGAGAGTTGGGGCCTGCCGGCGGCGACAAGGCCGATAAGGTCAGGAGATTGTTTTGGGACAGAAGATTCACCCAAGGGGTTTCCGGATCGGGATCACCGAAGACTGGCGGTCTCGGTGGTACGCTCCGAAGGCGGCCTACGGGGAATTCCTGATCGAGGATCAGCAGATCCGCCGGTATGTGGACAACCGCTGCAACCGTCAGCCCCCATACGCCGCCGTCTCGCGGATCGACGTTGAGCGGACGCGAAGCGAGGTTCTGGTGATTCTCCACACTGGCCGACCCGGACTGGTTATCGGCCCGCGCGGAGCCGAGGTCGACAAGTTGCGTGAGGCGCTCGAGGAACTGATCGACCGTAAGGTTGAAATCAGAATCGTTGAGGTGAAGATGCCGGACACCAACGCCCAGTTGATCGCTGAGGGAGTCGCTGAGGGGCTTAAGAAGCGCGGCGGATTTCGGCGGGTGATCAAGCAGCGCTGCGAGGCGGCGATGGCGGGCGGGGCAAAGGGCATCAAGATTCACTGTGCAGGCCGGTTGGGCGGGGCGGAGATGGCGCGTCAGGAGACGCAGATACGTGGTTCCATCCCGCTGCACACGCTCCAGGCGCATATTGACTACGGTTACGCGGTGTCCCGCACGACGTACGGCACGATCGGTATCAAGGTCTGGCTGTATCATGGGCGCTACGGTAAGGAGGGCGAGTCTTGGCCTCGCGAGGGAAGACGCGAGGGTCGCAGAGGCAAACGCGGGTAGTGTGCTAGGGCGGTTTGTGGGCCAGGCTTTCAAGCCTGTCAAGCGGTGTTCACGACCAGGAAAAGACCGACTGGAAAGTCGGTCCCACAGTTAGACTGGTCCCACAGTTAGACCGGTTTCACAGTAAGATCGGTCGCACGAAGCGGTGGAGTGGAACTGATGGCTTTGATGCCCAGACGAGTCAAGTGGCGAAAGTCCCAAAGGGGCAGGATCCGCGGGACCGCCAGCCGTGGAAACACCGTCGCCTATGGTGAGTTTGGGATTCAGAGCCTGGGAAACGGCTGGATCACCGGCCGCCAGATCGAAGCGGGGCGGGTAGCCGCCACCCATTACCTCCACCGCGAAGGGAAGGTGTATATCCGGATTTTCCCGCATAAGCCCGTGTCCGGCAAGCCGCTCGAGACGCGCATGGGCAAGGGAAAAGGCGATCCGAAGGACTGGGTGGCGTGTGTCAAGGACGGCACCGTTCTTTACGAGATCGGTGGCGTGGAAGAGGATGTGGCGCGCAACGCCCTGGTCCGGATTGCCAGTAAGATGCCGGTACGTTGTCGGTTGATTAAGCGGCGTCACGGTTTGTAGCGATAGGAGCCTGTCCCACAGTTTGGGGATGAGCGATAACGTGTCGGGAGTACGGCGGCGTGAAGATCAGTGAGATTCGTGAGATGAAGACCGAGGATCTGCATTTGGAGGTCGAGCGTCTTCGCCGTCATCTGTTTGATCTTCGGGCCCAGGCTGTGACGGAAAAGTTGGAGAACCCGCACCAGCTTAATGACGCGCGTAGGGATATAGCCCGGGTCCTGACGATCTTGCGTCAGCGGGGCGAGACGGGCATTGAGCAGAAGCAACATCATCTTGAAGCCGCGGCGGCGCGGCCTGGTGGATAGCCTTTCCGTCGTATCGACGCCGGATCGGCTGCGTGTGGATTATTGAAAGCTGCGTGAGTTAATGGCCACAGCGACTGAACACAAGGCCGGCCTGAAGCCTCGCTCCCCGCGTCCGACGCGTGTCGGCGTGGTCGTTTCAGACAGATGTGACAAGACGATCTGCGTGTTGTTCCGCTATAGCGTGAAGCATCCCAAGTACGGCAAGTACATTCGTCGGACGACCAGACTGCAGGCGCACGACGAGTCCAACCTGGCGAAGGTGGACGACCTGGTGGAGGTCGTACAATGCCGACCGATCTCGAAGATGAAGTATTGGCGGTTATTGCGAATCATCGAGGCGGCGCCGCCGCAGCCGGGACCCTCGTCGCCGGCCCGGAACCAAGACCAAGGTGCGAGGGCGCTCTGATGATCATGATGCAGAGCCGGGTCGAGGTTGCGGACAACACGGGGGCGAAGATTGCGCAGGTGATTCGTGTGTTGAAAAGCTCAACGTCCCGCCGCGGCAAGCCCAAGCTTCAGACCGCCGGCGTGGGGGACATCGTCGTCGTCACGGTCAAGAAGGCGTTGCCAAACAGCGACTTCATGGGCGGCACGAGCCGAGCGGAACGAGCCAAACGCCGCATATCGCGGGCGGTGGTGGTCCGCACGACCAAGGCTACGCGCCGCCCGGACGGTGGATATGTGCGGTTCGATAAGAACGCGGTGGTCCTGATCGACGAGAAGAACGACCCGCGCGGCACACGGATTTTCGGGGCGGTGGCCAGGGAACTGCGGGACGGGTTTATGAAGATTATTTCCCTGGCGGAGGAGGTCGTTTGAACGTTGCGGCCTAGGTCTTGCGGGGGCGGATCGCCCTTTCGCAAATCGCCTGCGGGATCGACGGGGATGGGTGTCGGATGGCGTGTCACATTAACAAGAACGATATGGTGGTTGTCGTTTCCGGGGCCCATCGCGGCGCCCGCGGGAAGGTGCTGCGGCTGGATCACAAGCGGAACAGGGTGGTGGTGGAGGGCGTGAACATGGTTTACCGTCACGTCAGGCCAACTCGGCGCAATCCCCAGGGTGGACGGCTGCAGAAGGAGGCTCCGATCCACATGTCCAATGTACAGCCCTACGACACGACGGCGGGCAGCGGGACTCGCGTTCGTTTCGAGACCGATCGTGACGAGAAGGGTCGTGTTCAGGAGAAACGTCGCGTCGCCTGTAAGAGCGGCACGACGATTCACGCGCTGGTGAAGATCAAGGAATGATGCCCGGGGCCGGTGACGGCGCGGGTTTCATTTGGAGTAGGTTCGGATGACCAGGCTGCAGGACCACTATAACAGTGAGCTCATGCCCAAGCTTGTCGAGGAACTGGAGTGTCGCAATCGGATGGCCATTCCGCGCCTGAGCAAGGTGGTGGTGTCTATGGGCGTGGGCGGCGGCACTCGCGAAAAGAAGATGGTCACGTCGGCTGCGGCGGATCTGGCTCGCATCACGGGGCAAAAGCCGTTCATCTGCCGGGCCAAACGGAGCGTGTCGAACTTCAAGCTTCGAGAGGGGATGGACATCGGGTGCAAGGTGACGTTGCGCGGGGTGCGGATGTACGAATTCGTGGACCGTTTGATCAATGCGGCGGTTCCTCGTTTACGCGACTTCCGCGGTCTAAAGGCCAGCTTCGATGGCCACGGCAACTACTCGATGGGGCTGGCTGAGCAGACGATTTTCTCCGAGATTGATCTGGATAAGGTGGAGTACACGCAGGGCATGAACATCACGTTCGTCACGACGGCTACGAACGATTCGGACGCACGAGTGCTGTTGACGATGCTCGGGATGCCGTTTAGACGGTCGGAGGCACGGTCGAACTGATGGCTACGAAAGCATGGATCGCCAAGGCGAAGATGGAGCCGAAGTATTCGACGCGTTATGTGCGTCGCTGTCAGTTGTGCGGCCGGTCGCGGGCGGTGTACCGCAAGTTCAAGATATGCCGTATTTGCTTCAGGGAACTAGCGCACGAAGGGGTTGTGCCCGGCGTGCAGAAGTCGAGCTGGTAGTCGGCGGCTCACGGCAGGGCCTGTTGCCTGAGAGTACGCGAGGGTAAGCAAGATGTGGAGTGATCCGGTCGCTGACATGCTGACACGCATTCGCAACGCGGTCAGGGTGCGCAGGAAGCAGGTGACGATACCCGCTTCGAAGGTCAAGGCGGGCATCGCGAAGGTCCTCATGGAAGAGGGGTACATCAGCGCCTATGATGTGATCGACGACGGCAAGCAGGGGTTGCTGCGCATCGACTTGCGTTATGGTTCTCGCGGGGAGGACGTGATCCACAACATCGAGCGGACCTCTCGCCCGGGACGCCGCGTTTACAGGAACGTGGCGGATCTGCCGCGAGTGCTTGACGGATTGGGAATCGCCGTCGTATCGACCAATCGCGGCGTTCTTAGCGACCGCCGGTGCCGCGATGAGAATGTTTCCGGGGAGGTTCTCTGTACAGTCTACTGAACCTCGCCGCCGGATGGTGGATGGGCGAAGTTCAGCTTCACCCCGCCGGATCGTGGCCGCCAACGGGACCCGAAGACGCGAGGTGGTCGGGAGTCGGATATGTCACGGCTAGGGAAAAAACCGATCGAGGTGCCGCCGGCCGTTAAGGTACGGATAAGCCAGCGGGAGGTTTCCGTCTCGGGCGGCAAAGGTTCGCTGAGCTGGACGATTCCCCAGACGGCGGCTGTCGAGTTCGACGACTCATCCCGTCTTCTGAAGGTTTCCTCAAAGGCGCAGACCAAGCAGGCTCGGGCTGATCACGGTTTGACCCGTTCATTGCTGGCCAACATGGTCAAGGGCGTTGACGAAGGATTTCAGAAGAGGCTGCTCATTTACGGCACGGGTTACAATTGTAAACTGGATGGGCGAAAGCTGCATTTGAATATCGGCTACATGGGTCGGCGGCGTGGGATTGGCTCACAGTTTGAGTTGCCGGTACCCGAGGGAGTGGAGGTTGTGGTCGAGACGCCCGCGGCTCGCGGCGACAATGAGCCGGCGAAGCTGCTCATCCGCGGCTGTGACAAGCAGGCGGTTGGAGAGTTCGCCGCGGATATTCGGTGCTTGCGCAAGGCGGAGCCGTACAAAGGCAAAGGAATTCGGTACGAAGACGAAGTGGTTCGGCGTAAACAAGGCAAGGCGTTGTCCGGCAGCGCCTAGTGTCGCGTCACTCGTAAATCTGCGGGTTGCCGATCAGGCCTGCAAGACAGAACCGCGACCGTGAGGGAGCGGAGATACGCCGGACGGTGTCCAGACGGGTAACCGCTTCCTAACGGG
>Ga0114922_10001574_pt1 | contig 21739 bp, 20 predicted proteins | sample AartaG_FD_100975 | JGI IMG/M metagenome (GOLD analysis project Ga0114922, IMG submission 100975) | Deep subsurface microbial communities from Aarhus Bay to uncover new lineages of life (NeLLi) - Aarhus_00045 metaG | ecosystem: Environmental > Aquatic > Marine > Oceanic > Sediment | place... | reverse complement strand
TGCCTCCAACCTCCGACCTAATACCTCCAACGAAGCCAAACCCTTGGCTTCTGTTTCTCTTGACCTCGACAATCAGTGGTCTTACATGAAAACCCACGGAGATCAGGGTTGGGAAGAGTTTCCATCATATTTTGACGTATTCATCCCCCATGTTCTGGACATGCTCGATCAACTGAACCTCAAAATCACCTTCTTTATTGTAGGGCAGGATGCTGCGTTAGAGAAGAATAAGGATTTTTTGAAATCAATAACAGACCATGGCCATGAAGTTGGGAATCATTCATTCCATCACGAGCCATGGCTCCACTTGTATCCAAAGGATCAGCTCAAGCAAGAAATCCTAGATGCAGAATACCACATTCGTCGAGCCACCGGGCAAAAGCCTATGGGTTTTAGAGGCCCGGGTTTTGCCTGGAGTCCGACGCTTTTTGAAGTCCTTATTGAAACTGGCTATATCTATGATGCATCCATATTGCCCACATATCTCGGCCCACTTGGAAGGATGTATTATTTCTGGAAATCCAACTTGACTAAGGAAGAAAAAGAAAAGCGTAAGAAGCTTTATGGTAGTTTTAGAGAAGGTTTGAAACCTGTTAAACCATACTTTTGGCTGTTAGCCTCTGGTGAAAAAATCCTAGAAATACCAATAACCACTATGCCCATTGTAAAGACGCCATTTCATCTGAGTTATTTACTATATTTAAGTCGATTTTCTACCCTTCTGATGTTCCTATACCTTAAAACAGCGCTGACTTTATGTCGCATAACTCAAACAGCGCCAAGTTTTTTGTTACATCCTTTAGATTTACTCAGCGGTGAACAGGTTCCAGAGCTGGCTTTTTTCCCGGGAATGGACCTGAGCAAGCAGATAAAGGTAGAGCTCTTCCACAAGGTGGTCGGTATACTTGCAAAGCACTACAGACTTGTAAATATGAGCGCTCATGCAAATGCGTATCTCGCGAGCGATAATCTGAAAGAAATTCATCTCAAATCCTCGGTTGCTGCCCTACCCCTTACGCCTTGATCCTCATGCCTTGCGCCTTGAACCTTGAGGCTTATGCCTAATCCGCCTAATGCCTTAGACTTTATGCTAAACAGCAAACTGATATTTTTTCTTTTACTCATCATTTTAACAGGGTTATTGACTGCCCCTATGGCTTTCAGTGAGATGAATACAGAAAAGGGTCAATCACCAGGCGTTCTTATCATTTATTCTACAGGCACACCCTTGGACTATTATTCCAAAGGGCCTCTGTTTAAGAAGATCAAAGAAATGACCCCTAAAGGAGTGGACGCAGTAACCACCGCGACCCCCTTCAAAGAGAATTGCAGGACCATCGCTGAGAAACTGGCAATTGCCCTTCGCGAGAGAGACCTTGTCGTTCAAGTTGCAGAGGCGCCGGAGATTAAGCATCGCAATGAAATATTACGAGCTCGTCTTGTTATCATCGGCTCTCCTTCACGTTTTGGTAATGTCAGTTGGGAATTGAAAAAGCTCTTCGACGAACTGTTCAGCCAAATCGGTGCCTTGGAGGAGAAGGGTCTTGCCAAGCGGAGAATAGTGGCTTTTTCGATGGCGGAGATTGAGTCGAGTGCAAATGGCACCCTAAGAGCAATCAAAGCAGTGGTGGGGGATTGCAGAGGTCGGTTTGGCCCAACCATGATCTTTCTGCTCAAACACTCAAAAAAGGAAATTCAAAAACGTATTAACCAATTCGCTGAGCAATTGGCACCTTTGGCCAGGGACTAAACGGGCCACCCCGAAGCGATTTAAAGCTTATGAAAAGAAGGACCTTTCTTAAAGGTATAATGGCTGCTGCTGCGGTAACATTATCTGGCGTTTCTGCTTATGCTTATAGATCAAGAGACCTTGAAGTATCACATGAGCGTCTTGTTATACCAAAAATGAATCGAAATCTACGCATCGTCTCAGTATCAGATGTACATGCTCCTTGTTTTTATTCTTCCTATTTAGAGCTATACAGGATCTTAAATGAATTACAGGCTGATATTTTCATTCTAGCAGGGGACACAATTGACAAGAGGGGCAATGAAGGTTTGGTGGAGGTGTTTGGGACTGTAAAAGCCCGAATTGCCAAGTTGGCAACTTTAGGTAATTGGGAGTATCTTGGAAAACTTGATTTAGTGAGGATGAAAACTGAATATGAAAATGCTGGAATTTCACTTCTGGTGAACGATATTTTTGAGGTACAAGGGTTGATTTTAGTGGGGCTAGATGATTTTGTTTTAGGGTCGCCCGATTACAAGATTCTAAATCATTGCTCAAGCCCTAAATGCCCTGTCTTGGTGATCAGCCATTGTCCTGAAAGTTTTGATTCGCTCACATCTTTCTCGAACTCTCCAGTGATAGTTCTCTCTGGACACACCCATGGTGGGCAGATTGCACCATTTGGACTAGTTCTTTCGACTCCCCCAGGAAGTGGCCCCTATGTGAAGGGGTGGTATCACAAGGGAAAACATTCGATGTATGTGATGAGGGGAATTGGCACAACTCCTGGAATACCAATCCGCATAGGAGCCAGACCGGAAATATTGGTGTTGGATCTTGTGGGTAATGCTAGCTCATAGCTCATTGCTCTTAGCAAGGAGGAATTAGAAATGGCGTTCGCATTCGAAGATTTGCAAGTCTATCACAGGGCCTTGGATTTTGCTGTGGCCGTAATTGACCAGATTGAAGAAATGGATACACCGCGGAAGCATTATAGACTAATCGAGCAATTGGAAGCAGCATGTACATCGATTGCTTTGAGCACCTGCCCTGTTAAATAGCTTGGGGTCAGGATGTTTTATACCTATGTGTTGCAGAGCATGAAGGACAAGGATTTTTATACAGGCTTTACCAAAAACCTCAAGCTAAGATTTGAGCAGCATAATAAAGGCCAAGTGGAATCAACAAAAGAAAGATGTCCATTTAAACTGATTTATTATGAAGCCTGCCTTGATGAAAAAGATGCAAAAAAGCGTGAAAAATATTTTAAATCGTACCATGGAAAGATGTTTCGAAAGAAAAGGCTCAAATCTTATTTAACAGGGTGAAAAGGAAAAGGAAGGTTTTCGAAAAAAGAGTTCAAACATTTCCTATATATTGCCAGAGGATCACTGTATGAAACTGTTGCAATGCTTCAGATATTTAAAAAGAAGAAATGGTTAGATGAAAAGGCTTACCAGACGCTATATCTCGAAGCTGAAGAAATGAACAAGATGCTTTCCGGATTAATCAATTCCATAAAGTAGCAACTATTAGCCATTGGCTGTGAGCCATGAGCTATCAGCAATGAGCTAAGGAGAAAATCATGAAAAAACCCGAGACAGTAAACACCACTGTAGATATAGCCTAGGAAGACACGCAAATGAAAAAGCCTTTCGTCTCCATTGTTACTCCTGCCTATAATGAAGCTGTTATCATTGAGAAAAATCTTACAATACTCTGTGAGTATATGGAATCACTTGAGGATGAGTATCGATGGGAACTTATTGTCGTCAATGATGGAAGTACTGATGAGACAGGTGATCTGGCCGAGGCTTTTGCCAGCACCAGGGATAATCTGCATGTATTGCACCACATGTATAATTTTCGACTGGGCCAGGCCCTCAGATTCGCCTTCAATAACTGTCGGGGCGATTATGTAGTGACCATGGATCTGGACCTTAGCTACTCGCCCGACCATATCGGAAAAATGTTGGCCAAGATACGAAAAACCAGGGCCAAAGTAGTTATTGCCTCACCATATATGAAAGGAGGTAAGGTTTCTAACGTTCCCTGGTTGAGGAAAACGATGAGTAAATGGGCAAATAGATTCCTATCCATCACGGTAAAAAAGGACAATCTCTTGCCCAATCTTTCCACCTTGACCGGTATGGTCCGGGCTTACGACGGTAGGTTTTTGTCCAGATTGAATTTGAAGGCCATGGATGTAGACATCCAGCCCGAGATCCTTTATAAGGCCATGATATTACGCGCCCGCATTGTGGAAATCCCGGCTCACCTGGATTGGGGCAAGGCGAAGCCGGGTGGCAACCAAAGGAAATCAAGCATTAGGATCTTGAAGAGTATAATATCGAGCCTTTTATCTGGATTTATTTTTAGGCCATTCATGTTTTTCATCATCCCAGGACTCACACTAATGCTACTTTCCGTGTATACCCTCATGTTGGCATTAATTCATATCTTTAATGCATATCAGAGCCTACCTAAGACAACTGGGTCCTTTGATGCCTTTACCTCTATTGCATTAGCCGCTGCATTTAATAAGGCTCCACACACCTTTGTTATCGGCGGCATTAGCTTTATAGTTGCCATACAGTTAATAAGTCTGGGAATTCTGGCTCTGCAAAATAAACGTTATTTTGAGGAACTTTTTCATCTTGGCTCTATTGGTTACAAATATGATAAAAACCAAGAAAAAATGCTTTGATATCAATCTGAAAATGGACAAGATTTTTGCTTTATAGATATTATTTATCTAATCAGAACGTCAAAGAGAACTCATAAACCATGAAATATTACTTATTGCTGGCAATTTCGATTTTATTTAATTGTACTAGCTTGGTCTTGTTAAAAAAAGGAACATTTATAGGTTATGATTTTTTTAGTAATATTAAAAAAATAAGTTCTTGGGTTGATTTGTTTACGAATAGCTATTTTTTATTGAGCATATTATTCTTCGTTTTTGGTGCCGTAACTTGGGTAATCACTCTTACCAAATTAGATTTAAGTCTCGCCTATCCTGCTGTAAGTATATCTTATATAATTGTTGCCATAGCCTCTTACTATCTGTTCCATGAAGCGATTACTTTAAACCGCTTGCTAGGAATTGGAATAATTATACTTGGTGTTATCATTATGTTTAAAAAGTAAGGATTTACGCTTTAGATTTGAGTGTCAAAGGTATGTTACTCTGGAGTGGAAATAGGCGATACACAGTGTAACTCATAGCCAATGGATAAAACTCATGTATATAAGCGTTAAATATAGTCTTCAAATCACTCTTGTCCAAAATCGATTTTTTTTTTGGACAGCATTTGAACCTTTTAAGCACTCGAACACTATGTTGGAATCTCCGAGGTCTCTTTAAATATCTTATCTAATGGCTTCTAGGGGCTTACCTTGTAATGAAAATGCCCTGTTGCCAAATGTTGCCGGTTTTGGACAGCATTTGCAGCCTAAGACAACCTGAATTTCTGATAGCAAATGACATCATGTAAAATCAAATACTTATCTGTCAAAAAAGGCTAATTTTAATTTATTTTGCCCAGTAGTGTCTTCAAATAGGAGTTAATAATTGTTTTTTCAATGGAAAAAACATGCCAAAGATGTAGCCGGGCTACATTATACGTATAAATGATCTTTTAAGATCTAGATAGACATATGTGCATTGTATTCTACGAAAGTGCATAAAATTCAGATACTAATTTTTGATATGTCTGTATTGAGGATTCAAGAATTCTGGGGTTTATCTGAAAATGAAAACTGAAGGACCAATACAAGGACAAGATTATGTAAATGTTACTTACGATCAGTTCAACCAAACAAAATTATTGGCATTTATTAGAAAGCTTTGCATGGGCCTTGTTTTGCCGTTTCTTTATCCACTGATATTAATTTCAAAGTTATCAGATCACATCTTCCGCTCAGCCTCTGAGTTGCTTAGTTTTGTTCCTTTTCTGTTCGGCATAATTATCAGGGAAGCGTTTTATAAAAGAACGCTAAAATCATGTGGCAATAATCTTGTAACCGAATTTGGTGTTGTCTTCTATTATAAAGATATATCCTTAGGTAATAATGTGATGATTAGCACATATACTACCATTCACCACTGCGATATTGGTAGCAATGTGCTAATTGGAGGAGGTTGTCGACTTCTAAGTGGATCAAGACAACATAACTATGGGCGTATTGATATTCCGATGAGTGAACAAGGTGGGCAGATGAAAAAAATCGAGATATACGATGATGTTTGGATTGGCGATAACTCAGTGATAATGGATGATATTGAAGAAGGATGTATTATTGGCGCTGGATCTGTTGTAATTAAAAGGATCGAGGCTTATTCGATTTGTGCTGGCAACCCTGCTACTATTATTAGGAAACGAAATCAAAAACTTTGAAAGATTAAATGAAATATAAAGGTACACCGAGACTGGGCGAATATGTTGAAGTCGAATATCATCAGTTTAATCAAAGTTGGTTCTTCAGGTCTCTATGGAATTTCTGCACTTTCATATCCATTCCCTTTCTGCTTCCACTTATTTTGACTTCGAAAATTTCTGATTTTATTTTTAAAGCTTGTTCCGAATTTTTGAGTCTTTTTCCATCCTTATTTGGGTTTATTATGCGATACACGTTTTATAAGTTCACCCTTAGCTCATGTGGAGAAAATGTTCTCATAGATTTTGGAACAGTTTTTTACTATCCTAAGATTTCTATAGGAAACAATGTCACTTTTGGTATTGGCAATATTGTGCAACATTGTGACTTTGGCAATAATGTATTAGTCTCCGATAGTTGCAGATTTATAGGTGGAATAAAAAAACATAATTTTGACAGGATGGATATCCCTATTGATTATCAAGGAGGAAAAATTAAAAAAATAAAGGTGGATAGTGATACCTGGATTGATTCAAATGCGATTGTAATGGAAAACGTCGGTCAAGGTTCTATAATTATGGCAGGCTCTGTTGTTGTAAAGGAAGTTGAACCTTATTCCATTTGTTCTGGAAACCCTGCTACCGTTATCGGAAAGAGAAAATAGATACTCTGAAGGTCAAATCATCGTCTTGTAATGAAAAAAATTTATATTCTCTATATATTAACCAAAGTTTATTTTAACACAATTCTCAGAGTACTTAAAAATACACTTATTGCAAATTTATGGAAAACGAAATTAGAAACAAAATTTTGTGCTCCTGCCGAGTTGAAAAGGAGTAATATTACTTTACATAAAGAATTTTCAAAAATATTCATGAGATATGATGAATGTAAGAATTGTGTTTCTCATTGTTGCCATAGTGAAATAAATAGATTTGATTTTGTTGATTGTTATCTGAACAATTTTGTTCTCAAGGAAGGTCTTTCGTCTTGGCATCGAATTTCCCATTTGATGTCAGCAGGTTTTGATCTGTTTTATAGTATGTGCAGATTCCATCAAAATGAATCACCAAAAGAAAACTGTATTCATTTTTCTACATCATCCGGTTGCGTATTACCAATAGGCAATAGACCATGGATGTGTGTGGCTGGTACTTGTTATAAGCTTTTAAAAAGATTTAGTGGTGATGATTTAAGAAGCTACTCCTTTTTATTATCCAAATTTATCGTTTTTCATCTCAAATGTTTTTTCTATCTTCTTAAAGAAGTTAGTAGTTGTTAGAGAGTGATGGTTCTTTTATTTATGGGTAATAACATGTAAACATATTGTAGATGGATTTCCTTCTCGAGGCACGAGAATCTATGATAAATATCGAAATAATAAAAGATTGTGGTCCCTTTTGGAAGCAGATTCATTCAAATGATGTATTTTCAATATATCATTCAAAGATTTGGAAGGATCTCATTGAAAATACATTTAACCATACTTCCCTATATTTAGCAGCATCAGAATATGGAAAGCTCATTGATGTTCTTCCCATTTTCTTGATAAGATCCCTATTTATGGGGAAAAAGCTGATCTCAACTCCTTACGAAGGGTGTAACGGTGGATTCACATCTTCCGATGTCAAAGTCAGGAAGATGTTAATAAAACAAATTCTGGAGCATGCTCAAGAATTGAATGTCCAGTATGTTGAGATTCGGAGTAGCTTCCCTATTAGTGAACTGAAAGAATCGGGATTTATAGAAAAGACACCTCTGCTTATTTCAGAAGTAATATTGAAGGATCTTGATGAAAATTGGCAAATGTTGTCTCCTAAGCACCGAAGGAATGTTAGGACTGCTCAAAAAAAAGGAGTAACGGTCGAGCCAGCATCAAATGTTGCTGAGATGAAAATTTTCTATAAAATACTTGCCAATCACTATAGAGATTTAGGTGTTCCATTTTTTGGCAAGAACTTTTTTATCCAAATTTGGGAAAAATTGATTCAAAACAACTATGCTTCTCTTTTGTTAGCTAAGCTCAAAGAAGAAGTAATAGGTGGACACTTGCTTTTTTTCAGTGGGAAGACACTCGTTTCTAAATATGCTGCAGTTAAGAAAGATAGAGGATTTTCAAAGCTTTATCCATCATATGCCCTGTTTTGGGAAGGCATTCGATTAGGCATAGAAAAGAATTTTAAAAATTTCAGTTTGGGTGTCACTGGTGAATCTAATACCGGGCTTTTGGACTTTAAATCCCGATTTGGCTCAAAAACTAACACAGTCTTTTTCTATTACTATCCTATAAGAGGAAAAATTCCAGACTTTGGAAAGTATTACGGTGAATACTCACTCCTTAAAAGGATTTGGAGAATTACTCCCAGCATGTTCACCTATCCTGTAGGCCAAAAGATAAACGAATGGATTTGTTAATTGCTAAAATATTAGAAATTATTACGATTCGTTTCCTGCTCTTCATTCTAAAACTAACAAATTGAAACATAAATATTTATTTAAATTATGGAATGGAAAGTACCGCTGACGGATATTGAATTAGCATCACAGGAGGTTGAGGCCATTGCGAAGGTAATTGAATCCAAATGGCTGACCATGGGAGAGGTCACTAGGGGATTCGAGACGGCTTTTGCGCAATACCTTGGGGTCAAGCACGCCTTTGCCGTAACAAATGGTACGGCTGCCTTGCACATAGCCCACAGCGCCATCAGCTTGAGAAAAACAGATGAAGTGATCTGTCCTTCACTTACATTTGTGGCGACATCAAACGCGATTCTTTATACAGGCGCTATCCCTGTATTTGCGGACGTATCAGGGATACATGACTTAAATATTTCACCCGACAACATAACCGAAAGCATAACCGCAAAAACAAAGGCAATTACCGCCGTGCATTATGGTGGATATCCATGCGATATGGATGCCATCCTTGAAATTGCAAATAAGCATCAATTATATGTCATAGAAGACGCAGCGCATGCTCCCGGCGTGGAATTTAAGGGCAAAAAGGCGGGTATGATAGGGGATATCGGTTGCTTCAGTTTTTTTCGAACAAAAACATGACTACTGGCGAGGGCGGTATGGTTGTGACCAACAACGATAAACTGGCGGAGAGGATGGGTCTCCTTCGATCCCATGGTATGACATCGCTCACGCTCGATAGACATAAAGGACATGCATATTCGTATGACGTATTGGCGCTGGGATATAATTACCGTATAGATGAAATAAGAGCCGCCTTTGGAATCGAGCAGTTGAAACTATTGGAAAAAAACAATGCACATAGAAAACATAATGTTGAGTTGTATCATCGAATACTGAAGGAGGTAGACGAAATAAGCATCCCATTTTACGATTATCCTTACAAATCCTCTTGCCATATTTTCCCGATTGTCTTGAAAGCAGGAATCAACACGAACGAATTCAGGGAGCGTTTAAAAGCAAAAGGTATACAGACCAGCATGCATTATCCGCCCATTCATCTATTTCGTTTCTACAGAAAAAGATTCGGGTACAAGCAGGGTTTGCTGCCGGTTACTGAAGATATTGGTAAAAGAGAGGTGACGCTTCCCCTTTTCCCGCTCATGGACGACCGCTCGTTTGAATACATTGCGCAATCAATCAAGGATCTATTATGAATTCTAATAAATACGCCAATAAATTACCTTACGTTGGTTATTTTTCTGTTTTTATAATTTATCTTTTATTAAGAATAGTTGCTTGGAAAAAAACGTTTCTTTTCGAAGATCATGATTCAGTTGCCTATTTATTGTATATTAAAACGTACATGCAATTTAATTTAAACAGCATTATTAATTTAAGCCCTGACCATACGCCATTTTATGCTATTTTTGGCGCCTTGTTTAGTTTGCCGGGGTGGCCTGTCGAATTTGGAGCTCGAATTTGTTCATTGTCTTTCAGTATTTTGCTATTTATATGCATGATTATAATAGCAAAACGGATTGGAAAGCCATACGAAATTATTATTGGACTTATACTTCTAAGTTTTAACCCGGTGCTTATTCCGTTATCATTTGCCATTCTTACTCAGCCGTCATATATTGCAACTTGCTATTTAGGTTTAGCTGTATTTTTAGTTCAATTTAAAAAGCCAAATCTTTGGTATGGCGCTATCCTAGGAACAATATTCGCGCTCTGCTTTTTAAATAGGACCGAAGGATTATTTTATCTTTTGATAATACCGTTTATCCAAGTTTGTCATTTTTTTATGTGCAAACAACCGGAATATAATCTGAAAAAGTTAGTTGGGTGGACTTGCATCTTTGTCATTTTCTTTTCTATTTTCGCTATTCCTCAAATTGTACGTGTAAGTTATAAAATGGGCAGGTTTGCAATTAACGGCAGACAAACGTGGGCACTTATTATAAATATGCAAGAAGGAAAATCATATGATGAAAAGATTTATGGCTTAAATTACGATACATTAATACCTAATCTTTGGTACCTGCAAAGTCATCAAGATAAGGATATGGATTATGAGTCTGAATTTAAAGTGAATGCATTGATTAAAAGGATTACTAAGAATTATTCTGAATTATGCTTAGGTAAAACAGGAAAAATGCTTGGAACATTGGGCATTTTATTTTTCGCATTGGGACTTTTTGCTATTTATCAATCAAATTTTACCTTTGAATGCTTTGTAATTGTAGCATTCATTGTCTCATCCTTGGTTGCATCCATAATTGCAAAGCCTGCAATGCGATATATAGCAATTGTTGCGCCAATAATGACTATAGTAGCTGGTTTTGGCATTGGTTTTACAGCTCAATTAATTAGTAACACAAGGTTGAAATCAAAACGTAGCATTAAGTTATTCGTAGTTTTACTATGCGTTTGTGCTATGTTTGTTGCTTTTACAGTTCCTCTTAATCATATCTATGCTAGACAAAGAGAATATAATTGGGAATACAATTCTAATATTATTCGCGATGTTGCCGATATCGTAAATAAAATAGCAAAGGATGAGCAGATAAATAAAATAAAAATTATATCTAGAAAATCATACTTACCATATTTTGCAAATGCAAAGAAAGTCGCTATGCCGTACACTGATTATATGACGTTAGTGAGTTATAGTAGCGAACATGAAATAGATTTTCTGTTTTTACAACATAGACTAATAAAAAAGTATCCTTTCCTTGTAGAATTTTCAGATTCAACACCTCCAGCTGAATTTGAGCTTATATACAAAACAATAGATGATTATGGCGAAAAAATTGAACTTTACCGATTCAAATAAAAGTCGATGATAAATCTAAAAATTTTTTTTAGCGTCCAACTTAAGACTTTAAAATGGATTACAGCAAAAGAGATCATCCAGTGTATTCGAATCATATAACCAGTGCAACGGATATAAGTCCGTGGGTATCTACCTCAGATCACTTTGTCAATTAAGAGCTAAAAAGAACTAATTAAGAATAGAAAGCTGAGTAAATTAAATAATGGACAATCATTCCACAGCATTGTCTATCGTTATCCCGATTTATAATGAAGAGGAGAATATCAATAGATTATATAAGGAGATTAGAAGTGCTGTTGATCCATTAAATATATTGTATGAAATCATATTTATTGATGACGGGAGTACTGACGATTCTTTTGAAAATCTTAAAGGAATCAAAAAAGCAGAGGACCGGGAAACAGAAACAATGGCAAGAATCCGGATTATCAAATTTTCACAGAATTATGGGCAAACGCTTGCCATGCAGTCCGGTTTCGACCATGCCAGGGGAGAGGTAATCGTCAGCATGGATGGTGATTTGCAGAATGACCCGGCCGACATACCTGCTTTTATTGAAGTTTTGCAAAAGGGTTATGACGTGGTCTGCGGATGGAGGAAAAATCGAAAAGACAAAACCATCTCCCGGATAATTCCTTCGAAAGTGGCGAACTGGATGATCGGGAAGGTGACCGGAGTTCCCATTCACGACAATGGATGTTCACTCAAAGCGTTCCGAAGTTCAGTTGTCAAGTCGATCAGCCTGTATTCCGACATGCACCGATTTATACCGGCAATAACGACAATCGTGGGTGCTAGAATTACAGAGGTCGTGGTTAATCACAGGCACCGCAGATACGGTGAATCAAAATATGGTATAAATCGAATTTGGAAAGTGTTGTTTGATATCGTTACAATTAAAATGTTAATTCATTTTTATGACAGACCAATCGTATGGTTTTCCATGTTTGGAATTGTTTTCCTTTTATCAGGCATAGGTTTTGGGGTTATATCAATCGTTCTTTTTCTACAAGGAAGCCAATCAATCGTTTTTCCTGCAAGCTGCATCCTTTCACTATTTCTTTTTATCAGCTTGTTGTTTTGGGGTATATTATCTGAATATTTTGTAAAGATTGAAAAATATTCTGATTATTTTAAATCTTCTTTAAGTTAGCTGATTTCATGCTGCGATGGAATGGCAAAGCCAACAATTAATCTGCATCGTTAGAATTCACCTCAAAAGTATGATTTTTGTTTAAGGCAACGCATGCCCTATATCTTTCAGAAAGGTGGAGGGGCTTCGTCCCTGATCGGTTGATTTCAGTGTGCCACAAATCGGAGGGATACGATCGAATTTTGAAGATTTGAAATGAGGATCCGATAATGAGAATGGACCAAAGGATATTCATTTTCGCCAATAGCAAAAGTAAACAAAATGTGGACACTTTTTCTCTCTCTAATTCTGATATTTTCATTTGTGCTGCAGCCTGGCCTGACCTGCGCTCAAACTTATTCTGATCTGTGGGGCAAGAACGGCGATAGCTGGACTCCTTACAGCCGTTTGCCTGACTTTTCCTACGCAGGGTATGCCCAAGGCGAAAGGCCTATTCCAAAGGTACAGCAGGTAACAAATATCAAGCTGTTTGGCGCAGTTGGTGATGGCGAAACTGATGATTCAAAGGCATTTCTGAAAGCCCTGTCTACTGTCAAGCGGGGAGCTATCTATATTCCTCCCGGTCGTTATAAGATTACCCGGATTATTGAAGTCAATAGGAGTAATGTTGTGCTTCGAGGTGCAGGTCCTTCTAAGACAATTCTCTATTTTCCCTTACCGTTAAATAAGATCGAACCCGATTGGGGCACCACTACTTCTGGAAAACGAACGTCTGAATACTCATGGTCCGGTGGTTTTGTCTGGTTCAATGGGTGGATAGAACAAAAGAAACTTGCCAGGGTGATCGACGAAAGCTCACGTGGCAGCCGGGTTTTAAAGGTATCATCGACAAAAAGACTGAAAACCGGGCAGTGGATTCAAATCTCGTTGAAGGACGACCGAAAGAAGTCACTATTCAATCATTTGTATTCGGACGATCCTGGCAACACAGATGCCATAAAGCCGGCATCTCACAAAATAAGGCTGGTGTGTCGGATTACCTCCATAATGCAGGACGGGATTGTCCTCGACAGACCTCTGCGTTGTGATGTAAAATTGGAATGGAAACCCAGGATCAGGAGCTTCAAACCGAGCGTGAGCGAATGCGGCATCGAGAATCTTTGTTTTGAGTTTCCAAAACGTAAATATGATGGACATTTTTCCGAACTTGGCTTTAACGCTATCGCTTTCGATCATGTTTATAACTGCTGGGCACGTAACATTAAAATCGTAAACGCTGACAGCGGAATCTTCGCCAAAGGTAGATTCTGTACTGTACAGGGTGTGACGTTTGAACTTCAAGGGGCGGAAACAACGAAGAACAATCTGTTTGGCCACCACGGTATCTTCTTACAAGGTGATGACAATTTATTCACAGCGTTTAACTTCAAGACGCGATTTATACATGATATTTCAGTCAGCCGGTGCTCGGGCAACGTAATCTCAAACGGTAAAGGGGTGGACCTTTGTTTTGATCATCATAAGAGAGCGCCATTTGCAAACCTGTTCACTAATATTGATATCGGCAAAGGTAGCCGTATGTGGAGAAGTGGTGGAGGAGCAAACCTAGGGCGTCATTGTGGTGCGCATGAGACTTTCTGGAACATTCGAGCCGAGCGCTCACAAAATTACCCCGGTAGTTTTTATGGGCCGGATTCGATGAACCTGATAGCCGTTAAAACAGACAGTTCGTCGGAGAAAGCTCTTGATAAAATGTGGTTTGAGGATATTTCACCAGATGGCATCCAACCTCAGAGTCTTCATGAAGCCCAACTCTCAAAAAGGCTTTCAACCTTTCCACAACACAACATGCCATTTGTTTGTGAAGGTCATCCGCTGCAATAATGTAGTGCAGGATATTAATTAATGGAAATTTAAATTTCTTTGTGTGATTCTATTTTTGGAATGATTGGATAATAAAGGATAAATTGATGACAATGTATTCCCCTGATATCAGTGTGGTTATACCCATCAGTGAACGACATGATGATATTCGGAAATTGTATAATATCTATGCGCGTGAGCTAACCAACCTTGGTAAAAGTTTTGAATTTATATTCATTATTGATGGAAACTTTCCTGTAGCCTTCAATGAGCTTGTAAAGCTTAAAAACGAGGGGAACCCAATTAGAATAGGCAAATTCGCAAAAAAATTTGGAGAATCATTGGCTTTGATGGAGGGATTTCGTCTTTCTAAGGGTGAGATGATTCTAACGCTATCTTCATATATTCAGATTGAGCCGAAGGATTTAGAAAAAGTAATTCTCGCAACCGAAGAAGGTAATGATTTAGTCGTTACCAGACGGTATCCTCGAAAAGATCCCATGGTAAACAGAATTCAATCTTATCTTTATCACTTAATGGTTCGAAAACTGACAGGCACGCCTTTTAAAGATATTACATCCGGGATGCGGATGTTTAAAAAAAATGCATTGTCGGAATTTGTTCTGTATGGTGATCTTCACCGTTTTATACCTATATTCGCCGTACAGAAGGGAATGAAGGTCAAAGAAGTAAAGGTAACTCAAAGAAAAGAGGATACCCGGTCCAGAGTGGTCAACTTGGGTGTATATATAAGAAGGATCCTCGATATCCTTACTCTCTTTTTTCTCGTGAAATTTACAAAGAAGCCACTTAGGTTCTTTGGCCTGATTGGTACATCCCTGTTTTTACCAGGGCTGTTTTTTACCGCTTATCTGATTTTGCTTCGATTGGTTGGATCTGTATCATTAAGCAATCGCCCATTATTTTTATTAGGAATCCTGATGATGGTTTTTGGCATTCAGACGTTTTCTCTTGGGTTGATAGGTGAGTTAATTATCTACTGCCATTCGAAAGAATTAGAAAGCTACAAAATAGATGAGATAATTGAATAATTCGACCTCTTGAAACATTCCAATCGGTTTTTTCTTCATGTATGAAACAGTAGCTTATTCATGATACCCCGCATAAAATATTGTGAATAGTGAGTCTAGTGTATTTTTGCTCAAGTCACAACAGGTGGGTATAGTACCATAATTCAGTCAAAAAACTTAATGAGTTAGTGCATAAAAAATGGAAAAGCCTTTTGGATTTGGGTATGAGAGAAACTTTTGCAAAGGTGTCAGGATATTACCGGCCAGGCTTTGGAAGCAAGAGGTGTTTTAAAGTCGAGGAGAAGCGAAGAATGATGTTTGAAAAACGTATCCTCTGCATCGGAGCAGGTTATGTAGGCGGTCCTACCTTGGCCATGATTGCCTACAAATGCCCTCAATACAAGGTGACAGTTGTAGATATCAATCCAACCCGCATTGCCCAGTGGAACTCAGATGATCTTCCCATTTATGAGCCAGGTCTTGATGAAATTGTGAAGGCCGTGAGGGGCAGAAACCTTTTTTTCAGCACAGAGATTGAAAAGGAAATAAAGGAGTCCGAAATCATTTTCGTCAGCGTAAATACCCCAACCAAGATGTTCGGCGTGGGCGCGGGCATGGCCGCTGATTTGCAGCATTGGGAAAAAACGGCCAGGCAGATACGAAAGTGTTCTGAATCAGACAAGATAATCGTGGAAAAAAGCACCCTTCCGGTCAAAACCGCCTTGGCCATGGAAAGAATTCTCATCTCAAGTGACAATGAGATCCATTTTGATGTCCTTTCCAATCCGGAATTCCTTGCCGAAGGCACAGCCATCAAGGATCTAGAAGATCCTGATCGGGTCCTTATTGGATCAAGAGAAACACCAAGTGGTTTAAAGGCCAGGGATCAGTTGGTTGAGATTTACGCCAACTGGGTACAGAGGGAGCGCATCATAACCTCTAACATCTGGAGCAGCGAGCTCTCCAAGCTTGTTGTCAACGCCTTTTTGGCCCAGAGAATATCCTCAATAAATTCCATTGCGGCCCTTTGCGAAAAGACCGATGCTGACATCACCGAAGTTGCCCGGGCCGTTGGCATGGACTCTCGTGTGGGAAATAAATTCTTAAATGCCAGCGTTGCTTTTGGCGGATCGTGCTTTAAAAAGGATATTATGAATCTGGTCTATATTTGCCGATCCTATGGTCTTGATGAAGCCGCCGATTACTGGGAGGACGTGGTCAAAATCAACGATTACCAGAAAGAGCACTTTGTTCTAAATATGCTAAGCGCCATGTTTAATACATTAGTAGGTAAAAAGATTTGCCTTTTCGGTTTCGCCTTTAAGGCCAATACGGGTGACACCAGAGAAAGCCCTGGTATATTCATCGCCAAGAGGTTAATAGAGGAAAGGGCTGAGTTGGTAATTACTGACCCAAAGGCCTTAAATAATGCAATGATAGACCTAGAGGGTATAGAGGGAAAAATAACCTATGCTGAAGACCCCTATGAGTCTTCGGCTGGCTGCGATGCCATTGCTGTTATGACAGAATGGGAAATATATGCGAATCTCGATTTTGAAAAGATATACCGGTCAATGGCTAAACCCGCCTTTATCTTTGATGGCAGAAATATTTTAGACCATAAAAGGTTATTTGAAATTGGCTTCAATGTTTTTCCAATCGGCAAGCCTGCGCTGACGCATTTTTAGTAAGCGTTCAGCAGTCAGCAACAAGCCGTTAGCTTTAAACTATTGGCAAAAAAGGGGGCGTATAAGATGCTTCATATTCAGAAGCGCATTCTTGTTACCGGCGGTGCCGGTTTCTTAGGGTCTCACCTCTGCGATCGCTTGACCGATCAAGGACATGACGTGCTGTGCCTGGATAATTTTTTCACAGGAAGCAAAAATAATATTGTTCATCTGCTTGAAAAACCGAATTTCGAATTAATACGCCATGATGTTGTTCAACCTATTTTCCTTGAAGTGGATGAGATCTATAATCTGGCATGCCCTGCCTCACCTATCCACTACCAGTACAATCCGGTCAAAACCGTCAAGACAAGCGTCATGGGAGCGATCAACATGCTTGGTCTTGCCAAGAGAGTTAAAGCCAAAATCTTGCAGGCCTCTACCAGTGAAATCTATGGAAATCCCACGGTGCACCCTCAAAAGGAGGATTACTGGGGCAACGTCAATACCATAGGGCCAAGATCCTGCTATGATGAGGGCAAACGGTGTGCTGAGACCCTCTTTTTTGATTATTGTCGGCAGAATAAAGTCAATATCAGGGTAGTTCGAATTTTTAACACCTACGGGCCCTGGATGCACCCGAATGACGGGCGAGTTATCAGCAATTGTATTGTTCAGGCCTTGAGAAATCAGGATATAACTGTTTATGGCGATGGCTCCCAAACACGATCTTTTTGTTTTGTCGATGACCTGATAGAGGGTTTGCTCCAGATGATGAATGGGCCGGATGATTTCATTGGACCAGTAAACCTGGGCAGCCCCGATGAATTCACCATCCTTGAATTGGCTGAAAAAACCATAGAGATAACAGGATCGCGATCAAGAATTGTTTTTGGACCACTCCCCCAGGATGATCCCTTCCAGCGGCAACCGGACATCAGCATGGCTAAAGAGAAACTTTCTTGGTCTCCCCATGTGTCTTTGGAGGAAGGCCTGGCCAAGACAATAGAGTATTTCGAGATCTTACTGCGGGAAAGTATATAGGCGTCTAAGTCAGTCTTAGAACTCAACCTGAAAATGAAACTAAGAAGGAGTTAAAGTGAATGAACATAATAATAGAGTGACCAAATTTAGCATTGTTGTTCCCTGCTACAATGAGGGAGATACTCTTAGAAACTGTGTAGAAAGGGTGTTGGAAATTGCAGATGAGCCTTTGTCCTTAGAGATCATAATCGTGGATGACTGCTCCAGTGATAGAAGCCTCACGATTGCTCGTGAACTGGCAAGCAGGCATCCAGAAATCATGGTGTTTCATCACGAGGAGAACCAAGGAAAAGGCGCGGCGCTGCGTACTGGCTTTCGCAAAGCGAGTGGAGATTTTGTGGCTGTACAAGATGCAGATCTTGAATATGATCCAATGGATTTAAAAAGGCTTTTAGTTCCCTTGATAAGAAACGAAGCTGATGTAGTCTTAGGATCAAGGTTTTTGTCCTTAGGTGCCCACAGGGTTTTGTATTTCTGGCACTATTTAGGAAATCGTTTTCTGACTTTCATCTCTAACATGTTTACAGACTTGAATCTAACTGACATGGAGACTTGTTACAAGGTCTTTCGCAGAGAGGTTATTCAAAACATCCAAATTAAAGAAAATCGTTTTGGTTTTGAACCAGAGATAGTCGCAAAAGTCGCTCAAATGCGCCTTCGCATTTACGAAGTAGGGATCTCTTACCATGGCCGTACCTATGAAGAGGGAAAAAAAATAGGGGTAAAAGATGGGTTCAGAGCGATATACTGTATTTTTCGCTATAATGCACATAAAGCACCCATACCAATTCAATTCATGTTATATTTATTCATAGGAGGAGTGGCAGCAGTTGTTAATTTATTTGTGTTCTTAGGATTGCTCTCTACCGGTTTGAGCGTTACGGTTTCAGCTCCAACCGCTTTTATAATTGCAGCTTCTGTAAACTATTTCCTATGCATATCTATTTTGTTCAGACATAAGGCTAAGTGGAAATCTCTAACTGAAGTATTTTTCTATATTATGGTAGTGTGCATAGTTGCTATTGTAGACCTCGCAATTACTAAGTCTCTTTTAGCCTTGGGCTTTCAGGCAGCCCTATCTAAAATAATGGCAACCACTATAGGGCTAATATTCAATTTCATAGGAAGACGCTTCTTTGTATTTCCGGAACCCTCCAGTGGGCCTTGGAAGCCCCAAGGGAAATTACCATTTCAAAAATATGGAAGTCAGTAGCCTCAATTTAACTCTCTAAATTTATTTGATATTTGACCATTGCAATATAGCGCCTCAAAAATCTTCTAAGAGTTCTAAAGGGATGTTAACTTTCAAACTTCATCGACTGAGAGAATCGAAACATAAAGAGCTCCTTTTCGTTTGCCTGCTCTTTTTCATGTTTCAAATATCACTGCAGGTGTTAACTGGCTCTTTTACCAGTGAGTTTGGTGGGTCTACCGATGAAGCTGGACATTATGTTACAGGCCTAATGGTAAGGGATTATATTGCATCAGGTAATTTAAGCTCACCAATGAAATTTGCGGAAAATTACTACGTACACTACCCAAAGGTCGCCTTCGGACATTGGCCACCCCTCTTTTACATTGTTCAAGCCCTATGGACTTTGCCTTTCTCTGAGTCGCGGATCTCGTTGCTTATTTTGATGGCACTGATAATAACAACTCTGTCAGGCAGTTTATATATTGTCATCAAAGAGGAGTTCGGAATTAAAAAAGGGATTCTAGCCGGGCTGCTATTAATCGCTTTGCCGCTGATCCAAGAATATAGCGGTATGATTATGGCAGAGGCGCTGATCACACTGCTAATTTTTTGGGCTGCACTCTATTTTGGTAGGTTCTTGGAGAAAGAGAGATGGCAGGATGCAATTAACTTTAGTATTTTTGCGGTGTTGGCCATTTTGACCAAAGGAAACGGGGTGGCTCTCGCTTTGCTCCCACCCATAGCTTTGCTTTTTGCCAGGCGTTTCTATCTCCTTATTCGCCCGTCATTCTGGATTATGCCTGTTATTGTGCTCATATTTTGCGGTCCATTTTACTGGCAAACACTTGATATGGTTGTGAATGGATGGAGTCAAAATGAACCAACACTGAGATTTACAAATCTTGCAATTCGTTATTATTCGTATGAATTGATTAAAATAGTCGGGATTGGTCTATCGATTTTTATAGCAATTGGTTTTGCTAATAAAGTTATTCAGCCCTTCAGGCATGAGCGGACAAATGGAAAATGGGCTGCAATTGGCGCTTTACCCTTGAGTGTATTACTCTTCCAATGTATCGTACCTAGTGGCCTTGCAGCAAGGCATCTTATTCCGGCCGTACCAGCATTACTGATGTTCCTTGTAGCCGGCGTGGCTTGGACAGCTGATAAGCTCCCTTTAGGGCGATTGAGCGTCAAAAGAAAGATGGCAGTTTTATCTTTATCCGTGGCGCTGGTTTTTGCTGTAGAAACTTTTACAATACACAAGAAAGCCTGGTGCGGATTTGGAGCAATTGCGCAGAGGCTGCTTTCGACGACAGACTTCCAGAATTCTGTCTTCTTGGTTTCATCGGATGCTAGGGGTGAGGGAATGTTTATTTCGGAAATCGCAATGAGGGAACACCGACCAGGCCACGTGGTACTTCGTGCCGGCAAGGTTTTGTCTACGAGTCGATGGGATGGTAGCGAATATAGCCTATTATACCCCACGCCGGAAAAAATAATGAATTACTTGGAACGGATGCCTGTGGGGGTTGTAATTGTGGACAAATCGATCCCCCTTAGTCATGAGAGAGAGCATCATCGATTGCTTAGTAAAGCTATAGAAGCCTATTCTCACCGATGGAGGCTCTTAGGTTCTTACCCTCTGACACTAAGAGGAACTGTTTCCCATAATGCTGTCCATATTTATAGCCTTATTGGCCATGAAAATCAAAGTGTGGACACGATTCGCATCAACATGCGTAAAATGTTAGGCAGAGACCTGGTGAAAACCTTTGAGAAGTAAAACATTACACCCGCTGCCAGAGTCGTCACTTCTGCCAAGTTGTCTTGATCTGGAAAAATGCAGAGAATTCTCTAAGGAGCAGTTGCCGTTATGGATTATTTCAATTCCAAGAGAAACGAGAGGAAGATCTTATGGGCGGTTGTGCTCGTTTCATTGGGTATAAGGTTATTTTTCATGATCTATTTTAGATCCAACGTCACTTCTATCAATGACGTCGTGACCATGGAAGAAGTGGATAATGGTTGCTTCTGAAGCCGGAAGGATTGGCAAAGGACAGGTCTGAAATCTTAGAGTAATTTCACCCAAATTGAGAAAAGCATGATAAAGCTCATCATTCAAATTCCTTGTTATAACGAAGAAGAAACACTGCCCGTTACAATAAAGGATTTGCCCCGATCTATTGAAGGGGTAGATATAATTGAAACGTTGATTATCGATGATGGCAGCAGCGATAAGACCGTAGACGTAGCACGTTCCTTAGGGGTCAATCACATCATTCACCATACCAACAACAAAGGACTGGCGGAAGCTTTCATGAGTGGCCTTGATGCCTGTCTCAAGCTTGGCGCCAACATTATCGTTAATACCGATGGCGACAATCAATATTGTGGAGACAGTATCGCCGATTTGATTCAGCCCATTTTGAAGGGAGAAGCTGACATTGTCATTGGAGATCGGCAGGTAAACCGCATCC
>Ga0114922_10001573_pt1 | contig 21752 bp, 10 predicted proteins | sample AartaG_FD_100975 | JGI IMG/M metagenome (GOLD analysis project Ga0114922, IMG submission 100975) | Deep subsurface microbial communities from Aarhus Bay to uncover new lineages of life (NeLLi) - Aarhus_00045 metaG | ecosystem: Environmental > Aquatic > Marine > Oceanic > Sediment | place... | reverse complement strand
GTCGTTGGTGGAAAAGCGACTAAGGGGAATGAGCCACTCCTGCCAATCTTCAATCTGTACGTCAGTCATATCTTCCCAGGCGGCGTCGCCGTACTTGACCTGGAAATCATTGCCATCGTTGTCTTTCAGAAACACATACATCTGCTCGGTGATTGTGGCAGCGTTGCCTGATTGGCCATAGAACCAGAGCGACAACAGCTTTAGTTCGAAGCCTGTCCAGTCATTGGGTTCAAGGCTTATGCTTTCTATCTCAGAATAATAGCCAGGGTCAAAGTCAAACGAGTTGAGATAAGCATACCTCATCGAGTGTTTGCCGATAACCGGTGGCGTGGACCGAAGCGTAATCCCCGCGCTTCCTATCTGATGCCAGTCTTTACTTGGGGGGTCCTGCGCCGTGTCGTCTTCAAAATCGTCGATGGTGATGTAGTCAGCTACCGTAAATTTCCAGACCCTGCCCTTCCAGCCATTGGGGTCGCAGGCATCGTTGACCTCATCAACTCGCCAATAGAATGTCTGGTCCAAATCAAGCAGGCCGCACGGGTCATAGCTGCAGGCATCTGTGTGGTTGTACTCGACGTTCGGATAGCTGGCCAGGTTCGAACTGTTGACATCCTTGATATCGTCCCAGTTCGTGCCGAAGTAAACATCGTGGGAATCCGCATAATCTCCCCGACTCCAGGTACAAACCACATCATAGTCCGCATCTTTCTCGCCATCGAAGGGGTGCGGGCCCCACGCAAATTCAAGACCTTCTTCCCTGAACAGCGCCTGAACTTCTTTTGCTGACTTACCATAATCAAAGACCTTAAACTCGTCTATCTTCCCTGCGTAAGCGAAGTACTCCCAGGTTAACGCGCCAATTTTGAACGTTGTGTTCTGGAGATTGGCCAGGGTATCGTGAGCATCCGTCTTTGTAGCTTTTAATTCACCGTCGAAATACATACTCATCGTATCTATGTTCTCATCTTTGACAAAGGCCCAGTGGTGCCATTCTTCTATGTCGCGGGCATTATGGCCGTCCAGGTCCCACGTTAGTACATCACAACTGTCGTCGCCTGCCCGGAAATATGCACGTTCATGGTCCCCTCCGACATCCACCAGTAAATGGTAAGGTGCTCCCTCGCCGCCGGCCCCAATATTGCAGACCCAGTTTTCTTCGTCATTATAAGAATCCTTCAACCAGACCGAGATGGTTATTCCGCGGTCAATCGTGCTGGTCACGGCCGCCGGAACATCTACAAGCGTTTCCGCATCACCGTCGACGTCGAAGATGCGGCAGCCATCGCGGTGGCCGTTATTAGGGTCCCAGAGGTCTTCAGCTCCGTCCACCGCTCCATGATACTCCCGCCCGGAAGAATCGTAGGCAACAACACCGTTGGGCTCATCGAACTTGTAATGGACAAGCATGTTAGGGTCGACAATGGGACTCTTCACTGTAAAGTACCATATCCTGCCCGTCCACGTGGTGGTGGGGTTATTCGCATCAACCCGCCAGTAGTAAGTGGTGCCCTTGCAGAGAGGGCCGGAACCATTGGGGTCGTATGTCTCGTCACCAAGAAGCTTAATAGCACAGGGGTCGGTCATAGTCTCGACATCATCCCAGCTTGTCCCGAAGAACACCAGGTGGTCAGTTGCGTTGACTCCCGCCGTCCAGCTAAGAACGATATTCGGGTCCACTCCTGTGCTGCGGTTGCCGGGGTTCGGGTCAGTGGCCGTGTTGGGGTCGGGCGGCAGACCCGATACAACAGTCTTGTCGTTGACGTCATCGTATACAACCACCACTGTGCCCTCATCGTCGTAGGCGGTAATTTGACCTGCTACGACATTGGCATCGATAATATCCACCACATCGCCGCTTATTTTCAATACACCCTGCTCGATATCCACACGCCAGTCATCAGTATAGGATGGGTCGCCCCCATCCTCGCCACCATGGAGGAATTCGTTGCAATCCATAACTCCCCCATCAAGATTCATCCAGATATTTCCTCCGCGACCGTGCGACCCTGGAAACATAAATTCCCCTTCCACCAGAATCAAGCCGCCGGTCATATTGATGATGAGAGCAGCTGTACCTCGGTCTCCACCCATGCCCAAATGGTCGACAACGATGGTGCCGCCGCTCACATTAATCTCACCGCCGCCATTGTCGCCGATTATGAACTCGTCCTGAACCTCGAAGTAACCGCCGCTCATATTCGTGCAAAACCAACCGGAGTTGTCGCCCCCCCTATAAGTGCCTGTGACAATAATGCAAGGGTCGCCATCTATATTGACAATGCTGATGCCGTTATCGGTCCCCCGCCAAAGGCCGTCAATAGTAATAGTAGGCGAGCCATTAATATTGATGATGGCCGTTCCGGTCCCGACACCCTCTACGTCCCTGCGCCATATCCACGCATCGGTCTCAACAGTGCCGCTTGTATTTACGTCCATGACCTGGACCATGCCGAAGTTTGGTTCAGGCCCCTGTATGAGCAAAACCTCTGCATCGCAGCCGATACCGATTATCGGGCCCCGCTCGGGTGACGACCAGTCGATGAGTGCTGTGTCATCGCTGCCTGGAACATTATCTCGGTCCCAGTTACCATCGGTACACCAGTTGCTGTCGGCTGCATCAGCGTTGGTCCAGGTAAATGTTTTTGCCGAGGCGCCATTAAGCAAACCCAGCACCAGCACAACAGAAATTAGAACAATCAGTTTTCTACACATAACATTCCTCCTTTCAAATCACACCAAAATCCTCTTTTTCCCCTTTGGCACAACGCCAAACAATCCATTGCTTCCAGCAGGCGTTAAAGAATTTCATTCTCACCCTGTTTTGTGCCTGCCAAAAGCACTAAGCTTCTTTCTTATTGGCTAAAAAAGGCGGACTCCAACCGCAATCCTTGGCTGCCACCGACTTTTTAGATTCGACTTCCATCCTCCTTACGTTTGTCCAGAAGGCCAAAAAATCCAAGAACTTCATTTGTAACAATGCTACGGTGATAATGTTACCAGATTACTTCGTTTTTATCAACAAAAAATTGTCAAATAGTGACGAAATTTTGCATATTTTTCGGTTTTTTGAGGACCTTGGCTGTTGCCGCCGTCCCCAAGAGTGTCGTTGAGGTGCAAAATAGGGCCTCCTTGCCGATGCGGGCTAAAAAACAACCCTTTGAAGTTCTTAATCTTCTCCTCTTTGTGATTGCAGTATGTAAAAAGGGCCTATGCTGGTAATCAGCATAGGCCCCGATTTGTGCAAACTCAATCCTCAGGCCATAGTTTCTTCACAAGCCAGTTGTTCGCAAGTTTGGCAAAGTCCCTGAGGTTGACCGCTCTATCGCCCAGTACCTCGTCATTGTACAGATTAGCGACTGACTGCACAGTGAAGATTCCGGTTTCATCGGTGGCGATGTACGCAATCTCCGCAGCCGACAGGGCCCGGTTGTAAACGCGAACCTCATCTATCAGACCTTCAAACGCACGGTTGGTGGCGTCCGAGCGGTTACCTATTGCCAAATCACCAGTATCCTGAGAAAGGTACGTTACGGCGTTTGCATCGTTGTTCGTGGCCTCGAGTTGGCCGTTTACGTAAATCTTGATGCAATCACCCTGCTTAAAGGTCCCGGCCAAATGTGTCCAGTCACCATGCTCGAGTTGATAGCTGTTAACGTCATAGCTCTCATATTTGCCCTCACCCGGATTATAATCATTGCCGTCACGCACCACGAGGGCACACACGTCCTCATCACCAACTTCGAGTGAGAAAGTCTCCTTGTTGTCTTTGCCCTTTACCGCTACCCGAGCACTATTATCGTGAGTGGAGTAGTACTTGACCCATGCGCATACGGTCAGCTCATATTTGGGCCTGAGCGAGCAGGCGTCCGGCACGAGTACCCTGCCGCCGTCGAAGCGCATCGCGTTGCCATCGTGGCCGGCATCAGCCCAGAAGGCATTGGTGTTCAACGTCTCTATCACGCCGTTATTGTCGTAGCCGGCGTAGTCGGTGACGTTGCTGTCAGGCTCCTCATCGAGCTTCCACCAGCCAACGAGGTTGACGTCATTCGGTTGCTGTACCGGACTGAGATTGACATCGGTCTCAAGCCAGTCATCCGCCATAATCTCAACGTCTTCCCAGTCAGCGGTACAGTCGGCGTTAAAATCGCCCTCAAGGGGGTTAATATCTGGCATGCACGTGGGCACATATAAGTTGATTTCGTCGAAGAATACAACCCCAAAACCAGTGTAGAGGGGCTGTGGGATAGAACAACCCCGGTAGCCAAAACCAATACAGATTTTCTTGACGTCGCGGAAGTTAATATTTGTAAAGCGATTCGTTCGAACCTCCCACAACTGCCATTCCTCAACCTGTATGTCGTTAATCTCTTCCCCTTCGGGTGCTCCGGGCCCGTCGTACCACACCACTGCATAGTTGGCGTCGTCTTCCAGACCAAGATTCATCTGTGTTTCCGCTGTAACTGCGTTGCCTGATTGGCCGTAGAACCACAGCGATATCGTCTTCACATCGTAGTAATCCCAATCATTTGGTTCAAGGCTTATGGTTTGGGTCTCAGAGTAATAGCCATAGCCGGTTTGCCAGTCCCAGAAATTCCAATATTGATAACGCATCGAGTGCTCGCCAATGACCGGCGGTGTTGACCGAAGCGAAAGCGTCGCGCCGGTTCCTATCACACTTCCTTTCCACCAGTCATTTTGTGGTGGGTCCTGCGCCGTGTCGTCATCAAAATTGTCTATGATGAGGTAATCTGCCACCTTAAACCTCCAGATGTTGCCCGTCCACCTGTCGTTATTAGGGTCGTTGACTTCATCAATACGCCAGTAGTAAGTGACGGTCAAATCAAGAGAGGGGAGCTCATAGGTGTTAAGCTCCTGTTTGCCCTTGTAGACGTCAGGCCAATAGTTCGCGTCGTTGTTGGCATCCGTGACCTCCTGCTTATTTGTGCCGAAGTATACCTCGTGGGAAGATGCATAATTTCCCGGCCACCAGGCAAGGTCAGAAGTCGGGGGGGCATCAGGCTGACCGTCATACGGGCTGGGGTTCCAGGCGAGTTCAACCTCACCGCCTCTAAACATCTCCAGTATCTCGTCATGAGATTTGGCATAATCATATATCCTCAGGTCGTCCATCTTGCCCACGTAGTCGGCACTGCGGCCTATCTTGGCGCCAAATCTGAACCGCTTATCCGCGATATTTGCCAGGGTTGGCTTGGTACCGGACTTGGACCTTGCCGAGTCACCGTCGAAGTATATATGCATTATATCTTCGCTCTCATCCTTGACGAAGGCGAAGTGGTGCCAGTCGCCTTCCCATCCCTTTGCTGGGGCAGTGTCCCAAACGAGCATATCATTGGTGTCGTTGCCCGCGCGCCAAACCACATCGTCAGTTGTTTCCTGAGGGACTATCACTTCTATGAAGTAGTCGCCGGCACCCGCATTTATGACCCAGTTGTCACCGTCGTCGCGGTAGCCGTCGAGCCACACGGAAATTGTGATTTCGTCACCGATGTCGCTGAGGATGTGCGTCGCGAGGTCGAAGCCTATGTTATCATTAAACTTCAGGCATCCATCGAAGTGTCCACCAGAGTCCCAGCCTCCGCTGACGCTGCCGTCGTAGCCGTGAAGCCCGTGGCCTGAGTTATCGAGGACCCAGCTGCCTGCAGTTTGGTCGAACGGGTACCACAGCAGAAGATTGGGGTCAAGAAGCTCATACTCGGTTGTGAACTGCCAGACCACGCCCGGGTAAACGTCGCTGCCATTGACCTCATCGATTCGCCAGTAATAAAAGATGCCGTAATCAAGCTCGTCGAGTCTGACGATATCGTAACTGTTAGTATCGATGCGGCCCATGTCCACGCTGGGGTCATTGCCGTCCCTTACGTTTATATAACTGGAGCCGAAGTAGACATCGTGGTCAGTTGCGCCGGCCCAGGGCGTCCAGCTAAGGGTCAGATTCGGGTCATTGACGTCATTGGGTTCTATGTCTCCCTCGCCGTCTTCCGGACTGGGCTCGATTGCCCGCGGATACAGAAACTGGGTTGGGTCAAGCGCCACATCGAGTATCCGCAGCTCGTCAATTCTGCCGTTGAAGAAATCATCATATTTACCGTCCGAGTCTATCTCACAACCGATGGTGACAGTATTGGTATCATCGGGAGGATTAGTGTCGTGCTCGGTCGCATCTGCGACCAGCTCACCGTTGAAATACAGCTTCCGGTTGTCTGTGGGCAGACTCTGGTCGAAAACCGCTGCAACATGGAGCCACTCGTCGACTCTATCTGTCAGAACACCATCGTCTAGGTCATCGTCATTATGATACCAGCGGAGGTCATCATCGTCACCGAGGTCACTTATGACAAACGCCCAGGAGCCTTGACCTTTGCGAATCATTGCCATATCCTCGCTCTCGTAATCGCCGCTGTTGATGTATATCCACATCTCAATGGTGTATTGGTAGGTGTCAAGTCGCAGGATATCGTCAGGGCCGGTATCAAGTCTGTACAAACCGGCTCTGGGCTCAAATTCGGCCGACTTACCGCTGGGGTTAGAGATACCGCCCGCGCCGTACTTCACGTAGCCGTTAGGGTCGCCGGGAGTAGGCCAGTTCGGGTCAACGTACTTTAGAAACTCAACGTTACCGGTAGAGTCGGGGATTGGCGTTGGATAGGCAAAGTGAGAACCTAAACTGCCATTATCGAACTTGTACCACAGCAGGAGCCCTGTACGCGTTCTGAAGCTCCAGACGTCGCCTGTGATTGTCGTATCGCCTACTTCGTCGACCCGCCAGTAATACCATGTGAATGGCTCAAGCGGTCCCGGGTCCCAGGGCGAGCTTTGGGCGCCTTTTGAGGTGCCCCCGCCGCCGCTATCTACGTCCGCCCAATTAGTTCCGAAGTAAAGATTCTCAGTATCCGCAAGGCATGAAGACGACCAGATAAGGTTGGAATCTACGGGCGCACCTCTGAGGTCGTCGCTCGGACTGGGGTCAAAAGCATTTCCATCTTCAGTCGTAAAGTACCAGACGTAGCCAGGCCAAATATTGCCGTCATTGACCTCATCAATCCGCCAGTAGTAAGTGGTGTTGAGTTCAGGATTAAGAAGCGGGTCGCCATCTTCAGGATACTCGTTGCTGTCCTGGCGGCCGTAATACACGCCGCAAGGTTCCGCAACAATAGCATTTTTCACATCGTTATAATCGGTGCCGAGGTACACATCGTGGCCGTTGACATCTGCGGCATCAGTTCCGGGCGTCCAGCTAAGCTGCACACCCTCCGGGCATATATTGCTGGCACGATTGGTGGGCCTGGGATTGGAAGCCAATTTGGCAAAGCCCGGGTGAAGGAACTCGGCCACGCCAAGTGCCGTGTCGGAGATTCGGACTTCATCAATCCTACCACAGAACATCTGCCCGGTGTTCGAAGGTTCGTTGGGGTCAGCCATACAATCGCGGTCCTGACAGCCAATGCCCAAAGCTTTACAAGAATCACCGATAGAAGCGGTGAACGGCACCTCGGAAACACCTGTACCAGGAACGTAACCCTGGTCGGAGCGCGAGCCTAATTCCTGCGACTGCTGTCCATTTACGTAGAACTTCATATTGTTGCCATCCCAGACCAGCGCGACGTGGTACCATTCGCACGGGTCGTACGGGAAGTCATGGCACAAAGACTCATGGTCACCGGTATCCGGTTCGCCTCCAGGGCCCACAAATCTGATGCCGAAAACACCCTTGCCACTGTAGGAGTGAGCGGCAGGTCTTGTATCAATGTAATACATACCTCCGTCACCCGGACTGTTGTTCTTCCTGAGAATTATGTTCTGGCGCGTCATATACGGGTAGACAAAACACTCTATGGTCAGTTGAGAGAGCGTACTCAAGTCCACGTTACAATCTATGCCGGTGTCCAGCACCGCCAGACCGTAGCCGGCATTATTAGTGGTCGGGTCATTCTGAAAATCGGCGGATGTTCCCCCTGTATTGTACCAGGGATTGCTTGGGCCGTAGAACAATCCATCAGCCTGGCCCACACCAGACTCGTTAATGAACGCGTACGCGTTGGCATCTGAGACTGTGTCAATATCCACAACAATATTCGCGTCAGGCGTTCCATCCATAGTCCAGTGGAATAGGGTAGCGGCCCGAACGGAGCCAACCATACCAACCGCCATGACAAAACAAACCAGCAGAATCAGTCTTCTACACATGACATTTCTCCTTAAAAAAATTAACCATAATTACATATTTCGTGCCTGTTCAAAACAACCTTTAACATTCTAATTCTATTATAAGTTAGACGGATTAGGCCTATTATCAGGGTATTCCTGATTTTGGGAGTAAAAATATGTGGCCAGGTGCACGCTCCGCGCGTTCAACGCACAAGCGAGGGTATGGAATGAATAGTAGAATAACGCGCTTTTTAAGCACACGGCCCTCACCCCTGCGGGCATATCCCTGTCACTCCAATTTAAGGGCGCCCGATTTTGCCCTAAAAAGCGGCAAAAATCGCACTTACCGCCCAGACAAATCACTAAAACTCAACTACACCCAATATATACCAGATTCAGCAACGCCCGTCAAGCAAAAAACCGAATTATCGGATGTTACGCATTTTCGGCAAGACTCTTCAAAATACACTCAACGCCGGCCAAAAAACGCCGTGCCCTTGTCCACTTGCGCCCTTCTGCTCCCTACCCTTGCTGAAAGTCCGGCTTCAGACAGACCCCGCAATTTATTTCTCCGGTTTGCTTTAGTCCGGCTTCAAACGGACCGCAATTTGGTCTGGGTTGTTTGCCCCGCACTTATTGGGCATCTGCCGCCGTGTCCCGCCCCAAGTAGCAAACTGGCGTAACTTGGTGCGGGATAAATTAGTGCGGGGTCACTAATCAACCCCTGAGGGGTTAACCACTCACCCCTCTGCGAGTATCCAGCATCCAGCATCCAGCATCGAGCATCGAGCATCCAGCATCGAGTATCCAGCATCGAGCATCCAGAATCGAGAATCGAGTATCCAGCATCGAGCATCCAGCATCGAGCATCCAGTATCGAGAATCGAGTATCCAGCATCGAGCATCCAGAATCGAGAATCGAGTATCCAGAATCGAGCATCGAGCATCCAGTATCGAGCATCCAGCATCGAGATACGCTTCACGATTCACGAGATACACGCCGGGGGCAGCAAAAACCCCCTATATTCCCTAAGCTAACAAAATGTTAATTTCAAAAAGGGCTAAATTTCTTCCAACTTCTGCCAAAAAAGCAGCATTTTTGCAAATTTCCTGGCACTTTTTACGCATTTTTGCCAATTTTTGACCAATTTTTTCTTGCCTATTTTGCCCAAGCTCTGCAAACTAACTCCCCCACCCCCATTTTTCGCTCAAAAACAGCGATTGCCCCTAAAATCACACCTCAAAAACCCCCAATTTCCCCAATTTTCGATAATTTCAATTAATAATTCTTGCCGGCAGCCGCTGCAAAAGCTCCATCGGCACGCCCTTGATTCTGGCATAGTCAGACTTTCTCCCGTTCTCCCAACCCCAGCCAAGAGCATCCCGCTGCGTTAATAAGGGCGAGAAAAAATGGTTTCTTGCCAAGAAAAGCCCATTCAGATAGGAGCTTAGCCTTTTGATTTGCGGTTTTTCAGCTATCAGGCGGATTTGTTGCCTCCGATTCGGGCCAAAAATTATACAAATTCGGGTAAAAAATTATTGCCCTTTGCAACTTTGACGATTAGTATAATAAGTTTGGTTGTAAAGATTAACGGCTGCCAAAGCTAAACTGAAGGTGCTGAAAATGCTTTTGACAGGATTAGCGAACCGTGCAGAGTAGGCCATTACAACATCTGTACGGCCGAGTTTTTACGCAAATGGTAGCTTGGGAGACGCTGGTTCCGCTTCGGCGACGTCAGACGAACGAGGTTTTGACCGGGGTCCCGTTTTGCGGCTTATTGCAATTGGGCCCCACTGGCGGGAGGTTGCTGATGTGATGTAAAGGAGCGTATGACCTCTGTTTTGTCTGGGCTGTTGAAGTGGAAACTTAAAGATAGTTTCCACTTTTTTTTGCCCTGCGGCAGCGTTTGACGCAGATAGGAAGAGAAAGGACTATGAGTCAGGAATTAGTGAGAATTGTAGACAACATTGCACGAGACAAGAATATCGACAGGGAGTCTATATTTGTCGACCTGGAAGAAGCTATGGTCTCAGCGGCCAGAAAACATTTCGGTGAGCTCGACAGCGATATAGTGGTAAATATCGACCGCACAACGGGCATAGTCACTGCCTTTAAGGACAACGTGCAAATTGATATAAAACAGCTCGGCCGAATCCCCGCGCAGACAGCCAAGCAGGTAATGATCCAGAAAATAAGAGCGGATGAAAGGGACAGCATTTACGCTGAGTTTGTCCAGCGAAGAGGTGAACTTGTAAGCGGCTTGGTTGTGCGATACGAAAGTGGAACGCTGATTATTGATTTGAACCATCGTGCCGAAGCTTTTCTGCCGAAGAATGAGCAGATAGCGGGCCAGACACATCGGCTGGGCGAAAGAATTCGATGTATGGTTATTGATGTGAAGGAGGTCGCCAATCAGGTCAAGATTTTCCTGTCCCGCACACATCCTGATTTTATTCGCAGGCTTTTCGATATGGAGGTGCCCGAGATTGCTGAAAAAATTATTGAAATACGGGCTCTGGCACGAGAGGCTGGCTACCGTACCAAGGTTGCGGTTGCCTCCCATGATGACAAAGTTGACCCCGTTGGCGCCTGTGTGGGTGTGCGAGGCAGCAGGATAAAGAACATAGTTGATGAGCTTGGTGGTGAGAAAATAGATATTGTGCGCTGGAACGATTCGTCGCAGGTTCTCATAGCGAATGCATTGATGCCTGCGAAGGCAAGCGAAATTGCCTTATGCTTTGAGCTGGGAAGGGCGGTTGTGGTAGTTGGTGAAGACCAACTAAGCCTTGCTATCGGCAAGCACGGCCAGAATGTTCGGCTGGCCGCAAGGCTTACAGGGTGGGACATCGATATACTGACGCCGAATGAATACAACCAGGGCATTGAACAATTGACGAAATGCGCCAAAAGCGTAGAGGCCGCTGATGATACGGTGGTTGATAAGTTGATTGCGTTGGGCGTTATATCCATTTTGGATTTGGAGGATGTAGGGACTGAACCGCTGATTAAAGAACTGAATATTGATGCGGCCGTTGCCGAGGAATTGGTTGCAGCAGCAGCAGAGGAGACAAAACGTTTGGCTGCTGAGTCAAAAAGCCAGGCTGAAAGCCTCCTGGAACAGCAGCAGCAAGCAGAAGCACCTGATAACGAACAGATGAAGCTGGAGTGATATCTGAGTTTTTGAATGATGCTGGAATTTTGAATTTCGGTATTCGGGTTCATATAAGATACAAGAATGGCTACTACAAGGATTTATATTTTAGCTAAGGAGCTTGGGGTAAAGAGCGCTTCTATTGTCAAGAAGTGTCAGGATGAAGGTCTTGATGTTAAGAACCATATGTCGGTGATATCTGCCGGTTTGGCGGCGACTATTCGCGAATGGTTTAGCGAAGGCGAAAACATCATGACGGTTGAGACGGCCAAGAAGGTGGATTTGAAGAAGGTGCGGGTCAAGAAAAAGGCCAAACGAAAGGCACCGAAAAAGAAGGCGAAGGCAAAGAGAACAACAAAAAAGAAAGCAAAACCGACCGAGCTGACTGCCGAGGCCGTTGAGGCGGTCGCGGAAAAGCCAGAACCAACTGTAGAAGAGGTCCCTGAAGAAACTAAAGAAGAAGTTACTGCACCGCCGGAACCGGAGCCGGTATTGCCTGCTGGGCCTATTCTGGAAAAACCGGAGCCGGCAAAACTGAGCGGGCCACAGGTTATACGAGTGGAAGCGCCGGAGCCGACACGCCCTGCCGCGCCGAAGTCGAGAAAGAGATACGATGCGGCTATTACTGAGCCGTTGATGTATAACGAGGCCGAAGATGATGGGCCGGCTTTCGTTGCGACCAAGGACAAGAAGCGCGGTGTAAAGCGATTTGGAGAAAGAACTCACGGGCGGCGGCGAGAACAGCATAGTCCAGAGACTCCGAGAAAAGTTAAGTACGGCACGTGGCGACAGACAGATATCGAAGAAAGACAGGCCCGTCTTGAAGCGGCGAGTGGTGAGAGCCTGCGACTGAGGCCGGTGCGAAAGATTGCCGTCCAAGTAGGCCGGGGAGTTGCCCCTCTGGTCAGGCCGAAGAAAGCCGTTGTAAGCGGGTCAATCGCGGTAAAGGATTTGTCGGCGGCACTGGCGGTTAAAACGGCGGATATTATTACCAAGTTGATGCAACAGGGGATGATGGCGACGGCCAATCAGATTATAAGTTCCGAGGCTGCGGAACTTGTAGCTTTGGAATTCGGCGCCGAATTAGTGGTGGAACGCAAGGCCGGGCTTGAGGAACAGATACAGGCCGAATTTGAGGAACGCCAGAGAAAGAATCTTAAGAAGCGCTCTGTTGTAGCCACAATGCTTGGGCATGTTGACCATGGCAAGACCAGCTTGTTGGATAAGATTCGGTCATCTCAGACAGCAGCAGGGGAAGCCGGCGGTATCACTCAGCACATCGGTGCGTATCAAGTTGGCCGGGGCGACCATAAGGTGACATTCCTGGATACCCCCGGACATGAGGCTTTTACAGCTATGCGTGCCAGGGGCGCTAATATGACGGACGTCGCGGTCCTGGTGGTTGCCGCTGATGACGGCGTGATGCCCCAGACCATCGAGGCAATAGCACACAGCAAGGCAGCGAACATTCCGGTTATTGTGGCGTTGAACAAGATAGATTTACCGGGTTGCGACATAAATCGCATCTACTCGCAGTTGGCTGAGCAGGAGCTGACGCCGACCGAATGGGGCGGGGAGACCGAGGTCGTTAAAACCAGCGCAGTTACCGGTGAGGGTATAAACGATTTGCTTGAACATCTTGATTATGTAGCTGAGCTGCTTGAGCTAAAAGCTGATGACACGATACCAGCGACCGGATGGGTAGTTGAAGCAAAGATGTCGGCAAAGCGAGGTCCGGCGGCAACGCTGTTAATCAAAGAAGGCAAACTAAGCAAAGGGGACGTAGTACTGGCCGGCGGCGCTTATGGGAGAGTTAAGACTTTGAAAAACAGCTACGGAAAAACCATAAAGACCGCGACAAGCTCGATGCCTGTGGAGATAACAGGTCTGAGCGATGTTCCTCAGGCAGGCGACAGGTTTTACTGCCTCGATGATATCAACAGGGCCAAGGCTGCCGCTGAGGAAAACCAAATACGTTCAAGAGAAAGTTCACTGGCAGAACGGACCCAGGTTACGCTGGACAATTTGTTCAGCCAGATAGAAGCCGGTAATGTCAAAGAATTGAACCTTATCATCAGGGCCGACGTACAGGGTTCGGTGGATGTTTTGACGAAGTATTTGTCTGAGTTGAGTACCGAGGAAGTGAAGGTCAGGATTCTGCACGCAGCACCGGGTGGAATTACCGAGGGCGACGTTGTGCTTGCTGAGGCATCGAATGCTATCGTTATCGGCTTTAATGTTGTTAGTGATGAACGCGCAGCAAAGATTGCGGAAGCCAAAGGTGTTGACGTAAGACTCTACGACGTCATCTACCGGATAACAGAGGACTTACAGAAGTCTATGGTCGGTCTGCTTGAGCCGGAGGAGATAGAGAAGTCGCTTGGCAGAGCAGTAGTAAGAACAACGTTCAGGATTTCAAGAATTGGTACGATAGCCGGCTGCTACGTTAGCGACGGTGTGGCGACTAAAAACGCGAAGGTGCGTTTGATACGCGATAATGTTGTGACCAGGGGTGAACTGAGCATAGAATCTTTGAAACGTTTCAAGGATGATGTTCGCGATGTCAAAGCCGGGCTGGAGTGCGGCATTAAGTTAGCGAAATTCGACGATGTTAAGTCCGACGACGTTTTGCACTTTTACGAAATAGTGAAGGTGGCCAGGACCCTCTAAATTGACAATTGATGATTGCATATTGACTATTGAAAGAGAAATCAGAATTCAAACGCGGTAGTCAATAAGAAATAGTAAACGGTCAAATGCCGACGAGAAGGCAGGAAAAAGTAGCTCGTGCAGTAAAAGAAGCGGTCAGTGACGCTATTGCCAACCATCTCAATGACCCTCGTATTGAAGGATTCGTGAGTGTTACGAGAGTTGATATGGCTGCTGATTTGCGTAGTGCCGAGGTGTATCTTAGTCTTTTCGGCAAAGACGAAGCAGCGCAGAAGAAGACTTTTGCGGCGATAACACACGCAAGGTCCAGAATACAATCGCTGCTGGGTCGCAGGCTGCATAGTAAGTTTTGCCCTGTTTTGCGTTTTCACAGGGACGAGGGATTCAAGAAGACGCTGGAAACCATGAAATTGATAGACCAGGCGGCAAGTGAGTTAAAAGAGAAGGATTCGGTTGAGCAAGAGCAGGATTGAGCTCTTGTTGTCCGGCAGCTATTGGGTTCAAGATATTACGCCGAACCGAGGATAAAGCAGAGGCCTTTATGAAAAACAGCAAAGAGTATTCTCGAAAAGTACAAAAGTTATACCGCTCATTGAAGCGCAAGTATGGAAGAGTTCAAGATGTAACATACGATGAGCCGGTGGAGGCCTTAGTTTGCGCTATTGTCAGCGAGAACATAACTGAGAAGGCGGCTCGATCGGCGATGAGGCGATTTGCCGATTATTTTATTGATTTGAATGATTTGCGCGTTTCGCGAGCAGATGAAATCGTCGAAGTGTTAGGGTCGGATACACCCGTTACAAGGGACATAGCTTTAACACTGAGCGGGGCCTTGAGCGCTGTATTCGATAAATATAATACGATTAGCTTAAAGGCGATGAAGAGGATTAGCAAACGGCCTGCCAAGCAGGCCCTTGAGAAGATGAACGGCGTGAGCCCTTTTGTGCTGAATTATTGTATGGTGACGTCGCTGGAGGGTCATGCCATACCGCTTACAAGAAAGATGATGGATTATCTAAGGAGCGAGGAGCTGGTTCACCCGGGAGCTGATGAGGAGGAGATAGAGGGTTTTTTGGCCAGGCAGATTTCGGCAGAAAGCGGATACGAGTTTTATGTTCTGTTGCGGCGCGAGAGCGAATCCTATAAACCCAAGAGGAAAACTGCTCGTATAGCGAAAACGAAGGCTACGCCCAAAAGCGAAAAGAAGAAGAAAGCGACCCGTACGAGGACACGCAAGAAGTAAAAAGAAAGGAAAGATGTTTTAGGATGTCAAAGGACATATCAAAGAAAGAGGTACTGAAGTTAGGCCTTCCTGCCGGCAGTTTACAAGATGCGACGATTGAGCTTTTCGGCCAAGCGGGGTTTCACATTTTGGATTCGGGGAGGAGTTATTCACCGCGTATAGATGATGAGCAGATTCAGCCAATTATGTTGCGTGCACAGGAGATGAGCAGATACGTCGCCGACGGCGTTCTCGATGCCGGTATCACCGGATATGACTGGATAACGGAGAGCGGCTCGGACGTGGTTGAGGTTGCCGAACTCGTCTACAGCAAGACTACGAGCGAACCGACCAGGTGGGTGTTGGCGGTGCCCGATGAGTCGAAAGTGACCAAGCCGAAGGACCTGCAGGGGGGTGTAGTCGCAACCGAACTGGTTAATGTCACGAAGAAGTATTTTTCAGACAAAAACATTGATGTGAAAGTCGAATTCAGCTGGGGTGCCACCGAGGTAAAGGGTCGGCTGGTGGATGCGATAGTGGAGCTTACCGAGACGGGGTCAACCTTGCGGGCAAATAATCTGCGAATGATAGACACAGTGATAGTCTCTACGACAAGGTTCATAGCAAATAAGCAGGCCTGGCAGGACAAATTCAAACGGGCCAAGATAGAAAGTATTTCCATTTTGCTTAATGCAGCGATTGACGCCCGCAGCAGGGTCGGTTTGAAGATGAACGTAAAAAAGAGCGAGTTGGAGTCGATATTGAAAATCTTACCTGCTGAGAGGAGCCCGACTATTTCGAGTTTAGCTGATTCCGATTATGTTGCGATTGAGGTGATTATCGAAGATAAGATTGAGCGGTCTTTGGTTCCGGCTTTGAAGCGCGCCGGGGCGTCAGGAATAATCACTTATCCTCTCAATAAAGTCATCCACTAATTGAGCGTTTCGTATTTTGTGTTTTTGTTCGCGAAATATTAGTCGGCAGTACCACTCGTATTAAGCTCCTTGAATTCGAAGAAGAAGCCGTCGGGCCTGCTGAGGCCATAAGAAGCGAACAAGCCAAAATACTTGCGGACGGTGTCGAATTCGGGCAGAAGACTGAAATTAAATAGTTCGGCGGCCTCCATGGGACCGAACCCGACCGAAGATGAGTTGGCGCCGCCCTGGAAGTTCGGGCCCCATAGTGTGGTTGTTTTGCCTTCCTTCGCCAATTTCCAGAGCAGTTCGGCCGAGGCTGCGATGTCTCCCAGGCGTGCCAGCCCTACAACCGAAGGGATGGTGGATTTGGCGGTGGTAAACCACTTTGCTGAACCCATTGAAGTATCGTCGGTACTGCTTAATCCGCGAATGGCGCGTTCAATAGTTGATTCGGCCCCGAAGAGCAAGTGAGTGTCAGTGATGGTAAATGCAAAAGTAGGCCCTTGCGGAGCAGTTGGTGCGGTTGGCGGTTGCATAGGCGTTCTTCCCATGGGGAAAAATGGCAAGCCCGGCATACTGATTAGATAAATCGTGTGGCCCAGAAGCTCGCGCCTGGCGTCGGGGTTGTTCGGGGCTATCAGCTTACTGTGAAGAAGTGAGAGGGATTTTTCCAGGGCTTTGGCATTATTTACCGCGAGGGCAATGAACGTTTCCGTCGGATTCGAATCGGTGGAAAACGGTTTATTGATACTCTGGGCGAAAACGATTTGTGAGCCTAAGTGGTCTACGATGTCACGCTTTAGCTGCACTGCGGGTTCGCCTTCGGGACTGGCGGGAAGCAGCGGCATATACAATACCGCGGCAAACTGAGGTGAGAAACTCATGAGGATATTGCCGAGTTCACTATATGCTTTCTTGATGTTGAGATTTAGGAATGTCGCTGAGCAGGCTGATGCGGGGATAAATCGTGGTGGTCTTACGGCGGCGGATTCGAGAGCAAGCATTTTGCAAACACCTTTTTTTGTGCCGTTAATTTTCAAGAGTGCTTTACCCTGACAAGAGCTGCCGGGACTTCTGGCCAGGCCCATTGAGCAGCCGAGAGACGCAACATTATCAAAGCCCAGATTGGTCATTGTTGTTTTTGCTTTGCCGGTGGTGTCTTCGGAAACTGCCATTTTGATGAGCTGTTTCATATTAAGATAGAAATCAATGTCGTGATAAGGACCGATGGCTTTCGTGGTGGCGGTGTAGTCGCTGTCACCGGCCAAAGTCGGGCTGGTGGCGCCTTTGGCATGTGCGACAACAAATTTGAGAAGTTCGATATTTGTCGAGGCTATGAAGCAGTCATCAATAAAGCAGTGATTAAAGGGGGTCCCGTCTTCGTCAACTGTTATGCCGATAGTGACGCCGCGGTAGTCTTCGTTTTTCTTTTGGTGTCCGCCAAGCTCGGTATTTTTTTTGAGCATTGTTTTTACAGCTTCTTTGATTTTGTCGATTTTTGGGCCCCACTGGGTTATCATGACAAGCGGCGGCACATTGGCGTCTTTGGTTTGTTCGTTGACCACTAAAGCAACGGCCGCTCTGCCTTCAGGCAACAGCTTAGTATTGAAAAGCGTCCTGAAGATGTCATTTTCGTCAAGTTTCTGTACTTTCTCGCGCAACTTTGTTTCTGCATTTTCAACAAAGGCGCGCATTGCCGGGTCTTTGTAAAGTTTGTAAGGGCTGGTTTTTTCAAACTGAGTTTTGAGTTGGGCGAAATTGGCGACGTCCACCAGGAAAACCGTTTCGGGCGGGACAAGTTTGGCAGTTTTTGGCAATGTCCCGGCAGAGGCACAAGCTGATGCAAATACGGTAGAGACGATGACTGCAAGAGATATTCTTTTCGGAGCGTGTTTCATTTTTGAGGCCTTTCGGTTTTTTTGGTTTTTGATATTCGGTCGTCAGCGTTTAGTTATTTGTCGTTTACTTCGCTGACGACTATTTAGTTTTTTCCAGGGATTTCGGCTTGGCCTTAATGCGTCTCCGATTCGGCTGGAGGTATCTGAAACCGCTGTTCGGGTTGTCCTTATCGTATGCGAAGGCGTCGCGGTTTTCTATGAAATGCTTTAGGTAGTCCACTGGTATGGCGAAGCCGAGTCCGCCGAAGAATATATATCCCATATTTGTGACGCCGATGACCTCGCCGGCCAGATTGAACAAAGGTCCGCCCGAGTTGCCGGGATTTAAATCGGCGTTGGTCTGGATGTAAACGAGCCCTTCAAAAGCCCTGTTTCTTGTGCTGATGACGCCGTCGGTGACGGTTCGCTCCAGGCCGAGTGGGTTGCCGATAGCAAAGACCTCTTCGCCTACTTTGATGTGGTCGATATCGCCGAGGTAAGCAAATTTAACTTTTGTGTCGCCGAGGTCTTCGATTTTCAATAATGCCAGGTCAACAAAGGGGTTGATAGCTTCGATTTTGACTTTTTTGTGTTTCTCTTTTTCGAAGCCGTTCTTTGCTTTTCGAAAGACAGTGACTTCAATCTTTGTTTCCCTTTCTATCACGTGATGATTTGTTATCAGGTACCCTTCTTCATTGATAAAGAAGCCTGAGCCCATCCCTGCGGGGCTGGAGACTTTTACGACCGCTTCGGAAACCGCCTTTACGCCTCTTTCGATAGTCGTTTTTTTCAGGTTAGCGGTTCTGTATAACTGACCGGCGGGTCGCTCTGACTCGCCGGCTTCCAAATCATTGGCGTCCAGGCTGTTAGCGCCGACGTCCTGGGCCTCAAGCGTTTTGGTATATTCGTATTCGAGTATCTTTTCTTTTGGAATCGTGATAACAGTTACGCCGATATCGACATAAATAACCGTTTCCTTTTCGGCGAGGATATCGCCGGTTAATCGCTGGCCTTCTTTTAGAACAATCCTATCGGCCAAGCAAATCCCGGCAATACGCAAAACAAGCAGAAAACTTATAACAGCAACACCACGGAATTTCATAAGTGACTCCGAGTTCAACAACTATATATTTGCCGGTGTTCTTGCCGGGAGCATTTAGTGAGAAAATACTTTATGCTCTTAGCGGAATCCATTGTAAGGGTTATCCGTTTTTAATGCAAATAGAAAATGCGCAGGCTGAGCAACAATCAGGCGGGGTCTTTTGAGTAATAAGATTTGGCAAAATAGATGAAAAGGACCGGCGGTATTTGGACTGCCAGTCCTAATTTGACCTTCTAATCTGATTTGCTTATTGTGTGTGAATTTCGATGCAGCCCGCCATTGGCGGGTCAAACAGCGCAAAAGCTCTGAAATTAACCACAGAATCCTGGTCAAGGTCCGCTCCGCCAAAACCGCAAAGTCTAAAAAAGTCCACATATCAGTCCCACCAACCCCAATCAATTATCTCGACGGTATCGCTTCCATAGAAGTATTGGCCTGACTCTAACTTGCCGACAACATTCAACTCAACCGAGCCGTCCCCCGGCACTGCATCCATCAATTCAGCTTTGTCAAAGAGAGCAATCGCCTTTACTCTGCCATGCTTGCTGTACACATATTGACAACTCGCTTCGATGCCTTCTTCGCTCTCGGCTGGATACAGGACAAACGTCTCGTCTTTGATGTCGTCCTCTTCAATACCTTCCGGCAGCGTCACTACAGCCAACACCTTCCTCGGCCAACAAAAGCTGCGATTAATCCACCTGGGCCACATCCACACATCAGCTTCCAGCGGAGCTACAACATTTACATCGACATAGTCCGGCTGCGAATCATCTATTCCATCATTAACAATTAGCTCGATAACATGCTGGCCAATCGGCAGTTCGATGGTAACAATCGCACCCGTTGGTCCAATGTCACATTGTGGATTCCAGTTGGCCGAAGGTGGGGTAGTCAGCCAGGCTTCTGCCATTACTGACAAATTCAAAAGTGGATTTTCGAACTGTGGGTATTGTGCAGCGAAAACGGCAAAGTCCAGCAGATTAATTATTCCATCACCATCACTTGAGATTTCCGTCATCGTGTTGCCGTCAACTGTCCAGCTCCACAGGTAGCTGAGCGGTTGACCGTCGGGGTCGTAAGAGCCGCTGCCGTCGAGAGTGACTTCAGCTATCCCGTCAATCCAGGCATAAGCCGTCTGGTTTTCGCCTGCATCTGCGACCGGGATGTGATTAAATTCGTAAGCACCCATATCAACGCGGCACCCAATTACACGAGGATTGCCATCAAGGTCAAACGGTATCGGCTCAGCGGTATTCCCGTCGGCGTCGAGGTCGGTCGTGTCTGGAGGAATGCTATTGTTGTCACCTATATCAATACAAAACGACTCCGGCCGCAGGTGGAAATCATTGCCGTCAGGATTTACAAAGCACGGATCGGCATCGATGTTGCATTCGCCCTTCCAACCCCCTTCAACATCACAGTAAGTTATTAGTGGCAGGCCCATGTAGCTGTAATATAGGTCAATCTCGTCAGGCGTGTCACCCCACAGGATGCAATTTGTTAATCTCGCGCTTATCCCGCCATAGGTATACTTGTTGTACATTGCCCCTCCGCTGCTGGCCGCTGAGTTTCTTGAGAAAGTGCAATTGACCAGATTCGGAATGTACGACTCGTTGTACATTCCTCCTCCCGCCCCTGTTGCCGAGTTCCCGCTGAATATGCAGTTTATCACTTCTGTCCCGAGCGACTTGTAATCACAAAAACCGCCACCGCTGGCCCCTGCCAGATTATCACAGAAGGCACAGTTGGTCAGCATAAGATCGGTGCCATTACTGTTACACATCCCACCTCCGTCACCTTGGGCCCAGTTACTGATAAAGTTGCAGTAGCTGAACGTGGCACTGCCGCTGTTATAGACCGCACCACCGTCAAAGTCCTCCGCCACGTTCTCCATAAACGTGCAGTTCGTGACCTTCACGTTCTCCGAGTCGTTGAATATCCCGCCGCCAGCGTCTGCCCAGTTGCCGCCGAACATGCAGTTTTTCACTTCCGTCCCGCGCGACCTGTTATCACAGAAACCGCCGCCGCCGGCTCCCGCCAGATTATCAGTGAAAGCGCAGTTGGTCAGTATGAGATTGCTGCCATACTTGTTATACACCCCGCCTCCGTCACGATTGGCCGAGTTATTGACAAATCTGCAGTCACTGAACGTGGCACTGCGACCGCTATAGACCGCACCGCCATCAAAATGCTCCGCCGAGTTTTCCATAAACGTGCAGTTCGTGACCTTCAGGTTCTCTGAGTTGTTGAATATCCCGCCGCCGCTGTTTGCCAGGTTGCCGACGAATGTGCAGCTGACCACATTCCCATCCACAACGTAAACACTGTACACAGCCCCGCCGGCATGATCAGTATCAAAACCGGCCCCGAAAACAGAAACTGCCCGGTTCTCGCTGAACGTGCAATTCTCCAGCGTCAGCTCGCCTTTATAGCTGTACACCCCCCCACCCCGGTTCGAGTACATTGAGTTCAACCAGTTACCCTCGAACGTACAGTTTATAATTGTGCAGTCGCTTTCAATATTGCAAACCGCGGCGCCCATGCACACCCAGACACAATACCCAAACCCACAGCACGAGTTGTCACTGAGCGCGCAGTTGATTAAGACCGGACTGCTCCTGTAATTGTACATTCCGCCGCCGT
>Ga0114922_10001572_pt1 | contig 21757 bp, 13 predicted proteins | sample AartaG_FD_100975 | JGI IMG/M metagenome (GOLD analysis project Ga0114922, IMG submission 100975) | Deep subsurface microbial communities from Aarhus Bay to uncover new lineages of life (NeLLi) - Aarhus_00045 metaG | ecosystem: Environmental > Aquatic > Marine > Oceanic > Sediment | place... | reverse complement strand
CGGCGGTCAGGCGTCATGCAACCTGGATGGTTTCTGGGCATCTGCCGATATTAATGGCGACTGTACCATCATCGGTGGTGACGTAACTGCTTTGGTAGGCTACTTTGTTGCTGGCGGCAGTTTAGAGCCCTGCCCCGATTATGAGCCGCTCTGGCCTCCTCTTCCTGATGAAGCTCCTGCTGGCTGGCCGAACTGTGAGACACCTGTAATAAACAGCAGGGTTATTCCGACTGGTTCGGTTAAATAGAAACAGAATCAAACAGCAACTCAAGGCGGTCTTCATTGGCCGCCTTTTTCTTTCCCCACGCGTCAACAATACGATAATATGAAAAGGCCGCTGCGGGGGAGCGTGTTGATACAAACGGGATAGTCTGGATATTTTAAGATAAAAAGGCAGTCGCCAGATCCCATTCTTTGATATTCTTCTGTGATCATCATACGCCATAAAAAGTATTCTGGTTTATCGGTGTATTTCTCAAGCATAATAAACCCGACAGGAGTATCGTCGGCATATATCGCCCTGAACCATGCCATTGGTTCAAAATATGCCTGCGCTATAGAGATGGCATTCGGTGCGACAAACTTGTCTTGAGATTCGGAGACCTTCAGACTGCATATAGTCCTGACGGTTTCAGCGGTGATTTCTTTTAGGCTGACTTTCGATTCGCGGGTAATTTTTGTATTATTGACAGTCATTTGTTTCCCTTGGTTATTAACAAATCAAATCTTTACCCTATTGCCGCCGGAAGAATATAATTATTCATAATCTCTAAAGCCTGTGAATATGCGAAGCTCCTCTCATAATTACCACTTAAATATACAACAATCATATCCAATTGTTCTATAACAAACATATACTGTCCGCCATAGCCTAAAGCATAAACGGTTTCTATAGCAGACCCGCTGATATTATATTGCCGGTGCCACCATTGATAGCCATAACCTTGATTGCCGGCAAACGCGACATGTTTTGTCGTTGACTCGCTTATCCAATCAGGAGGGATTACCTGGGTATCATTCCAGATGCCACTGTTCAAATATACATAACCGATTTTTGCGAGATCGCGTGGTTTGAGATGCAATCCGCCCGCCGTTCCCCCTGTACACGGGTTTCCCTGTGGATCTCTAAACCAGCTAAAATCAGAAATATCCAATTTGCTCAATAGAAATGCCACGGCGAACGAATCAGCTTCAATGCCAGAGGAGTTTGCGATTATCTTCGCGAGGAGGTTAGATGTTCCAGTATTATATTCAAAATACTCACCCGGAGGATATGCCATCGGTCTCTGTAGAACAAATTGGAGCCAATCGTTTGAGCTTGTCATCTGCCGATGAGAGTTTTGCGGATCAGGATATGGAATAGCTAACTCCTCCCAATCGATCCCCGACCGCATAGTCAAAAGATCGGCTATTGTGATTTCATCCTTCTGGTTTGACCAATCGATATTGACATATTCAGATAAGTATTCAGGTATGCTATCCAAAGCATTGCCTATAATATTCTTTTCAATGGCTATCCCTATCAGACCGGAGCTTACACTTTTAGTGATAGAATACAGCCGATGCAGATCATCAATGTCATATCCGTTATAATATTCTTCAAAAACTAGATAGCCGTTTCTAATTATCAATACAGAATGCACGTTGCTGTAATAATTGTCTGCTATTTTATTATGTAAATCTTCGATAATGATCTCGTCTATTCCCTGCTTGGCTAAGAAGGATACGGGCCACCCGTCTGTAATTTGTTTGGGCGGAGATACAAAATCATCGCTGGAATTATCTCTACAACTGATAATATTTAAAGAAAGAAATAGTACCACTGAGAAAATAGTTTTGAAATTAATTATCTGCTTTTTTAATCTAATGCGCATAATTTCTCTATTACTGGCTCTGCTTAAAATTTCTCACACTTTGGATATACAATTTACCCTGAATTATATTCCGTATATTTTACGTTAATTTCTTTAGTCGTTTGGGTACTGTTGGTATTCATAATTCCCAGAGTCGGAGTTTTAGCGGCAGGCCAACTTGTATCCGTTCCCCGTGTTGCCGAGATCAAGGGACAACGCGACGCATACGCAAAAGATAAATGGGGCAAATATTACGTTGAAATGGAAGAACGATGGAGAGAACGTGGAGCAGGGAATAATTGTGGTGGAGGTGACCCGCATGAGGATGAGAAAACGTGGGCTATGATTCAGGAAGAAGACACAAAACGCAAAGGAGTTGAGAACGAGATTAACGCTCATGATATGAAACTTCGAGATGATCTCCGACAACGAAAAGCATCACGGGAAAGAGTTGCTAATACGCTTACTCGTTTCTCGCCAGTATCGGCATATCAATTGGCATCGATGACAATTGCCGGGACAGAAACATCGATGAAATCACGCTATGAAGATTCGATGAATGCTTACCGGACTCAGTTTGTTGATTATGTTAGCGATCAGGAAACAAAAGCCGGTCCCGGGGCTGGGCATATTATGATTACCATGTCCTCTGAAACCGGTTTTTCCTTAAGCACAGGCGAAGATCAAAGTTCGCTTGATATCAGCGGGTTGCCTCGCTATACTGCGCCTATCCTGAGCTTCGCTGATAGTGCAGCGCCGGCGATTATCGATTTTGGCTTGCTTATACTTTATATTTTAGCAGCTTTCGCCGGCTCATTCATTTCATTTTTAAGATGTGACATAAAGTGAAAAATTTGCTCATCCGTGACTGTTTAAATAATATTCTGTATTTCGTTTAAGCCTACCGTGCCATGTTAGAAGTTGAACTAAGAGATTACTTTCCATCCCGCATCAACAATACGATAATATAAAAAGCCGCTCGGGGGAGTGTGTCATATGTGGATTTGGAATGTCTTATACATTTTCAATTGACCGCCACGCCACGGCGTGGTTAGTTTTAAACCCAGGTGGCACATCTTTCGACCGCCATTTGGTACACTTTTCAGCTGGCGTTTACAACTGCTGCGAGTCCTGCAACATTGAAGGTAATCTTATTAATCTCTATCGAGAACGAACTAACTTTTAACTTAAATGTGGCTTAAAATCCTTGCTTATAAAGAGAGTATTTAATAATATTAAGCTAATGGTTTATAGGATGCCTTTAGCATGTAAGGAAATATAAACTGGGTTAATAACTTTGCTATAAAGGAAGAATAAGTTAAACATGATTCAAGACATCGAGCAGATTGAGTATCGGTGGGGGGATGCTGAAAAGCGGAATGAAATCATCTGACCTACCTATAAAAGTGTGGCGGGGGGCGAAAATTCCAAGAGATGTTAGAAGAGCCATCAATAAAGAAAACCTGCTTAATCTGGGCGGTGTTTATGGAGATAGGAATGTAGGTATTCCGGTGGAATATGATCATTTGAAGATCATACTCACAGATGATATTGTAGGGATTAAATTCTTCAATAGGGGCATAACATTATTTGTGACAGATGATGAAAAAGCCAAAAGCATCCATCGATTACTATGCAGGCTGATGTAATCAGAACTTGTATGTTAATATAGCCACCTTTAGATGATGGAGAATAAGACTGTTTCTAAATCTTATAAATGGCAATTCAAGGCGCGTTTTCGCCGTGGGATTTATGGCTGGAGGGGAACCGCCCTGGCATCTAAGAGACTGAAAGAAGCAGTTTCTGAAATTAAAAAGGTGCGAAGATCGGATCCTGTTTTAGCTGGGGAAGGTTGTGTTGGCCTTATGGAGAGACTATGGCCTGCTTTGGATTATATAGATACTTCATCAGGCACACTTGGTAATGCTGTTTATCGGACACTTGAAATGTTAACTCCAATTCTTATCGAGGCACCTGCCGATAAAAAAACTCGGAGGATATGGCTTGAGCGTCTCTACGAGGCTGTTGCAAATAATGGTGTTGGGTATTTGGATCAGGTCGAGGATTGCTGGGGTGAAGTCTGCGGTTTCCCTAATTTGGTCAATGAATGGGCTGATGAACTGCTGCCGCTGTTAAGAGATACTTGGCTAAGCCAGCAGCCAGGTCAGTATATTATTGGTACGGCTATTTGCTTATCATGCCTACTTGAAGCTAAACGTTATGATGAGTTAAAAGAACTCTTGTCTTTTCGCACCTTTAGTTTCTGGTCTTATGACATGTTTTGGGCAGAGGCATTAAAACGTCAAGGTAAAATTGATGAAGCTATCGCTTATGCTGAATCAAGAATGAATTATGGCCATAATGAGCATAGCATTCTGGAGTTCTGTGAGCAGGCATTGTTGAAGGCTGGCCGAAATGACGAAGCTTATGATCGATATGGTCTTTCCATAAGACATGGTTGGACATACCTTTCACAGTATAAATCCATTGTGAAAAAACATCCTGAACGGAATCCAAGGCAAATCCTGCTGGATATTATTAATCGTACAGAAAATAAGGCTTCCTGGTTTGCATCAGCCCGTCAAGCAGAATTTTTAGATATCGCAAAGGACTGCGCTTTATCAGGTCTCATTGAACCCGAAACATTGATTCGCGCCGCTCGTGACACAACCGATAGTGAACCGGAATTTGCTGCAGTTATTGCACTTCGAGCCATCGACCTATTGCTTCAAGGATACGGCTATGAGACGACCACATCCGATACAATTAGTGCTTTTAAGCATCTTATGAAAGCAACAAAAAATCTCAGGTCTATCACATGGGCGATATTTGAACTTAAAAGACTCATTAACCGTGAACCACCTAATTATGATAAAGTATCTCAAAAAGTTTTGATTAATTTTCTTAATAAACATGTGGCAGAAGTAAACTGAGATTATGAATACCTCATCGGCTTTCGGATATGTGTTTTTTAGCAGGATATTGGTTTCATGAGGGTAATGGAATCCGTGAAGAATGACCAAAAATAGAGTGAAGATTTTTTATGTAAAACGTGTGATGAGAAATATTTATGTCTGATTTCAATAAGCATCATAAGAGAATAGCCAAAATACTGGGCGGCGTTGATGAGCTTCAAGTTACTTATAACACCCTAAGAAAGTACATTGAATATCTCAATCAGAATATTTCTTTACCCTGTAATTTAACAGGAATTGAAGATTTTAGTTGGGAAGAGTTTTATATCTTAGGTCCCGGGGATGAGGAAGAGTATGAACATCTGAAGAAAACCAGAGCTTCATATACGGATACTTTTGAATTACTCTGTCATGTTGATGAAATAGATGAACATTATGGTATTCTAGCCAGTGTTAAACGTATATCTGACAATAAAAAGTTTATTATACCTTTGGAAGAATTGAAGGCTACAGATAAGCATTCAAATAATTATCGATTATTTCATGATTATTCAGTATGGTTTGTAAATTATCATTAGGGAAAAAATAATAAATAAGACAGTGAAGGGTAGTCTGGATATTTATGTTGTTGAATAACTCTACAGACCAGGGACTTATAACATATGGATTTTAAATCAAACAGGCCTCAAGGATTTTTGGGGAAAGGGGATAGATATCTTCCAGGAATTATCAGAGAACTTAAACGCCATCTCGTTAAGTCACAGCGGCTGTTGCAGCACGACACGCTGCACCTGTCAAGCAGTGAATGGTTGGAACTGGCAAGTGTATTGGTGGAATTTGCTGAAGATATCCATAATGATATAGGCATTTGGAAAGGCCTTGAAACTTACAACCTCCAATATTTTGAGACTCCTCACCCAGTAACACTTTCTCAAAATATAGATACAGAAGCCAATGGAATCAATAGGTCTCGTATTCATCATTTGTTGTGGGTATTGTATCCCGTGTTCAAACCGGGGCTTATAATCTCACCAACACATAAAGACTTATTCCAGCTATCAGAATTGATTTCAGATTTTTTAACAGAAGAATTCGAAACGATGCCCAGGGATTCAGGTGTAAAAAAGTTTTTGGACCAACCTAATCAGTTTGGTTGGGATATAAAAAGCAAACTGCTGTGGCTGGGGCAACATTCTTATCTTTTTCGCAATATCTTTAAGAACTATTTAAAGGACCTGAGAAAAAAACCCGAAATTTCAGATATTGACGACTTTGTTTGTCAGGATTCTACGATTTGGTCTGGACTCGGAATTGTTGATATCCTGTCAGCAACATTAAAGATCAATGAACAACAACGTGAAGATTTACGAAGCTGGAACGAGAGACATCTGGCTTATTACAAGGTAATATCCGTAAACAGCTCATTGATAGAGGCAAAAAACCTTATAAGTGATAAAGCTTACTATATTAGAATTCCGCAAGGTATACCCCAATTCGAACCTCAAATTATCATTCTGGGAAGCTTAGTACCTTGGGGTGGAGAATGGTATTGGTCCGGTGTGCAACATATTTTTGACGAATTACAAGAACAAGACATTCAGGAATTGATAGCTGATTTTCTTAAAAAAGCACCAAAAATTGTTTATCGTTATTGCGATCAGTTAGCTCAAAAAGCCATGAATTTCGCCAAAAATATTCATGAAGAATTTGTGAAATATCATGGTGACAATTTAGCTGTTTATACCGATGGATTGGCTATGGCAGCTGACATGCAAAGGCAATATAGATTACAATATGAATCGGTACCTGAAGAGATAATTTATAATGTACTTAAAAATCATAAGCTAAAAAACCCATGGCCTAATATGTCATTTCCACCAGAATTATTAGAAAACGAAAATGGGATTGGGGTTTTTTGTAACCCCAATGAAGGCTATGAAATCATGCCAGGATTTAATACTATTATTAAAGGGTTAAAAAAAAGGGGCGTTAACCTTACGGAAGATGAAGCTGACAGTATTATCAGGCTCATTCATTCTGATGTAATAAGCCCGCAGTTCGTTAGAAAGCTGGTTGGAATATATGGCGATGAATCTATTGCTGAAGTATTCTTAATAAAAGAAATTAATGATCAGTCTTATCTTGATTACTTGCTAAGACGGTATAAAGGGCAATTCTATAAAAACCGATATCCAGACTTTTCGTTTCATTAATTACTTAAGGTTGCGAGATTACCAAAAAGAATCATAGTATTTAGAAAATATCCCATATAATGAGTGTAAACGGCGGTTGAAAAGTGTACCAGGTAATATACAAAAGGGCGCTTCGAAAAACACCCTTTTGTCAACAATCTGGAAGGGAGCCCATAAGACTCCCTTCAATGTTCAGTTTTTTTAGGTAAAAACCAGGAGCTTCATCAGGCTATCTTCACACTTAGTTTAGTGATACAACCAGTTTGAAGCCTTATCTTGAGTTTTTACCGGGATTAATGAGTTTCCAGTTTCTTTCACCTCTGATTGGAATTTAATTAAGGGTATTGTCATTTCATTTTCTATTATCGTCCCCTCCTCTACTGAAAGAACCGGACCTGCCGGCGGAGTCTGCGGGCAATATGTGGGCGGAGGGATATCAGCGCCGAGGAAATACTGAACCATATAGGTAATATCGGAACCTATAAATAAGCAATCGCCATTAGCATCTGCGGCCGAATAATGCCAATCGCCGGTTGAATCGTTCCAGCAGCTATCGGGAGGAACATTGCCAATGCCGATAAAGAAATTTACTCCGTATGTGACATCACTGCCGATTACCCTGCCATCTCCATTTATATCGCCCGGCACAAAAACACAACCGCCCATATACCAGGGATCGTAATCGACATAGTTGGACACCTGATCGCCCTGACCAAGCGGGTTGGTTAAACCGGTCTTAGGGCAGACCTCCGGATGATAGGGACCAGTATTATGACCCCAGTCATTCCCTTCTGCATTAACGACGACAGTGTCAACTGTATTAGCGGTATTAATCAGGTTGTTGATGCCATATGAGCTGTTTCCGGATATTTCGCTGTTGTTTATGGTGATATCGTATTCGCTGTCGCCTAATCCCTGGGCTTCATCCTCAATAAGTATTCCTGCAGCATTAGTGATGATTATATCGTTGTCGAAAACCGAATGGATTTCGCCATCACCGTTAGTATAGAAATAAACTCCGATATCACCGTTGGAATCTATGATATTTCCGGAAAAGTCAAGAATAACAGATGAGCCAGCAGATCTATCCTCATCTGCAACAACAACGCCACCGTCAACATTGTCGTGAATGTAATTATTTTGTATTACGGCATTAATATCGACATCGCCGGCGAAACCATCGAATTCGTTGCCGATATGTATACCGAACTGGCAGTTGTAAATCTCGTTTCCTTCTATAGTAACGTCTTTGGTTATTGGTCCCAGACCGCTGGTGAAGGCATTTTCCACATAGAGACCAGCCGATGATGAACCATCCGAAGCGGCTGGAGTATCGTAGTTGAGAATAATGTTGTCGGATATCACACCTGTTGATATCGAGCCCATTTCGATAGCGTATCCGAAATCGTCAATCTCCTGATCGAAAATATTGTTAATAATCACAGCATGAATATACTCATGTGTTACTATCGCAAGTCTGCCTGTTTGAGTGAAATTGTTATCTCTGACAAGAATATCCGCCCGGTTGCCTTCCGAATAATCAGGAGCACGTAAATAACTGGTTATCTCGTAATATCCGCCATCGCCATCGGGCACACAGTTGTTTTTTATGTCATTATCGCTAATTTCTCCCTCACTGTTCCAGAACAGAATTCCCGTTACATTGTTGCCTTTGACATCATCAAGATCAATAGTCATGTTGGATAGCTTGATCTCATGCGAGTTGCGAACTCTGATCGCAGCTTGACGTGATTCATAACCTGGAATTGCCCAGGATTGAGTAAAGGCTGGTTTGTAGATACTGGTGCTTTTATCCAGACCAATTATTGTGATATTAGTGCGATCATCGATATTTATTGGATTGGTAAATGTATCATCAGTCAGATATACAGCGTCACCATCAGAGGCCCAATCAACACCTTCCTGGATTGTGGAGTTGTTGGAGGTATCGACATACCATGTCCATGGCAACATATGCGGATTGCCGACATAATTGTCGCCCCACCAGGGCGAGTAGTCGACATTGCCAGTCACTGCATCGCCTGAGCCGTAGGTAAGAAGTCCCGGGTCGGATCCTTTGTCGTGCGAAATATTAACCAGCTTGGATTCTACAACAGATTTCGCAAGTTGCCTGGTATTATCTCCAGATATGTCGGATGGTTGTACGAGATTGGCTCCTGTCTGACCGGAAACAATAGCTCCCAGTGCAGGACCTGAGGCATCACCCCACCAGTTGGCTTCAGCATCAATGGATGCGTCAACACCAGCGCTTATTCCAAAACCAGTGTTGCCATAAATAGCATTGCCATTAACCGTTAAAGATATTAAAGAACTGTTCGCAGCCTGGATGCCTGTTTCGTTATTGTAAATCAGGTTGCCATCAGCTACCGATACAACCGATTCATCGTTTGAGTCATAACCAATGGCTATACCAAGTGTCGAATTGGAAATATCGCTGCCGGTAATGTAGGCTGACGTTCCAGCGCCGAAATAGGTGGTGATTAGAATACCTGCAGAGGTAGAACCATCAACATCGGCAATTCCAGTGCAACTGGTAATAGTGTTGTTGGAAATCGTAACGGCAGCTCCACCACCAGCCTCGAATGCATAGTCAAGCCAGTCGCCGTCTCCCTTGCCGGTATAGTTGCAGTCTGTTATAACCGAGCTTACACCCGAACCAAAGATGAATACGCCAATTCGGTAGATATTGGTAAATGTCGTCTGGCTGACTGAATTGGCTGTTCCACCATATAAGCAGACTCCTCGGCCATAATATGAGGAAGGTGTCCAACCAATATTCTTGATCTCGCAATCCTCTATGGCAACCTCGCCAAATGACAGCACCGCTATGCATATCTGCCTCGTGTCGCCATCAAGCGTTACATCATTCATGTTAAGCGAATAACCTGAGTTGACAAGGAACCAGCCCCTGTTATCGCCGCTTGAGGGGTCTCCGGTATCTTCATTTTTCATCACTATCGTATTGCCTGCACCGGCGCCTGAAATCGTCACGTCCTTATCAATAACTATCTGACCAACTTCGGTGTAAGTACCTGTAAGCACATTTATCGTACCGCCCTCGGCTACTGCAGTCAAACCGCTTTGAATGTTGTCGAAAGCATCATAACACCAGAGGTGGCCATCGTTATAGCCGGTTGCAGTGTAATTGTCATCCACCCAGACAATAGCAGGAGGATCGCTGAGACTGAATGTGCAGTCAGTGAAATCATCGTTACACCAGGGATCGAAATCGACGTTATCGCTTATCGCATCGCCCTCACCGTTCGGGTTGGCTGTCGGATGATACGGGCCGCAATAAGCGCCCCACCAGTTGTGCTCGGCATCAACATCAGCAGTTGTAGATGATTCCACTGCGTAAATGCCATTGCTGACAAAGGTGTTGTTGCTGATATGGTAACCAGAACCATCGGTGTTGCCGCCAACCTTTACTCCGCAATATGGATTGTCAGTAAAGGTGTTGTTGGTTATAGTTATTCCGGCAACAACCTCTCCCGAATAGTTGGGTATCTCTATCCCATGATACTGATTATCATGAATATTATTGCCGTCAATCGTGTATGTAGTGACATTACCACGAATCTGAATGCCATGATAACAGCCTAAAATGTCATTATCGGTTATAGATGCACTCGCAAAAGCCGCTATACCCTCATAGAAAGTGTTGGAGATGGTATTGTTGCTTATACTGCCGCTTCCGCTTCCGCCAAACATGATACCCTTGTTGGAAGGAATATCTCTAATAGTGCTATAAGATATTGCTGCATTGCCATCGTTTCTTATGCCTTCCCAGGCTGTGTTGGCAATAGTATTGTATGAAATACCTGCGTTAACGGCTCCCGGGTAAACATAAATGCCATGACCGGAAGAACCGCTCGGCGTATTCTGAATGATGCAATATTTGATCTCAACATCATCAGCGTCATCTCCAACTATGAAGCGACCGCCGGTATTGGGAGAATCACTGCCATTCATGAATCCATTTATAACCACGTCCGGAGCAACTATCGAATATGGCAAACCCTCATCTCTGGTAAGAATCGATTCACCACCAGGCCGCTCAGCAGTACCGCCTGCAGGGTCAACATCAGCCTGAGCGCCAAGCAACGTTATGCTCTTGTCAATCCTGTTAGTATAGACCCAGGTTCCACCATCCCAGTAACCAGCGGTAATATCATTGTAATATACACCGGCGGCGACATTAACTGTGCCATAATCCGTAACTGCCGTTATGCCATTCATAATGATGTCGAAGGCATTGTAATTGTAATATTTACCGCCTCCAAGATCCTGGCCATCAGATGATCCGGTCCAATCGTCATCAACCCAGACAACATTAACATCGCATGTGAAACTGCAATTAGAGAAATCATCGTTACAATATGGCTCGAAATCAACGTTGCCATCGATCGTTGCGGTTATTGCAGGACAGTTGATAGTGCCCCAGTAGTTCTGCTCGGCCATAATCGATTCACGAGAGCTGATAACCGGATCGGCAGGTACCATATGTTCAGAGCTTAATGGTATGTCATCTTCTATCAGACGTTCATTCCAGAAGCCCATTGCAAGTCCGGCTGATCCGTTGTAAACGTTGAAACCGCTGTTGCCATAGATGCTGTTGTGATAGAGAGTAATTGACGAGGCCGCACCATCGATGCCAACACCGTTGCCGTAACCATTGTAGCCATTCCAGGTACCGGAGTTGTTATAAATGATATTGTCATGAGCATTGACATTCGTCGGACCATCCTTAAGACTCAATGCTCCAACCGACCAGCCCTCAGCGGCGGCATTGGTTATGGTATTGCCATATATCTCAGCCACATCAGAACCAACAAAGCTGATACCGCCTTCACGGGCGCCGTTTACATCGTTATTGTAAATCGTGGCATTATGGGAAGGAGCAAGACCCATCCAGCACTTCCCAACCCAGATTCCATGATCTCCTGAATTTGTTACAGTGTTGTCATGAATGACTGCGTTATTACAGCCGCGAGCTATGAACATGCCGTCAGAATAGTTGTCAACCACATTGCAGTAGCTTACGGTAAGATTGGTGAAGCACAGGGCATAAATAACTGAATAACAGTTCTGTACTGTTACATTGTTAACAGTACATCCACTGTAGAAAATATAACCTTCGCCCGGTGTGTCGTGAGCATAGTCTCTGTGCAGAACACCATAACCGCCGGTGCTAACCATATCGCCGGTGAAACCATCAACGGTCAGGTTCTCTATTGTGACATTATTGGCTTGAACATGAATCCCTTTAGGCCAGTATGATCCAGATGAACCAACGCCCCCTATCGAACCATCGATAATAACTCCAGATTCAGATTCGCCAATAAGATCAAGGCCGTCCGTAGTAATATATACACATCTTCCGGTTGTTGGGTCGGCGCCATAGGAACCATTTATCACGTTCACAGTACTGCCGGTCACAATATCGACACCCTCCTGGATACGAGTTTCTGTGCCGGTCTGCGGGCTGTCATCGTCCACCCAGAGCTCGGAGAAATCACCCTGGAAACCCGGGTTTGTATCCGTACCGCCGCCCAGCCAAGGTGTGTAATCGACATAACTACTGACTTTTCCTGCCACCTCAGTTGGTAATGTGGTACCCCACCAGTTGCCGGAGGCGTTAATAACGGTTGGAGTCTGACGATTGTAGACACTAAGTCCACCAGCCAGTTGTTCGAAACTATTACCCGAGATAGTCATGCTGGAGTAACTTCCGGCATTAATTCCATCATAATTCGAACTGATTATTTTATTATCATTAATTGCTATATCACCATTTCCTGCCTGCCAGAATTCCAAAGGCCTGTCGGTTCCCGAAACAGTATTTCCTTCGATAACAAAATCGCCATGACAGTATGACATTATGCCGCCAAAAGCTGAGCCAGTTATCGTATTGTCAGAAATTGTGTTAGTACCGGAATGACCAGGGCCGCCATCGAACTGAATGCCTCTCATTCCACCAGTAATCGAATTGTTTTTGATAGTTACAGCATCAATATCGGCAGCTGCCAGATGGATGCAATAACGCATACCAATGCCATCAGCAGGCAATGTTATATCATTTCCATCATCGGCCGAGTTGCCGCCAATTACGTTTCCACCAGAGTTGCTTCCAATATAAATACCTGAGGACACATCTCCGGTTACCATTGTAATTGTATTGTCTCTAACAACATTATTGTCGCTGTCCTGCTGAATAACTATAGACCTATAAAGATTGTTTGTGAAAGAGTTTCCATCAATTATAGCGCCATCTGTGCCAGCGAGAAATATACCAATAAAGTTGTTTGAAATTATGTTTCCGCTACTGATATTTACACCTGCAGCTGCATCATATAAGTAGATGCCCATATTTTCACCAACACCGTAGTGATTAGTGATAGTGTTGCTTGTAATAGCACCTGCGCCGTCCCTTAAGAAAACACCTACATAGTCAGAGCTTGAACCATCAAAATTGTTTTCATTTACAGTAACATCAACATTGGTTCCTTTTGCGCTTACACCGGAAACAGTATAATCTCCAATATCGTTATCATCAATATTCAGATCTGATGTGCCATAGACTACAACTCCATAATTGCCCATCCAGGTATTATAGGTTGAACTCCACACCGCGCCATAAGCTCCGAAGTTGTTTATTGAACATGAATAAATTCCATCATCTGTACCATCGCCAACATCACGGAAAAACATGCCGGCGAAATTCAGATTGTCGGTATCGGTGGCATCTTCATTGTTGGCATCGATTGTGAAACCATCGATTTTCATATCAATTGTACCACTTGACGGGTAAGCTGCCACAATGTAATCCCAGGTTACACTTCCTTCAGTTACCGTGCCAGTTCTTGTTGAGGGAGCCTGAATTGTGGTTACTGATTCACCAGCGCCTGCAAGACTAAGAGACTTATCAATTGTTACCTGTTCAACATAAGTTCCCGCTGCCACGTTGATGACATCATCTGCCATTACCTGATCAACGGCGTTCTGGATGTAGAAATAATGGTCGTTGCCCAGATCCCAATCCATTTTAACTGAGGCAATTTCACCATCGCTGTATGCCGGACTGCTTGTTTCTGTAGTATAGAAAACGTAAGCATCTGCTCCATCATAATAACCGATTGGCCAGTAATCCCACCACTCGGTAGAAACATAACCTCCATAACTCACCGTTCGAGGAGTTGACCATGTTGTGCCAGCGCCGATCGACATTGTTTGTACCAGATACTGACGATCAGCCGGAACCCATGGAGCAGTTACAACATAAAGGTTTGTGCCATCATTAAAGATGCACGGGTCATACATGCCCGCTCCAGGAATCGCTGTCGAATGTGAGAACCATGACAGACCATAATTCGGCGAATGACGCACTTCGATATCACCGGTGCCGTCTTCTATGCTGACTACATATAGAACTGTGCCCATGAGCGTGATTTTAGGCATATTATCTGTGGAAATCTGAGTGGGGCCGGTAATCGTTCCGGTACCTGGATCATAGGTAAAGAAATTAGATATGGCGCTGTCCCAGACAATATATATCATACTGCCATCTGAAACGGCATTTACATGCGCCCCATATTGATCAGGGCCGCCTGGATCAACCATCATCACCGGACCAGTCCATGAGGAGCCGTCCCATTTGTAATGATATATGCCATGGGAAGGCCAGCTGGGGCCGGCAAATCCGCTGCTGACAATAGCATAAATACAGTCGCTTGAACCATCGCTGGCAACAACAGCAGTAACCACACGCTGGTCAAAGCCTGATGGCCGATTGGTTTCGGACAGATTCAGCTTTGTTTCAGTTGCTGACGCCAGACCTTCAATAGTTGAGGCGGTCTTATACCAGACTACATATCCATCAGCGTCGGGATTATAGCCAGGGCCCCGTACGCCGCCCGTTGAAGTGTCATCACCTTTTGTAAAAAACAGCCAGTAACTGCCGTTATAGTAGGTGGTTGACGGATTGCGGTCGTATTCGCTGTTATTAGTGCTGTGTGTCGGTAGGCTAACCTCAATGTTTGCCCCAACAGCCACAACAGCGCTCGAAAACACGAACAGAAGAATGATTGCAATAGCTTTTTTCATTCTACTTCTCCTCCATTTGGTATTTTGTTTTAATTTTCTTCAAAACTGATTTCATTAGTATTATGTTATTGGATATTTCATAATAATCGATTAATCATTACTTTATTCTAAAGTAAGATAATTTTGACAGATCAACCTCCCATTGAATTTTAAGTTATTTCGAAGTTTTTATAATTTTACATATTATTAAAATTACTAACGTGCATCACATTATAAATATCTGATGCTACCGAATAATACTTTGGTATAATTCACGTCAATTGTTCGAGACAAACCCTAAAGCTCAACTTTTCTTTTTTACAACAGTTTTTGAAGAGACAACTTAGTCCTCTTGTTTTTTAGTTTCGTTTTTCCAGGCTCGTGAATACTCGCCTTTTAGTAAACCGAGCCAACCCTGACAAGAGAACCTGATTTCCTTGAAGGAAAAAATTACATTATTGATTTAACTGCAATAATTAAGGCGTTTAGGTTTTTTGTGTCAATACGTAAAAAATGCCCAGTTTATGCGTATATGAAAATAGGCATTACTATTTCAATTTGTAAACGGTGGTCGAAAAGTGTACCAGGTAATATAGGAAAGGGCAGTTTAAAAGTGTACCACTATTTTCCCGCGTCAACAATACGACAACAACGAGTGGTATATCTGTGGTGTCTCTGGTGCTTTCCGGTGTCGAAAAGTGTAGGTCAGGTTTGAGTTAATCTCTTGAGGTTCAGCGTAATACACCTGCTTCCAGCGGGTTAACGAAAATGTTGTTAGAGGAATCATAATCCACGTGTTCGGGGTTCAAGTCCCTGCGCCGCTACTTGTCTTTCAAGGAGTTACAGGGATTTATAGAAGACATGAATTATGCCATGACAACAATATGACAACAACTACCCGCTTTTAAAACATTAAAGACCGCTGAAATCACATCCAGCGGCCTTGTTTTTTGTGAAGTATTGGTGATGTTTTTTTACAATTACATCAATTAGCCATTGGCCCTATCAACTTCCGAACCAACCTTGTTTCCTGTAAAACCACCAATAATACCACCAATGACAGCTCCAGCCCTTCCACCATCTGCTTACTTCTTTTTTCCCATTCCTCCCATAAACCAACAGGTCATACGACCTCATACGAGCCGTCTGGCCGTCTGGGGGGATACCTTGTCCCTTCCTTTTTCCATTTGAATTCTATTATGGTATGGCACATATTTTAGTTCGGATAATGAGGTGTTTGCCCAATGGGAGAATTCGATTCACCCATCACAGGCGATCGCTATAAATTGTAATAAAGGTAGGAATATACGAGCACTTCTCACATCTGGGGAAACACCGCCATGTCAACTATGGAAATCAGTCAGCTTTTTGTCATCTGATGGTGCCTCCATCCAGGGATGGCTTTGCTTGCCCGATAGAGAAGGTCCATTCCCTAATATTTTAAATGTACATGGTGGGCCGGAAGGTGTATTGACCGAAGTCTATTTACCAGCCTATCAGGCATGGGTTGATCACGGCTTTGCTTACCTAAGCATAAATTATCGTGGACCATCCACTTTCGAGAGTGAATTTGAGCATAAAATCTATGGAAATCCTGGTCATTGGGAAATCAAGGATATGGTTGCTTCCCGTGGCTGGCTAATTGAAAATGAAATTTCTATACCTACACAAATATTTTTAAGTCGAAAAATGTACCGATAGCATAAAAAGAAAGCAATCAGCGACCACCTTCCTTGTTAATGGCATGGAAATATATGCCATTTACACCGAATTAAGGTAACGTTACTGGCATGCCCAGCAGCGGCCAGATTAGCCAAATAAATAAGCTCAAAACAACCATAAGCAAGATACTGGCTGGAATCCCTGCAAGGAAGAAACCTCCACCAGTAAACTGCTTGCTCTCGTAAGCGATGGCGTTAGGCGCAGCCCCAACAATCAACAAAAAGGGCATTCCTGCTATTGCCAGTGATGCAAACAGTACTACTTCCGGAGCAACCCCCAGGTAGGGGGCCATGACTAATGTTATCGGCAGTGAAATAGCTATGGCAGCTACATTCATAATAAAGTTTGTCAAAAGCAATACGAAGAAAGCGACCCCCATGACAAAGATAAACCAATTAGCCTGTTCGAACAGAGCCAGCCATTTAATAGCCATCCAGCTTGCTGCACCGGTTTGCCACAGACAAAAACCAAGGCTCATAGCGCCGCCGAAAAGTAGTACTATATTCCAGGGAATTTTCTCAAGATCATCTATGGTGAGAATTTTGAAGATAAAAAACAAAATGGTTGAAATAAGAATTATAGCGCTCTTGTTCAAATGCTCAAGCCCCGGAACAAATGTGCGCAAAGTCAAAACTGCAATAGTCGAAAATACTATTACCAAAGTGAGAACTTCAGTTCTTGTTATGGGGCCCAGATTCACGCTAAGAGTATTTACTCTCTCATGTAATCCAGGTATTTTCTTTTGTTCCGGACGGAAAAAAATCATGATGAATGCCCAAAGTAGCAGCACCATCAGAACTCCAATAGGAAACATATAGTAGGAGAACTCGAAAAATGAGATTTCACGTCCTACTATGTCTCTGAAGAATCCGATGGCCACAGCCCCGCGGGCTCCCCCGAGCAAAGTAATAATACTACCGGCGCCAGCTACGAATGCCATACCAATGAATAGTCCTTTGCCAAACTTGGTAGGTTTGCTGTCTTGGTCATATAGAGAGTAAATCGCCATAAGGAGAGGGTAAACAGCCGCTGCCACAGCAGTATGAGCCATAATCAGGGTTAACGATGCGACCATAACAAAACAACCCAGATAGATCAAACTGGTGCGTTCGCCAACCAGAAGGAGTATTCTATAGGCCATGCGCTTGGTCAAACCTGTCCTGGTAAAGGCCATTCCGATTATCACAGATCCTATAATGAACCAGACCGAAGGATGCATAAAATCGCCGAAAGCGACCTTGGCAGGCCTTATTAAAAGCAGAGCCTGAACTACGCCGATGGTTATACTGGTAACCCCTATAGGTATAACCTCAAAAACCCACCAGATTGCGGCCAACAGGAATAGACCCAAAGCCCCTTTGCCCTCCCGACTGAGGTGGAAATGTTCGCCTTCAGGGTCGATCGCATCAGGCAAGGGCGGAGAGAAGTAAACAAGACAGAAAATAGCGACTCCAAGAAAAATAAAAAATAGCCTTTTCCAATCAAGATGACGTATGACTCGAGCCAGATAGATTTCTTCTGGCGCGGCGGCTAAGCCGCCGCCTGATGGTTGGACGTTTTTATTTTGGAAACGCTTTAACATACTTTCTACAACCTTCCCGGAATTGTCAGTTAAGCATCAATAGTTCATATCAAAAGTTTAGCCACTTCGTGGAAAACATCAACACTACGCACAACGCCGACTACTTTTTGATCCCTTAGAACAGGCAATAGGTTTAAGTCTTTACTGATCATTAAAAAAATAATTTTGCCCAGTTGATCGTTATAATTTACTGTCGCGACAATCGGAAGCATCACCTTACTGACCAACTGCTCAGCCTGTTCTTGAATAATCTTTTTATCTTCACCAAAAGATATAGCCGCTAAACCTGGATCAACCTCAATATCAAACAGCTTCTTCTGGTTAGACAATGAGATATCTTGGAGGAACTTTGGCTTAAGTACGCGCAGGATATCTCTTCGGCGTACTATGCCCAGGAGTTGATTCTTTTCATCTAAAACCAGCAGCGCACGGGGAAGCGATTTTTGGCCTTCAATGTCAATCACCGAATTCTCGATCTTTGCTACAGCCTGGCGCAGGGTGAACCAAGCAGGGATATTAGGATACTTCTTGAGGGGGATCATTAAATCCCCGGCGCTTTTTGTAACCATCGCTTCTCCTTGTTATTATGTCTATTTAGATCAAAAGAGTCAATATGATTTCATCAAAAGCTGTAATCTCACTTGTTATTTTATCGACTTTTTGTTAGTCCAAATTACCAATTATCAAAAACCGTCTCATAGAATATCCGGATTGCTGCAAATTAATATTTTTTTCGAAAATCGCAATGATATGTTTATGTATTATTTGCTTAGGTCATTTGAATTGGGTAAAGTCATATGTGGACTATAACTTAATTTTATATATTCTCGCACTGTCAGAATCTCTTGAGCATTGATAGATACTTCTTATCATCTAAAGGCTTGTTTGCATTGTTTTTCTATCTTTCGGTCTTTTCTACAAATCTATCAACTTTTATTTGACAAGAGATAATAGTAATCTTAATATATAATCTAAGGATTGGATAAGGATTCTGCAGAGGCAAGATTAATTAAGGGCGAGCAAATGAAAGCTGTTTTAAATGTTGGCAAATACCTTCCTATCATACTATGGTTAGTGGCAATTCATTCGTTTTTTGTCGGTATTGGTCTAATTTTTATGCCGGCTTCGGTAATGCCTTTTTTCGGTTTTGAAGCATATGCTGAAAAGTTTTTTCCTGTACAGGGAGGAGTCTTTCACCTGGTAATGGGTGTCGCCTACGCTTTGGCAGCGAAAGACGTGGAACGATTCGGCGGATTAATTATTCTGGCAATTGCAGCTAAGTTTATGGCTGCTATTTTCTTATTTACATATTATATTTCGATCGATAAAATATGGATGGTATTACTTTCCGCAATCAGTGATTGTCTAATGGGTATTGGAATACTGTTGGCCTTTCTTTCTTATAGCAGAAACAAGAAATAACTTTAAGGACTTGTTTGGTTGTGATGATAATTATTGAAACCTGAAAGTAGTTAGATAAATATAACTGCTTAAGAAACAGTTTGGAAGTTAATAAAATGTTGAAAAAATGGTGATAGGCAATGGCAGATAAATTACCGGCGATTATTGTTACCGGCGCATCTGGTTTCATTGGACGCCATTTTCTGGACACTGCAAAAGAACGTTATTATATCCATGCCATGGCTCGTCGTTCCCGAACGGAAGCAGGCGTCCCATATCATCCGAATATTCAATGGATCCAATGTGATATCGCTAACTGGTCATATGTAAAGGAAGTGATGCATCATATCAAACAACAGGGCGGCGCTGATTTTATTCTGCATTTAGCCGCTTATTATGACTTTAATAATACGGATAACCCCGAATATCAACGTACAAATGTTAATGGCACGGAAAACATACTCAAATTAGCAAAAGGACTTGGCATCAGACGCTTTATATTCCCCGGTTCTCTGGTAGTATCTAAATTTTCATCACAGAGTATGGTAATCACGGAAAAGAGTCCTGCAGATGCAAACTTCCCGTATGCTCTCAGTAAAAAGCGGGGCGAAGAATTGGTGCGGAAATACTCGAAATGGTTTCCATGTTCCATAGTTCGTTTGGCGGCTGTCTTCAGTGATTGGTGTGAATATGCCCCGTTGTACAAATTCCTGTACACCTGGCTTTCTAAAAGTTGGGATTCAAGGTTTTTAGGCGGTAGGGGTGAATCGGCAGTTCCTTATATTCACATTCGTTGCCTGATCAAGCTGTTGATGGCCATTCTCTCCAAGAATGAATCCTTGCCTTCCTTCGATATTTATATTTGCAGTCCGGATGGATCGACTTCTCACCAAAAGTTGTTTCAAATAGCGACTCACTACTATTTCGGACAGGCCATAAAACCAATATTTTTACCTAAACCGCTAACCTATCCTGGAGTTTTTGTCCGACGTTTATTAGGACACGTTCACTTATATTATCACGAACCTTTTGAGCGTTTCTGGATGCTCAAATATATAGACCTTAAAATGAATATAGACTCTTCTTATACCCGGAAAGCGCTCTCATGGGAGCCAACTGCCCGTTATCATGTGCTCCACAGATTGCTATTTCTAATGGAGAAGATGAAAACTCATCCTGATGAATGGCGTTTAAAAAATGAAGCAGCGCTGAAACGTATCGCCCACAGAGCTAACTTAATAATATATGAAAATATGCTCGCGGAGAAAGAAAAATTATTGGAAAAAATTAATGATTATATCCTCTCTCCAGAGAGAAGCAGTAATTTCAGCGGCTACAAAAAAATGGATACAGATGACTTTCAATGTTACCTAAGCAACATATATCATTTATTGCTGGCAACGGTACGTAGCGGAGATAGAGGTCTGATGCTAAGTTATGTGGATGACATCGTTATGCAAAGGTTCGCCGAAGGGTTTACGCCTATTGCAATTTGTGATGCATTATCGGCATTAAATGAAATTATCACTTCAGAGTTATTTTCTAAAAAAGAACTTCAGGCCATGAAACAGGAGATTTATGATTATGTCAGCATGACAATTCAACTTGCTCAGGATGAGGTTGAGGATATATATGAAACTTTAGAACAAAAAATACCCCGTGACAAAATTCCTGACTCGTCTTTAGTGCCTGATTGCAGGGAACTTCAAAAACTGATTCGGCAATTAAGTGCAATTTACCAGGTTTTTCCTGAAGGAAAAAATGATTACGAAAACAGAAAGTAAAACAATCATTAATTCAGCGAGTAATGAAAAGTATTAATGATATAGACTCAATAGTGTCCGGCCTTTTTAAAGGAGCAGTATAAATGATTTGAAAATTATGAAATATTATCATCAATTAAACGACTTTGTTTTAAGGGATTAGAATTCTCACATTTTGTATGGTTGTTTTCAAAGATTATAGATTTTATTTTGAGATACGAAAGGT
>Ga0114922_10001571_pt1 | contig 21759 bp, 2 predicted proteins | sample AartaG_FD_100975 | JGI IMG/M metagenome (GOLD analysis project Ga0114922, IMG submission 100975) | Deep subsurface microbial communities from Aarhus Bay to uncover new lineages of life (NeLLi) - Aarhus_00045 metaG | ecosystem: Environmental > Aquatic > Marine > Oceanic > Sediment | place: Aarhus... | reverse complement strand
GCCAACTCCGAGATCGTGGGAGCCATTAACACAAGAGACAATGATAAATTAACTTGAAACGTTTGCCGCAGCCGCGAAATGACTTGTATCGCTATTAACGAATGTCCACCCAACTCTAAAAAGTTATCGTAGATACCAATAGATTCGATTCCTAAAAGATTTTGCCATATTTCAGCGATTCGTTCTTCCGTTTCGTTTGTAGGTGCTGCATACGGCACCATTAACTCTGGACGCGGATGTGAGGTGGTCGCCTCACCCCTACTGCCATCTGTGCCACGTACAGACACCAGGCGCACCCATTGGTCAAGCCGTGTCTCCAGATCACCCGTTGAATTCACCACTTGTCCTGTGATACCGTTTGCCACGATCCGGTCAAATGCTTGTATGGCTTCTGTAGGCAACATTTCAAACTCGGCTATGGTTGCGCCCAGCCCCTCGTGTTGATCGGCGCTGGTGTGCCATGTGTCCCAGTTTACGCTACACCACCATTGTGAGTGATGACGATTGTGCTGGTGGATGAATACGTCCATGAAGCTGTTGGCAGCCGTATACGCCCCAAATCTCAAACCGCCCAATACAGAAGCCAGGGAGGAACACAAGACGCAAAAATCAAGTTCTTTACCGGCCAACACTTTCTCTAAAACGTACAGGCCGTATGCCTTGGGGCCGAAATGCGCATCGCATTGCTCCACCGAAAGTTCCTGCATAGGATCGAAAAACTGACCACTAGAGATACCGGCTGCATGGATCACACCGTGCAATGCTCCGAACTGCGCCTCGATCTGTGCTAAAATTGCTGTCATCTGCGCTTCATCAGTTACATCCGCTTGCATCACTAGTATTTTCGCTCCCCCCGATTGCGCTGCCCCCTGCGCTTCATCAGCTACATCCGCTTGGACCACTTGTATTTCTGCCCCCTCCGATTCCAACATCTGAAGTCGGTGGAGTTTACCACTGAAGGGGTCATAGGGGCTATAAGATATCAGCCAGGCCGACCATGCCTCCCGTGCTGGGAGAGCAGAACGACTGGTCAGAATCACTTTCGCCTGGACTGACTCAATCAGATGTTGAGCCAAAACCATACCAACTGTGCCCAAGCCTCCTGTGATCAGGTAAACGCCATTTTGACGCAGAACAGGCTTATCTACCGCTTCTAGATAGACCGGCTCATAGATTTGTTTCCAACGCCTGTTGCCACGATAAGCGACAACCAAATCACCCGGTTTTTGGACAAACTCCGCTATGAGCTGATCGGCCAGCCAGGCCATCTGCCACTCGTTGTCTTGTAGCCACGCGACATCAATATAGTGACAGGTGATATTCAAGTTCTCTTGTGGGATCACCCGACACGCACCTAAAGTGGTTACCTTCTCCGGACACAATGTCTCTGCACCCGTCACTGGTTGGGCATTGCTTGTGATAGCCCAAATTGATAAATCCTTTGAGTATTGGTCAATGGCTTTAATCAAGAAGAGAAGGCTATGGAAACCAAGCTGTTGGGCTTGGGCAAATCGCTCGGCGGGAGAGTCGCTCATCGCTAGTGGATTTACCCCCCACAGATGAACAATTTGTGTGGGCGAGGTAGGCAGTGCCTTGAGCAAACGATGATAATCATTCAACTCATACGGGTTGAGGCTGTAGACATTTTCGGCTAGTTGCGCGAATTGCGTCCCATCCTGCACACGCACCACCACACAACCAGCTTTTTCCAAGCGTTCTGCAATCAAAGACCCACAACCTTGTCTATCCAAAAACAAGAGCCACATGCCGCTATCTGGGTCGAGTGCCAAAGCATCCGATTGTCTCCAGGTCTGTGTTTGCTTCCAGACAGGCTGATAGAACCAATCGCCAATATCTTCCTTTTTGCCCGTCGGCTGATGTGTGGTCCTGGCAATCTCCCTGCCATCCGTCTTAGCCTCTACCCAATACCTTTGATGCTCAAAAGGATAGGTGGTCAAAGACAAACGCTGGCGACGCTCATGGCGATAGAACCCTGCCCAGTCAATCTCTACACCGGCCAGCCATAGCTTACCTAGTGTTTTCAGTAAAAAAGCGCTGTCTGACTGCTCGTCATAAATGTAGCGAATAAGGGGCAATACCCGTGAGGCCTGAGCAATATCACAATCTGGATGCTGCCGCACAAACGAACCCAAACTTTGGCCTGGCCCCACCTCCAATAAAACCTGATCTTGATTCTTTAGCAACTTGCCAATACCCGAGGAGAACTGAACCACCTGGCACAGATGTCTCGTCCAGTATGCTAGATCGGTCGCCTCTGCCGGTGTGATCCAGTCGCCAGTCACATTGGATAGGTAGGGGATTTCAGGCGCATTCAGAGTCACAGTTTGGACCAACTGGGCAAAGCCATCCTTGATGGAGGCCATCATGGGAGAGTGGAAAGCGTGAGTCGTCGGGAGTAGGCGACAGCCAACACCCTGGGCGGTCAGCTCTTCACTGAGGGCAGTAATAGCCGCCGGCGGTCCCGCCAATACAGACAAGTCAGGAGTGAGCACGCCGGTCAGGGCCACTTTTTCATTTAAAAATGGCTGAACCTCAGCTTCCGACAAGGAAACCGTTAGCATCGCCCCTGCCTCCAACGTCTGAATCATCTGCGCCCGTTTGGCCACCAACATCAACGCATCTTCGAGCGACAAGACTCCTGCCAAGCAAGCAGCCACGTATTCACCCAGGCTGTAGCCAATCATAGCCTGGGGTCGAATACCCCATTCCATGAGCAATTGAGCCAAGGCATACTCGACAACAAACACAGCCGGTTGAGCTAACACCGTTTGCTGCAAAGGGCACTTGGCCGACTCATCGGCCTGGCGGTCTAGCATTTTGCGTAGATCAAGACCCTGTGTCTGTTCCATCACCGCCATTGGTTCATCACGATGTGGATAAAGCACATCGCGTAAATCGCAGTCCAAGTAGGGTTCTAGTAGCGTGCAGCAACGATCTACCCATTCCCTGAAAGTAGGCTCTGTCTGGTAAAGTTCCTGCGCCATACCAACGTAGTGGTCGCCCACGCCAGGAAAAACAAAAGCAACAGGCCGACCTCGATGCGTTTGGTGGACGGTGAACACGTGGTGCGGGTCACTCATCGCCAGCGCCTCCGCCCCATCTTTCAGATCATGACAAATGACCATACGCCGGTGGTTAAACGCCACCCGCCCCACCTGCAAAGTATAGGCAACATCCGCCGGGTTGAGCGCCGGGTTTTCTCGCAAGTGGGTCACCAGGTTGGATGTTGCGATTTCTAATGCCCCTTCTGTTTTTGCAGAGAGGAAGAGCAATTGATAGGGCCGGGACGCACTCGATGGCTCCAGTTCTGGCGCTTCCTCCAGCACCACGTGCGCATTTGTGCCCCCCAAGCCGAATGAACTCACCCCTGCCCGGCGCGGCCACGGCCCGCTCGATTCCCACTCGGTCAATTCCGTGTTGACATAGAACGGGCTGTTGTCCAAATCAATCTCGGGATTGGACCTCTCGAAATTCAAACTGGGCGGCAGCAACTTGTGCTGCAAAGCCAGAGCCGTTCTGATTAGACTCGTTACGCCCGCTGCCCGGTCTAAATGGCCGACATTCGGCTTGACAGAACCAATCGCACAAAAACGAGTTCTATCCGTACCCATTCGGAACGCCTGGAGCATCGCCTCCAATTCCACCGAGTCACCCATTGGTGTTCCGGTGCCATGTGCTTCGATATAGCTAATCGTTTCGGCATCCACCCCCGCAGTACCGAGCGCTTCCAGAATCACAGCCGCTTGCCCATTTAACCCTGGCGCGGTATAGCTTACCCGCGTCATTCCATCATTATTGATTGCCGAGCCCCGAATCACTGCATAAATGTGGTCACCATCCTCCAACGCTTCCGTTAGCCTTTTGATTGCAACAATGGCTAGGCCACTGCCGAGGATACTACCGTTTGCATTCGCATCAAACGCACGGCATTCTCCATCTGGCGAAAGGATTCCCCCCTCTTCGTGCATGTAACCGGTTCCGTGGGGAATTTGAATCGCGACCCCACCTGCCAGTGCAATATCACACTCATAAGCCAACAGGCTCTGGCATGCCAGGTGAACAGCGACTAAAGAGGTCGAACAAAATGTCTGCACAGAAACCGTTGGCCCTTTCAAGTCCAATTTATAAGCGACCATGGTTGCCAGAGCATCAGCATCGTTGCCGCTCGATAACTGCAACTTTCCTACCAACCGCATGACGTCCGGGTTAGAAAACAAGTTGTGCCTTATATAGTCTGAAGGATGCTTGCCGGCAAAGACCCCAACGAGTCCGTCGTACATTCCTGGGTCATAGCCAGCATCTTCTAGCGCGACCCACGCACACTGCAAGAAAAGCCGGCTCTGCGGGTCCATTGTTTCCGCCTCGCGGGGGTTGAAGCCGAAAAACGAGGCATCAAATAAATCAATGTCTTCAAGAATCATATCCGCCTTGACATAGTTCGGATCTTTCAATAGGTCAGGATCAACCCCCGCCGCGAGCAGATCCTCGTCGGAGAAAAAGCGGGTTGACTTGACTCCATCAACTAAATTCTGCCAAAATTGAGCAGTGTTTTTGGCACCTGGGAACCGACCAGCCATGCCAATTATAGCCAGTAATGTGTCAGATGCTGAATCTTGTAAGCCGTTGTATGCCATTTGCTTCTCCTCTCGAATCATTTAGTTGGTCTCCGTCGTCTCAGTTTTTGCTGGTAACGCTTCCTGCCACGTTCTAGTCGCTTGGTGAGCAAGGCTTTCTCTTCTTGATCCTGATCTAAGAACTTTGCCAATGCACTGACTGAAGGCGCTTCATAGACTACGTGGGCAGCAATCTTTTCGACGTTTAAATTTTTCTTTAAACGGGCGATCATGTCAATGCCGACAAGGGAATTCCCCCCCAGTTCAAAAAAGTTGTCATGAACTCCAATCTCGTCAATACCTAACAAGTCACTCCATATAGCTGCGATTGTGCGTTCCAAATCATTGCTGGGAGCCACATACGACGTACCTAGGGCAGGGCGAGGATACTTTGCTCGCTTTCCCTGTATCTTGCGATACTCATCCATAATGGTTGCTGCTGAGAATTCGCTGCTTCCCTTCACCAGCACTTGGAAGTCCTGAGTTGATACCACAAAGTGTGACACCTGATGTGACAATACTCGTCGCAGCGCTTCACATCCTTCTTCAAAACTAATCCCAAATCGCTGCCGTCTGGCCTTAAAGAATTCACGTATGCCTGGTTGAAAGCCTTCCAACCCTTCCTGCCATGCGTCCCATTGCCACTCTCCCCAACCGACTGCAACGGTCAAGCCGTTTTCCATAACGTTACGTCGGGCAAACGCATCGAGGAAAGCATTGACAGCACAGTAATCAACTTGACCGGGCCCTCCACCCGTTATGGAACTCATGGATGAGAAAAGCACCATGAAATCAAGCGGGATGTCTTGCAGCACCTCATGCAGAACGAGCGTACCCACTACTTTTGGGGCAAAAACAGAAGCAACAAGCTCGAGATCTTTCAACAGAATGAGCCCTGAAGCCGGGAGCCCCGCAGCGTGGACAACACCGTGCAGTGTGCCAAACCGGGCCAGTATTTGATCTACGGCTGCTCTCATCTGCTCTCGATTGGCCACATCTGCGGCTAATACCAATACCTCTGCTCCCATTTTTTCCAATATCTGCACCTGGCGTATTTTATAGCCAACACTCCCTGCCGCATCCCCCTCTTTTTCCAAGAGTTGAAGCCATTCTCCACGCGGTGGTAAACTAGAGCGGCCGAGTAACACCACCTTTGCCTGCACTTGCTGCACCAGATATTGAGCTATTGCCAGCCCTATTCCACCCAATCCACCCGTAATCAGGTAGACACCACCTTCCCGCAACCGCTGTGTGTGTCCACTGTCCACTGCCAATGGCATTGGTTCATACGTTCGTACCCAACGGCTCGTGCCTCGTAAAGCGATGTCTTGTTTGGGTAGTTCGGCAACCAGTTCGCCAAGCAACTGCTCAACCAACACCGCCACTTGCCTGCTGCCGGCAGGAGGTACAGTTACGTCGATGCTACAACAACTCATATTGGTGAATTCTTGTGGGACCACCCTACATGGCCCAAGTACGGTTGCCTTGGCCGGGCGCAATCGTGTATTGTCGGTAACGTCCTGCATATCGCTGGAGACAATGGCCATCTCGCAATATTCTATTCCCAGATTACCGAGCGCCTGGGTCAGAAACAGCAAGCTGTAAAATCCGAACTCTAATGTCTCTTCCAGCTCGTCGCGAGTTAATACTGAATTTTCCTTGACTGATGTTACCGTCCATAGATGGACAATTTTGGTAGGCAAGCGGTCCTGAGCACGTAACGCTTCAATTAGTTTTTCATAGTCAGCACGCTGGCCGGGGCTTAATGTATATTCGTTTTGACCGAGATGGGTAAATTGAGAGTATGGCCGCACCATAGTCACTTGCTGATTGCCTTGCTGGAGACGTGCAGCGATTCGTTCTCCTAACCCACATCCATCCAGAAAAATGAGCCAACTGTGGTTCTGGCTCAGCAATATCTCATCACTCACTCGCGGCCGAGGAGCCGTACTCTGCCATACAGGCACAAAGAACCAATCAGCGAGATCTGTAATTTTCTCCGGTTCCCTACTAAGCAAATCCTCTATTATGAGCGATTCAGAGGTTTCCTGTTGCGTTTCACTGTCAGTTGCAGCAGGGCGTTGTTCACTGCTAATATCAAGAAGGCGTTGTTCCATGCGTGGTTCAAGCCAATACCGCTGCCGCTCAAATGGATATGTCGGTAGAGGTAAACGATGACGCTTCTCGTTGGCGTAAAAACCGTTCCAGTTGATCCGTACTCCTGACAACCACATCTTGCCCAAGGAATTAAACAGAAACGCCAAATCAGACTGTTGATCATGTGCGTGGCGCAACGTTGGCAAAATCAGTTGGCCGCGTTCGGGATCACAATCAGGATGCAGCTTGGCAATCGAACCCAAGGTATAGCCTGGTCCAACTTCTATTAGGAGCCGTTCGGGATCGCTCAACAACTCGCTCACACCTGCTGCAAATTGCACCGCTTGTCGCAAGTGCTGCGCCCAGTAGGTTGGATCGGTTGCTTGCTCTGGCGTAATCCACGTTCCTGTTACGTTAGATATGTAAGGAATGCGGGGCGCACTTAACTTGAAGCTCTTTATAAGCCTTGCCAAATCTGCGGTAATTGGCTCCATCATATGGGAGTGGAAGGCATGGATTGTCGTCAATTGGCGGCACGCAACCCCCTGCTCAACCAACCGTTCTTCCAGCTCAGCAACAGCCATTACCGAGCCAGCCACCACAGACATATTCGGTCCATTAACCGCCGCCAGTGACAGATCATTGTTCACATATTCCCCTACCTCCTTTGCCGGAAGGGAGATGGCCAGCATTGCTCCCTTTGGCAACGCTTGAATCATCCGCGTCCGTTTTGCCACCAATGTCAATGCGTCTTCCAGGGACAGCACCCCGGACAGGCACGCGGCCACGTACTCGCCCAGGCTATAGCCAATCATCGCCTGCGGGCGGATGCCCCACTGCACCAGCAACCGTGCCAGGGCATACTCGACCACAAAAACAGTCGGCTGCGCCAGAGCCGTTTGCTGCAACCGCTTGGTTGCCTCAGACATTGGCCGCTGTGAACCGCGTCCCAACATCTCTCGCAAATCCAAGCCCTTTCCATTTTCACAGGCTTTACCCTGGGCTTGTGGGTCTTGCGGCGGATACAAGACGTTCTGCAAATCCAGTCCCAGGCTGGCAGACAGAAAAGCACAACAGTGGTCAATCTCTTCACGGAAGGTGAGTTCGTGGTGGTATAACTCCCGCCCCATGTTGACATAGTGATCCCCCAGGCCGGGGAACATGAAGGCAATGGGCCGCTCGTTCCGTTTATGGTAATAGGTCAGTACACGTGGCGAATCGTGCGCTTCTAGTGCCTCCAGCGCATCATCATACCCCTGGCAGGCAACCATGCGCCGGTAGTCAAAACGTGTCCGTCCCACCTGTAACGTATAGGCGACATCGGCCAGATTTGTCGTTGGGTTTTGACGCAAGTAACCTGCCAGGTTGGCCGTCGCTTTATCCAACGCCAACTCGGTACGCGCCGACAGTAACAGTAATTGCCGCGGCCGCGACGGATCTGAATCACCACGTTCTGGCGCCTTTTCAAGGACGACATGGGCATTTGCTCCCCCCATACCGAAAGAGCTAACCCCTGCCAGCCGCGGTCGGCCATTCGACTTCCACTCTCTCAGCTCCGTATTGACATAGAAGGGGCTGTTTTCAAAGTCAATCTCTGGGTTGGGTGTTTCAAAATGCAAACTGGGGGGAATCAGGCCGTGTTTCAAGGCCAGGACAGTCTTGATCAACCCCGAAACGCCAGCCGCGCGGTCTACGTGACCAATGTTGGTTTTTACTGAGCCAATGGCACAGTAGCCAGTCGCGTCGGTTGTCCGCCGGAAAGCCTTGGTCAAGGCGGCCACTTCGATCGGGTCACCCAACTGCGTTGCTGTGCCATGCGCTTCGACATAGTCTATCATATCGCCGGTTACGCCGGCGTTCTCTAACGCGGCCGCGACTGCGTCTGCTTGACCGTCCACACTCGGCGCGGAGTAGCCTACTTTCAATGATCCGTCATTATTGACTGCTGACCCTTTGATCACCGCATAGATAAAATCGCCATCCTACAGCGCATCCTCCAACCGTCTCAAAACGACAATCCCTACCCCATCACCAAAGGGTGTCCCATCGCCCTGGGCATCGAACGCGCGGCAATGTCCGTCCGGTGATTCCATGCCCCCTTCTTCAACGTACATGTACCCCGACGTCACCGGGACACGAATTGACACCCCGCCTGCCAGGGCAATGTCACATTCGCCATTGAGCAGGCTTTGGCAGGCTAAATGGGTAGCGATCAATGATGTCGAGCAGAATGTCTGCACCGTCAGGCTCGGCCCCTTCAGGTTCAGCTTGTAGGAGACCGTAGTTACCAGAGAGTCCCTCTGATTGCCGATTGGCATTTGATGAGCAACTTCATAAGCACCCAACGAACTCATAAAAGCACGATCTCTATACATGTTGTGGATGTAACCACTTTCATTTTCTCCAGCAAACATCCCGATCAAACCGGGATAGATTTTGGAGTCATAACCCGCCCGCTCCAATGCTTCCCAGGCACATTCTAAAATAAGCCGATGCTGTGGATCGGTTAATTCTGCTGCACGCGGGCTGTACCCGAAGAACGGTGCATCAAATAAACCAGCGTCTTCAAGAATAGGTCTCGCTTTCACATAGTTGGGGTCATTTATCTGTTCCGGTGAGACACCCGATGCAATCAACTCTTCGTCGGTAAAGAATGTCAGCGACTCCACACCGTTGCACAGATTTGCCCAAAACTGTTCTAAATCTTTCGCCCCCGGGAACTTCCCGGCCATACCAATAACGGCCACGCCTTGTTGCCCAACTTTTCGTCGTGCTTGCTTGCGTCGCTCGACCAATGCTTTTCGCTGCAAATCCTCTTCTTGGTCATGGTCAGGACGCAGATACTTGGCTAAAGTGCTCGCGTTTGGTGCCTCAAACAGGGCCACGACTGGAATCTGAACGTCCAACTCTTTCTTCAACCTGGCGATGACCTGCAAACCGATCAGCGAGTTACCACCCAGGTCGAAAAAGTTGTCGTAAATCCCAACCTCTTCAATGCCCAATAGTTCTTGCCAAACGGTGGTGATTATGCGCTCATAGTCGTTACTGGCGGTCACGTAGGCGGTGGGTAAATCAGGACGGGCCCTCCCTGAAGCGGGCGTAACCGTCGCTGCCTCATCTTGCAAAGATTCCAGCATTATCCACTCTCGAATGCGGGTGTCCAAGTCACCCGTTGAATTGACAATTTGCGTGTCAATCTCATGCGCTAGAACACGCTCAAACGCTTGCACGCCCTCTGCTGGAGTCATCTCATACTCGACAACCGTTCTCCCCAGTATCTTGTGTTGGTCCTCTCGCGTCCGCCACGTATCCCAGTTCACGCTGATCCATTTGCTTGTAGCGAGGCGATTGTATTTGTGAGCAAATGTATCCATGAAAATGTTTGCCGCCGTATAGCCCGCAAAGCCCAACCCGCCCAGCACAGAAGACAGGGAGGAAAAGAGAACACAAAAGTCGAGTTTCTGGTCGGCCAAAACTGCTTCAAGAACATACAACCCGTGAACCTTAGGCCGAAAGTGTGCTTCACATTGATTCGGCTTTATCAGTTCAACACTGTCGAAGGTGTTCCAATCAGAAACGCCAGCCGTATGAATCACCCCATGAATCTGGCCAAATCGCTCCGTCGTGGTTTCAATCACCCATTCCATTTTCGCTTGGTCAGCCACATCAGCCTGTGCCACAAACACCTCTGCTCCGAGTGCTTCAAGTGCTTGTACTTTGCCTATTCTGAGACTGACGCTGTCCGTATCTTCGTGAGTTGCTAGCCACTCCTCCCACTCGCCTCGGTCAGGAAGTCCAGAGCGCCCGGTCAACACAAGCCTGGCTTGTAATGTCCTTGCCAAGTACTCTGCCAGGATTAGGCCCACGCTGCCCAGACCGCCGGTAATCAGATAGGTGCCATGTTGGCGCAGCAGAGATGTAGGTTGCTTTTCCAAGCGCACTGCTTCGTAGGCCCGTACATAGCGTCCACCAGCCCGGTAGGCGACTTCTAAATCGGTTGACAGGGTTGCCAATTCCGCAACGAGTTGCTTTGCCACTGCTGGTGTAAGCCATGTCCCCTGTTTCGGCACGTCCAGGTCAATTGTGCGGCAGTTGATGGTCGAGCATTCTTGTACGATTGACCGGCACACGCCAAAGATAGTGGCTTTTTCTGGATGCAGCACTTCAGTGCTGGTCACTGGCTGGGCGTTACTCGATACAATAACGATTTCTAGCGGCTCTGTCACATTTTGTTTGCCTAGGGCTTGCAACAGGTAAATCAGGCTGTAGTAGCCTAAATTCTGGGTGGCCACAAAATGAGCTGCCCCTGTCTTCAACTCGTCGCTCCGGGTCACACTCCATAGATGAATGATTTTCCTGGGAACCCAGTCCAATTTACCCAACTCAAGCCACAGGGCGTCGTAATCGATCGGCTCCTCTGGACGGATCGTGAACAGGGCTTCATCTTGGCGGGCAAATTGGTCGCCAGTCGTGACCTGAATAACAGAGCCGCCCTGCTGAGTTAAATAATCGGCGATTTGCTCACCTAGTCCCTCCTCGTCGCCAAAAATGAGCCAAGGGGAATCAGCTATTTCAGCGGCTCTAGGCAGACTGGGGGGGATCGTCTTTTGCCAAATCGGCTTGTAAAACCAGTCAGCAACCTCTGGCTTTTTACGTGAGGTTGGCTCTGGGATGGGTTTCACGGCTTGAGGCTGTACCCCATACATGAATTCTTTTGGCTCAACCCAGTACCGGAACCGCTCAAACGGACAGGTTGGTAGAGATACACGGTGGCGCCGTTCGTGCTGGTAAAAGCCTGACCAATCGATCTGCACCCCTGCCAGCCACAACTTGCCTAGCGCATTAAGCAGAAAGCTCATATCGGACTGCTGCTCATATACGTGACGCAACGTGGGCAGCACCAAATGTAACTGTTCCCCACTGCAATCTGGATGCTGCCGCACAAGCGAGCCCAAACTTTGTCCTGGCCCCACCTCTAGTAACAACTGACCCTGATCCTTCAGCAATTCACCGATACCAGAGGCAAATCGCACTGTTTGGCGCAGGTGCTTTGTCCAGTACGCTGAATCGATCACCTCTTCTTTGGTAATCCAGTCACCCGTCGCATTGGACAGGTAGGGAATTTCGGGCGCGTTCAGGGTCACGGTTTGCACCAACACTGCGAAAGCATCAACGATGGGTTCCATCATAGGCGAGTGAAAGGCATGGGTCGTTGGGAGTTGGCGACAGGCGATGTCTTGTGCCGTCAATCGTTCGTTGAGGGCGGCAATCGCTTCTGTCGGTCCGGCCAGGACACATACACTGGGAGTGAGTACACCCGCCAGAGCTACCTTCCCATCTAAAAAGGGCCGAACTTGAGCTTCTGAAAGAGAAACCGTCAGCATTGCGCCCGCTTCCAGAGCCTGGATCATCTGCGCCCGTTTGGCCACTAGCTTCAAGGCATCCTCTAGCGACAAGACCCCGGACACGCAGGCAGCGACGTATTCGCCCAGGCTGTAACCAATCAGCGCTTTCGGTCGGATGCCCCATTCCATGAGCAATTGGGCCAGGGCATACTCGACGACAAACACGGCCGGCTGCGCCAGTTCCGTTTTCTGCAATGGGGAATTCGCCAAGGAAGAATCCTCGCCCTCATCTGCCCGCCGCCCCAGCATCCGGCACAAGTCGAGTCCTCCCTGGGGCTGTGTTAGCGTTTGCACCACCTCATCCCGCTCTGGGTAAAGCACATCACGCAGGTCAAGCTCCAGGTATGGTTCTAACAGTTCACAACATTTATCAACCCATTTTCTAAAGGTGGGTTCTACTTGGTACAGTTCCTGTGCCAAACCGACGTAATGTTCACCGACGCCGGCAAACATAAAGACAACTGGCCGCTCCTGATATGTTTGGTGGGTGGTAGACACACGATGTGGATCGGCCATCTCCAAAGCTCCAATGGCATCCTCGGCATTTCGACAGACCAGCATGCGCCGACGGTTAAAGACAGCGCGCCCCACTTGCAGAGTATAGGCAACATCCGCCGGGTTGAGCGCCGGGTTTTCTCGCAAATGAGTCACCAGGTTGGATGTTGCGATTTCTAAAGCACCCTCTGTTTTTGCGGAGAGGAGTAGCAGTTGATATGGCCGGGATGCACTCGATGGCTTCAGTTCTGGCGCTTCCTCCAGCACCACGTGCACATTTGTTCCTCCCAATCCAAATGAACTCACTCCCGCCCGGCGTGGCCACGACCCATTCGATTCCCACTGGGCCAGTTTTGTATTGACATAGAATGGACTGTCGTCCAAACCAATATCAGGATTTGGCTTCTCAAAATTCAAGTTGGCTGGCAACAACTTGTGCTGCAGAGCCAGGGCTGTTTTGATTAGACCGGTCACGCCCGATGCTCGGTCCAAATGGCCTATATTTGGCTTAACAGAACCAATGGCGCAAAATTGGGTCCTATCTGTACTCTGTTGAAACGCCTTAATCATGGCCCGCAACTCTACTGAGTCACCAAGTGGAGTTCCTGTACCATGCGCTTCAATGTAGCTGATCGTCTCGGCATCCACCCCCGCATTTCCCAGAGCCGCTGCGATCACGGCTGCCTCTCCGTCCACTCCTGGCGCGGTAAAGCCTACCCGTGCGATGCCATCATTACTTGTTGCCGACCCTCGAATCACCGCATAAATGTGATCGCCATCTTCCACGGCGTCTTCTAACCGTTTGAGCACAACAACAGCCAGGCCATTACCGAGGACGCTACCATTTGCCTTTGCATCAAATGTGCGGCACTCTCCATCTGACGAAAGAACTCCCCCCTCCTGGTAAATGTAACCACTCACCTGTGGAATTTTGATCGCGACCCCACCTGCCAGCGCGATATCGCACTCGTATGCTAGTAGGCTTTGGCAGGCTAGGTGAACGGCGACTAAGGAGGTTGAGCAAAATGTCTGTACAGAAACGGTTGGCCCTTTCAAGTCCAATTTATAAGCGATCATGGTTGCCAGAGCGTCGGCATCGTTGCCACTTGCTAGTTGTAACTCTCCCACCAACTGCATGATGTCTGGGTTAGAAAGCAAGTGGTGCGACATATAGGTTGAAGGATGCTTACCGGCAAAGATCCCAATGAGTCCCTTATACGTCTTTGGGTCATAGGCAGCGTCTTCTAACGCCGCCCACGCACATTCCAGGAGAAGCCGGCTTTGTGGGTCCATCGTTTCCGCTTCGCGGGGGGCGAAGCCAAAAAACGAGGCATCGAATAAATCAATATCCTCAATGACAGTTCCTGCTTTGACGTAGACAGGATTTTCCAACAGATCAGGGTCAACGCCGGCCGCAAGCAGATCTTTATCGGAGAAGAAACGAATTGATTTAACCCCATTGACGAGATTTTGCCAAAATTCGGCGACATTTTTGGCACCTGGGAACTGGCCGGCCATGCCCACAATAGCCAATGATAGTTCAGGTAAATTCTGTGAGCTGTTGAGCGTCATCGTTTCTTATCCCCTTGTTCGATTTCGCTGGCGCCGTTTGAGACTTTGACGGTATCTTTCGCCACGAGCCTGTCGCTCAGCTATCAAGTCTGCTCCCTGTTGGTCTTGGGTTATGAACTTTGCCAGCGCGTTGACTGTTGACGCCTCATAAAGTACATGGGCAGGAACATTTCCTCTATCGAGTTCTTTTTGCAAACGGGCTGTCAGGTCAAGGCCGATGAGAGAGTTACCGCCCAGATCGAAAAAGTTGTCGTTGATTCCAATCTCGGAAATGCCAAGTAAGTCACTCCACACGGCCACAATTTTGCGTTCTAAATCATCACGTGGGACCACATAAGATGTTCCTAATGCAGGACGAGGATGCTTTGGCCGCGATTCCCGCAACTGTCGCGAGACTGTCAAAATATGTTCTATTGTAAATTTCCTACTCCCCTCCACAACCTGAGGGAAATTCTGTGTGGAGACAACGACCTGTGGCAAACGGTGTGACAAAATGCGTGCGAGTGCCTCACTTCCCTCTTCAAATCCGATCCCATACTTCTCTCGGTTTTTCCTAAAGAAGTCTTGAATTTCAGGGCCGAAGCCTTCCAACCCTTCGCCCCACGCATTCCACTGCCATTCACCCCAATTAATTGAAGTAACCAATTGCTTGCGCCCCACATGACGCTGCGCATACCCGTCCAGGAACGCATTGGCTGCGCAGTAATCTATTTGGCCGAGTCCGCCTCCTGTAAATGAAGTCATTGAGGAGAACAGGATGAGGAAGTCTAACTCAATATCCATACCCTGCAATACCCGCTCCAGAACAAGCGTCCCCATCACTTTTGGCGCTAACACTTTGGCTAGCATTTCCACTGTTTTTAACTGGATCAGGCCCATTCCTGGCACACCGGCCGCATGAATAACTCCATGAATCGTGCCGAACCGTGCTACGGCCTGTTTCACCGCTGCCCCCATCTGCTCCTCATTGGCCACATCGGCGGCAATCACCAACACCTCGGCGCCTGCATCTTCCAGTCGTTGCACGTGCCGTATCTTACGACCGATGCCACTTTCATCTCCTTCCGTGGACATGATTTGGTCCCATTTCTCACGCGGTTGCAGCCCAGAGCGGCCGGTTAGAACCAACTTTGCCTGAACAGTACGCGCCAAATATTCCGCCAGTGCCAAACCGATACCACCCAGACCACCTGTTATCAGGTAAACACCATTCGGCCGTAGCGGAGACAACTTCTCATCAACTGGCGGCAAACTGATTGCCTCAAACGCCTGTACCCAACGCTGACGGCCTCGCAAGGCAACAACCGTATCGCTGATATCGGTTGTCAGGTCACCCAATAGATTCTTCAGTAACGCTTCCGCTTGCCAACTGCTGGGTTCGACCAACTCAACATCAATACACTGGCAGGCCACTTTCGGGTATTCCTGCGGAATCACCTTACATGGTCCAGTCACAGTCGTTTTTTCGGGGCAGATGGTTTCATTACCTGTCACTGCCTGCACATGCGAGGTGACAACCGACAGTTCATACGTTGCTACATCTAGCTCGCCCATTGCCTGGGCCAAACACATCAAACTGTAAAAGCTCAGATCCAGCGTGCGATCCAGGAAATCTTGGCCACTAGAAATCGACTCATCGGTCGTCACGCTCCACAAATGCACAATCTTGGTGGGTTCCAACCCTTGCTGCTGCAACTCGCGCAGGAGCTTAACATAGTCTTTGCGTAAACGCGGCCGCACTATATACTGGCGCCCCTCTAACTGCTCGAATGATTCTCCTGGCTGTACAATCACCACCTGCTGTTTATGCTCTGCCAACCACTCTGCCACCCGCGCCCCCAATCCACACTCATCCATAAATAACAACCAGCATGTGGCCTTTATTGTTTCCGTATCTGGCAACAACTCTGGCAACGACGGTGTGCGCGGCGCTGTTTGGTTCCAGACCGGCAGATAGAACCAATTGTCGAGCTCCTCGCGCGGTAGCAGGGAAATATCCGGTTCACCAACCCTACCTGACGTCCAGCTTGACGCGCGTTTTTGGCGTGGCTCCACCCAGTAGCGTTGACGCTCAAAGGGGTACGTGGGCAATGGAAGACGATGCCGAAACTCGGCCTCGTAAAAACCCGGCCAGTTTGGCTCAAATCCTAGCATCCACAATTTACCTAACGTTCCAAGCAAAAACGCCAAATCAGACTGGCGATCATACGCATAACGCATTGTTGGTAGAACTGACGGCAACTGTTCAGGAGCACAATCTGGGTGCTGCTTGGCAAAAGATCCCAAAGCCTGCCCCGGCCCCACTTCAAGCAATACTCGCTCTTTCTCCTTTAGCAACTCGCTTAAGGCGTCGAAAAAACGCACTGGTTGACACATGTGCTGTGCCCAATAGCCAGAGTCCGTAACCTGTTCATCTGTTATCCACGTGCCGGTGACATTCGAAATATAAGGTATGCGAGGTGGATTCAGCTTAACCGTCTTGACTAACTCGGTTAATGGTTCGATCAACGGTGTCATCATGTGGGAGTGGAAGGCATGGGTCGTGTCTAATTGGCGACAGGAATTACCGCGTTCTGCCAACTGCATCTCCAACTGGGCAATTGCTTTCGGCGAGCCTGCCAACACGCACGTTGTCTGGCCATTGTGTATCGCTAGCGAGATATCCTCCGAAAGCAGTGGTTGCACTGCTTCTTCCGAAAGAGACACAGCCAGCATACTACCAGCAGGGAGTGATTGAATCATCCGCGCCCGTTCTGCCACCAGCTTGAGTGCATCTTCCAGTGACAAAACGCCGGCCAAACAAGCAGCCACGTATTCACCCAAACTGTACCCCACCAAGGCGCACGGTTGTACGCCCCATGTCATCAGCAAGCGAGCCAAGGCATACTCAATCACAAACACAAGCGGCTGTGCTACCTCCGTCTCATTCAGCTTCTTCGCTGCCGGTGACAATGTCCGACCGTCGCGCTTCAGCATCGCCCGCAGATCCATGCCATCGCTATCCGCTTGCGGCACTGCTGACTCGTCAGGTGGATACAAAAGATCGCGCAACTTAGCTCCCAGGTATGGGTAAAGAATCGAGCAACATTGCTCCACAATGTCGCGGAAGACCGATTCTGTTTCGTATAATTCTCTGCCCATTTGCAGATAATGGTCGCCCACCCCGGGAAACATCAACGCAATTGGTCGGTTGATGTCTGGTTGATAATGGGTTAACACGCGGTGTGGGTCAATCGACTCTAACGCCGACAACGCATCCGCCGTACCCTGGCAAACCAACATGCGTCGGCGTTCAAGCGCATGCCGTCCCACTTGGAGCGTGTAGGCCACATCAGCCAAGTTCTTGCCGGGTTCTTTGCGCAAGCAGTGAGCCAAATTCGCCGTCATCGTATCCAAGGCTGATTCCGTACGTGCTGACAGCAACAGCAATTGCCACGGCCGTGATGGCCCTGACGGCGGTGTGTCCGGTGGTCCCTCCACAATGATATGCGCATTCGTACCGCCCAGCCCTAACGAATTAACACCCGCCCGGCGCGGCCGACCATTCGACTCCCATACCGACAACTTTGTGTTCACATAAAACGGACTATTCTCAAAGTCAATTTCTGGATTCGGCTTTTCAAAGTGTAAACTCGGCGGAATGAGACCGTGGTTCACAGTCAAAATCGTTTTAATCAAACCAGAAACACCAGCAGCCCGGTCCAGATGCCCCACATTGGACTTCACCGAGCCAATAGCGCAAAAGCCAGTCTCGCTGGTCGTCCGTTGGAATGCCCTGGTCAAAGCAGCCATTTCGATTGGGTCGCCCAACTGTGTGGCTGTGCCGTGCGCTTCAACGTAGCCGATTGAGTCGGCCGTGATCCTGGCGTTCTCCAGCGCGATTGCGACCACTTCTGCCTGACCTTCTACGCTCGGCGCAGCATAACCTACTTTCAGGGAGCCATCATTATTCACGGCCGAGCCTTTAATGACTGCGTGGATCAGATCGCCATCTGCAAGCGCGTCTTCCAGTCGCTTCAAAGCAACGATTCCGACCCCGTCACCAAAGAGCGTTCCTTCGGCCCGCACATCAAAGGTGCGACAGTGACCATCCGGTGATTCTATCCCTCCTTCAACGAACATATACCCCTTTTTTACAGGCACGCGCACCGATACCCCCCCTGCCAGCGCCATGTCACACTCGCCATTGCGCAAGCTCTGGCAAGCCAAATGCGTAGCTACTAATGATGTCGAGCAGAACGTCTGTACGGCCAAGCTTGGCCCCCTCAGATTTAGCTTGTATGAAACGGCTGTCGCCAGGGAATCTTTGTCATTGCCCACGGGAACCTGATGAGCCTCATAGCCCCCCAGCGAACTTGGATCACTGAACAAATGGAACAAGTATTGGCTGAGTGAGGTGCCCCCAAAGACACCAATCAGACCAGGATAGATTTTGGAATCATATCCCGCCGTCTCCAACGTCTCCCAGGCGCACTCCAGAAAGAGCCGGTGCTGCGGGTCGGTTAGTTCTGCTTCGCGTGGACTGTACCCAAAGAAGCCAGCATCAAACAGATCGGCGTCCTCAAGGATAGGTCTTGCTTTCACATAGTTCGGTTCATTAAACTCCTCCGGTGGAATACCTGATGCTGTCAACTCTTCATCTGTGAAGAACGTCACCGACTCCACCCCGTTACATAGGTTCTCCCAGAACGCTTCGATATTTTCTGCGCCAGGGAACTTGCCGGCCATGCCAATGACGGCAATATCTTGTTCCCCCACCTTCTGGCGTGCTTGTTTGCGGCGTTCCGCTAGCACCTGACGCTGCAAATCTCTCGCTTCTTCCTCCCTTGGGGCGGGTTGTAGATACCTGGCGAGGGCGTCCACCGTGGGCGCTTCGAATAACGCCACCGCCGGAATTTGAGCCCCTAGCTCTTTATTCAATCTGGCGATTACCTGCAGACCAATCAACGAGTTACCGCCTAGGTCAAAGAAATTGTCATACAGACCGATTTGATCGATGCCCAGTAGCCCTTGCCAAATGTCAGCAATTTTACGCTCGTACTCTGTGTTGACAGGGACATAGGCAGTGGGTAAATCGGGACGGGCAGTGGCCGAAACGGGTGTAACAGCCGCGCCATCCTGCAAAGATTCCAGCATAATCCATTGCCGGATGCGCGCGTCCAAGTCCCCCGTAGAATTGATGATTTGGGTATCAACGTCATTTGCCAAAACACGCTCAAAGGCTGCTACCCCCTCCGCCGGAGTCATCTCATACGCCGCAACCGTGTCACCCAGTGCCCCATGCTGGGGTGCTTGTACTCGCCATGTGTCCCAGTTCACGCTAATCCACTTGGTGGCCGTGGTGCGATTGTGTTTGTGGGCCAGAGCATCCATGAAAATATTGGCCGCTGTGTATCCCACAAAGCTTAACCCACCCAGGATAGAACAGAGTGATGAAAACAGCAGGCAGAAATCAAGGTCCTGACCAGCTAGTACAGCTTCGAGACTGTACAAGCCGTAGATTTTGGGCTGAAAGTGCCACTCACATTGCTGCGGCTTAATCCTTTGAATGCTGTCAAAAGCCTCCCGGTCAGAAATCCCAGCCGCGTGAATCACACCATCAAGCCGGCCAAACTGGGCTATGGTTACCTCAATAACCTCCTGCATCTTTGCTTCGTCGGCCACATCCGCTTGTAAGACAAGTACCTCGCTCCCTAGTTCTTCCAGCGCCTGGATCGCACGTATTCTTTGACCAGGCTTGTCCGTCTCATCATGGGTGGCCAGCCATTCTTCCCACTCATCTCTTGCAGGGAGGGCAGAACGGCTGGTCAAAACCAAATTCGCCTGTAACGTCCGGGCAAGATGCTCCGCCAGCACCGGACCTACCCCCCCCAAGCCGCCAGTGATCAAATAGGTGCCATTCTGACGCAGTGGTGATGCCGGTTGTGCCTCCAAGCGTACCGCTTCGTAGGTGCGCCTAAAACGCTCACCATCTCGATAGGCCACCTCCAAATCGGTTGATGGGGTTAACAACTCGACGACTAGTGACTCGACAATCGCTGGCGTCAGCCACGAACCCGTCTCTGGGACGTCTAGGTCGAGCGAGCGGCAACAGATGGTCAGACATTCTTGTAATATGGAACGACACGCGCCAAAGATGGTGGCTTTTTCTGGATATAGCGCTTCGCTGCCGGTCACCGGTTGGGCATTACTTGACACGGCCACAATTTCCAGCGGCTCATTCACATTTTGCTCGCTCAGGGCCTGCACCAGGTAAATCAGGCTGTAGTAACCCAGGTTTTGCACCTTGGCAAAATGAGCGGCTCCCGTCCCCACTTCATCCCCCTGGGTGACACTCCACAGGTGAATGATTTTCTGGGGAATCATCTCCGCTTCGACCAATTCACGACATAGAGCCAGGTAATCACCCTTGTGCTCCGGTCGCATTGTAAAGTGGGTTGGGTCTCCTTCCAATCTGGCAAACTGCTCTCCCCTTGTAACCCGAATGGCCAGGCCACCCTGCTGGCTGACATAATCGGCGATTTGATCTCCCAACCCATGCCTGTCGCAGAAAACGAGCCAGGGAGATGGCATGTCACTCATCTCGCCTGACAAATCAGGGAGCGTCGTTTTTTCCCAAATCGGCCGGTAAAACCAGTCAGCCATATCGGCCTTCTTGCCCGAGGTCGGCTCTGTCCCAGGTTTCACAGGCTGCGTCTCCACGCCGCGAACCAACTTCTGGGGTTCAACCCAATAACGTAACTGCTCAAATGGACAAGTGGGCAGCGACACGCGATGACGCCGCTCATTCTGGTAAAAGCTCGACCACTCAATCTGCACCCCGGCCAACCACAACTTCCCTAACGAGTTGAGCAGAAACGCCCCCGCCTCTTGCCGGTCATACGAATGGGGCAATGTCGGCAACACCAGGTGAACCCGCTCTCGACTACAGGCCGGATGTTGCTTGATCAGCGAGCTTAATGCCTGCCCTGGCCCCACCTCCAGCAAAACCAGGTCTCCCTTCGCCAGCAAAGCCTCGATACCGGATGCCAAACGAACCGTCTGGCACAAGTGCTCGGTCCAGTAGGCAGGGGCGGTCGCCTCTGCCTCGGTAATCCAATCCCCACTCACATTGGACAGGTAAGGGATTTCGGGGCTGTTCAGGCTCACACTTTCCACCAACTTGGTAAATCCTTCTACGATAGGCGCCATCATCGGCGAGTGGAAGGCGTGGGTCGTGGGGAGTAACCGGCAGGTAATATCCCGTTCTGTCAACTCTCCCTTCAACCTGCTAACTGCTGTCGCAGGCCCGGCCAGCACACACACGTTGGGGGTGAGCACCCCGGACAAGGCCACCTCTTCGTTCAGGAATGGCTCTATCTCGACCTCTGACAGGGAGACCGTGAGCATCGCCCCCTCTTCCAGCCCTTGAATCATCTGCGACCGCTTGGCCACCAGCAACAATGCATCTTCAAGCGACAAGACCCCAGCCAGGCAGGCCACCACGTACTCGCCCAGGCTGTAGCCGATCATTGCCTTGGGTTGAATGCCCCAGGCCATCAGGAGTTGAGCCAGGG
>Ga0114922_10001569_pt1 | contig 21765 bp, 21 predicted proteins | sample AartaG_FD_100975 | JGI IMG/M metagenome (GOLD analysis project Ga0114922, IMG submission 100975) | Deep subsurface microbial communities from Aarhus Bay to uncover new lineages of life (NeLLi) - Aarhus_00045 metaG | ecosystem: Environmental > Aquatic > Marine > Oceanic > Sediment | place... | reverse complement strand
TTTCCTTCTTCAGGCTCCATAAAAGCCCAGGCAAACTCACCAAAGTGCGTAAAATCAAAGCCCATTTTAGCTATATTACCAAGATCTCGTTCCCACTGTTTTCGTGGCCAATGTTCGGGATAATAATAGGCACCTACATGCATTATACTTTCTCCAAATTCATCCATTTCTATTTATAACTCGAATTCATTATATCAAAGCTGTTCAATTATCTTTGTGTCGCCTCGCACGCTCCAACATCATAACCAGAGAATTGCGGCAGGGTAGTGCCATAATAATCTCGAGAACCTGGGTCTATCTTAAATAGTGATTTTAAATTAAGGGCTTTGTCTATTAAAGGTGATCCGGGCTCAAGTTTATAATTTGAAAGTGTTGTCAGTTGGGTTGGAGCACCAATTGTGCCTCCATAACCTGGCTTTTTCAGTTTTGGGTCAGCCTCAAATCCTACTGGTGTGCCATTTAGCATTTCCTGATTTGTCTTGTTTCGCCACTGCTTGAGATTCGTGTATATGTTCTTGTTCCATGCAATTTTTATATTGTCTCCGTACGTCCAGTAGGAATTGCCATTAAATGTCCATTCATCAGATGGAATTGGGATGTCAACAAGTTTCTTGCCTGGTGCGGTTACAATAATATTATTATATATCTTTGTGTTGTGGATATACGATTTTCCTGAATCATCAGCTGGAAAATCAGCGATGCCCGCCCCCCCCGTATTGGATGATACGTAAAGAGTATTATGATAAAACAAGGTGTTTTGAATTCCACCGGATGAATTGGTCGCCCAAAAATTAGTGGCACCATAGCTACCTACGAGTCCATCGTTCTCGCCGATATTATACCTTACAATGTTGTCTTTAAATTCTCTTGCCTTGTCGAATTGGTAAATGCCGTAACCGGCGGCATGGTTATCATGAGAATAATTATATTGTATGGTACAATTAATGCAGCCTCCATCAATGTCAAATCCACCACCATCCTTTTTATTGTTTGATTTGTTGTGATGCGATTCACAGAACTGAATAGTGATGTCTTTTGAATCCCAGGTCCAGATTCCAATAGGACCGCCGGATTCGGGGTCATCGCACAACCAGCCGTTATTATATGCCTGACAGTATTCAATAATGCCCCTGTTGATCTGAGAAATCACAATCCCATTTCCAGTGTGACCTTTTTGTCCCGCGTTACCCGAATTATTGTAAGCTTTACAATGCGCAATATAGACGTCCTCATGCGGCCACCAGTTCGGTCTGGTCAAAGTATTATAACTTGTCCAGATACAGATTCCTTTGTCCCCGTTGTCATGCAAGATCGAGTTGGTGATTCGTATATCTTTAAATCCCTTATCGGTATCACTGCCTCCCTTGAAAAAAACTCCTCCATTACGGTAGCCACTAACATCCACATTATCGATGCGAAAAAAACTCAGGTGTTTGGTTGGCAGACCCTCTTTGGTGAAATATATACCGCTGAAATCAGTTTTTATTTCACGTCCAGCTCCAATAAAAATTAAATCTTTGACCACGAGACCTTCACAATTGTGAACATGAAGGCCATGGGCCTGCCCGGAACTGATAATCGCACGTCCTCTGCCATATGAGCCAATAGTAATAGGATTCCTTGATGTACCATTATCGTCTGAATCGAATTGAATTGACCCAAAAAAGACCTGCCCTCCTTCAAAGAAGATGCTGTCGGCGGTACTAAACCTCATTTTATTGGCTTTTGAAATATTTTTCCATGCTTGTTCTGGAGATGTTCCGGAATTATTATCATCGCCTTTAATACCGATATAATAGTTAGTCGCCTGCAATGTATTCGTTATACTCAATAACGCAATGACCAACACAACATATTTAAGTTTATTTTTCATGGCAATATTTCTCCTGATTTAAAGGGTCTTGTATTTTGGTTGCATATCAAAAAAGGGAATAACTCAATTTTGACCATGTAATTGTTCTGTCGTCGCCAAATACCTAACTTTTTATTATGAGATAAGAGTCGCTTCAATTTCTTCAAGCGATTTACCTTTGGTCTCCGGAATCTTACATAATATAAAAAAGAATCCCACTAAGGCTATGGACGCATAAATGAAGAATGTTGCTGCCTCACCAATATTCTCCAATTCCCAAGGAAATAATAAGGGAATGAAAAAGCTTGCCAATCCATTGAAGAAACCCGCAATTGAAATTGCTTTCGCCCTGAATTGATTTGGAAATAATTCAGATAAAAGCACCCAGGTCACCGGCCCCAATGACATCGAATACATGCCCACAAAACTTACTACGGCGATAAGAATAACAATGCTATTCAATTTTACGGTCGATTTTAGGATATTTAGTTTATTGTCGTTGAATTCATTCTCCGTCAAGTGTGAGGCTAAATCATCCAAATACGCTTTTTTTGAACTATATAACTTACCCTTTAGCGGTTCAATCTTTTTCATTAATTCAGGGTTAACATTCGTTTGCAGTTTTGCCGTTGATTCATCATCAATCGAATAGTTAGCACCCATAAAAGAGATGCCGACAATCAGGTGACATATAATAATTCCGACAATACCAATTGTTAGCAGAGATTTGCGGCCGATTCGGTCAATTAGTCGCATAGCAAGCAACGCAAACACAATATTAATAATGCCGATAATGCAAGCTTGTAAAAATGCAGCGTTTCTTGAGCCACCGATTTTTTCAAAAAGGTCCGGAGCATAATAAAGAATAGCATTGATACCGATGAGCTGCTGCAGCGAGCCGATAGCGATTCCGATAAGTAAAATCTTAAATAGTTTTCCTTTGAAAAGCTGTAATATTGAAGTTGATTGTTGAGTTTTTTCTGTTGATTCTTGTATGGAGCGGACTTGTTCAGCAGCATACTGCTCACCACCAATATTACTCAATATAGTTGATGCCTGGTCAACCTGGCCTTTGAGTGCGAGCCAGCGGGGACTCTCAGGTACAATAAACAGGAATATAAAATAAAGGACACTCGGAACTGCTACTAATCCAAGCATCCATCGCCATTGATTCACATCAGCAAGGTCGAGAACCAGCCAATTCGCGAAATACGCAGCAGAGATGCCAATCATAATTGCTAATTGATTGATCATTCCCATGCTGCCTCTTTTTTCGGCTGGTGCAATTTCAGATATGTACACAGGTGCAATTACTAATCCCCATCCAATGGCAATTCCTCCAATGACTCGCCCCAGAATTAAAAAAATAAATGAAGGAGCGATTGCGCAACAAATTCCGCCAACTGAAAGTAACAGTGCTGTTGCCAACAAAACCTTTTTTCTGCCGAAACGGTCGCTTAAAAAACCTGCGGTCAAAAAGCCGGGCATACAGCCTACCACAAGAGAACTTGTGACCCAACCAACCATCAATTCCGACAGTTGAAAGTCATCGCGCAAGAACGGGATTGCACCTGAGATTGCAAGAATCCAGTGTCCAAGAGCAAAGCCTCCTACTGCAACAATAATGGAGATTTTTGTAGCATAGAATTTCCTGTCCATTTTAGCCCTTCCTTTCCGTTCTTAATTTGTTGCCTGATTTGTATTCTATTTATTCACTCAAACTGACCGATTCGCACTGTCACTGCCGCGAAAGCGGGAAATCCTGTGAGGTTATTAGACGATAGATATACCCCTACCCATTGTCAAGACAAAAAACAGGCATTTTTGAGGTGGATTTATCACCGTCTGTTAAGCCTTCTGCCGTCCATGCTGATTTGAATACCGGCATCCAGCAACACCTTTGTAAAATCTATGGAGGTAGGCTGGCTTCCCTGGCTGTAGCCGATTTTTTGGCCGTTGAGCCACAATTTCCATTTGCCGTTAAGTGATTTGTGGAATGGTGATGCCTCGTGGGTGCCTGTCAGGGCCGTCGAAACATCGGGATACGGCATAAGCGTGCAGTGGGCGGGCTCTTTTGGCCGAACATTTCGGTGTTTTCCCAATCGGAGACTTCCGCTGCTTTTTGCTTATTTATTTAGCCAAGTCGGCGGTCTACTTGTTTTTGATTTGGTGGGTACGGCCAGCACTGTTGTACACCTCAAGTTCCCACAGTGAGACTGAATTATAAATGTCGCTTTTTGAGGTTACGTAGTATCTTACTTTATTGGCTGTTACCGGCGGGAAGGTATCTATTTGGGGCGAGGGGTCTTCCATTTTTCCGCCGGTGTGTGCGTCTTTCCATTCTGAGCCATCCCAGTACTGGATTTTGTACGTGATTATAAAGCCGCGGAATTGTCTGGTGAGTATTGTGTCAAAAGTTGTCGGTGTGCCGAAGTTGATTTCGAGCCACTGGTCTTTGCCTGTGCCGGGAGCGGAGGACCATCGGGTGGTTGGGTCGCCGTCAATTGCCCTGCCTGGGGTGTATTCAGGGCCGGCGTGGCTTGATGCACGTGCTTTCTTGCCGAGCGCGAGGTTTGCCATTGCCGGGTCCGGTTTGGCCTTTGGTGGAGTTGTCGTGAACGGCTGGACTTTGAAATTGTCGAACTGTGCGTTGTTCCAGCCGCTACCGATGCCTGCCATGCCGGTGCTGTATTTAACGTCGCGTGCGCTTGCTACTCGCTCGTCGTCCACAAAGGCAATTATGTTTTTACCCGAAAATTTGAGCTTCAAGTTGTGCCATTCATTAGCGGAGAATGGAACGGTGCCTGAAGCAAACGTGTTTGAATCGGCATTTAGCTGCCAGTTTCCGTTGTGGTCGACCTTGAGCCAGTATCCGTTGGGCTGTCCGGCCTCCCACGACCTTTTGTTGCCGAGGCGACCGAAGATAGAGACGAAGCCCGACTTTTCAATGTAAACATCTGAGCTGACCTCGTAATCGGTCCAATTGGTGTTTCCTATGAAGGTTTCGGGATAAGGATTGACTGCCCACTTAATTCCCTCCTCGGTTATTAGCTGGCGTAGACATCTTCCTTCTCCATCCGTACGGTTTACGACTTCGAATGAGCCTCCCTGGTCAGAGAAATATTTGGGTTGCTTGCCTATGGTGTAACTTTCAAAATCATCCTTATAAGGAAGGGGGAAATCAGACATGGGAGGAGGAGCAGCGGTTCCTTTCTTCTGACCTGTGGTTGTAGTAAGTGAATATATTGAAGCCGGGTCCAGTGCTATGGTGAATGGGCCGTCGGTCGGGGTCATGTCACTTAGCCGGACGAAGTGACTTTCTTTGTTGGTGCGCCATACGTGGAGTTTACCGGTGGAGAGGCCAGAGGTGAGATTAAATGTCATGGTCTGGGTGTGCGAGGCATCTATCGTTTCAACGATTATGCTGTAGTCGCCGCTGATGTCGGGCTTCTTTAATGTTACGTAGCTTCCTTTGTTAGGGAGGAGGCCGCAACCGCTGTCAATATATATCCAGCCCGGCTTTGCGAACTGCGTGGTATGAGCGGTTGCCCAGAGTGCGGGCTGGACTTCGTAATAACCGGACCAGGGGGTATTTGCCTTCATCACGCCGGAATTGGGCAGGGGCAGGTTCTCGTAGTACGAGCTGACGGGGCTCCATATAACTGTTTTGGTCATTTTGCCGATTATGTAGTTTTTGTTGTATATTTTTGCCAATATTCCTGCGCCGTACCAGTTCCCCCTCCAGGGCCCGTCTTCACTTGACCAGAGAGGTTTTCCGAGGTTCCTGGCCGTTTTGGTACTTTCGCAATTGGTTTTCTTATAGGGATAGTGAACACCGACGGCATATACCGCATTGTAGAGGTCCTTGTCGCGACTCATGTCATCAGCAATCTTCCAGAGGTCCCAGTGCATATCTGCGGCGGCGATTCCGACATTTTTAAGGTTGTTTTCGTCGAGGGTCTGCCGGAGTGTTTTTATCCACTCGGCGTCGTACATTCTTTCGTTCCATATTCCGGTGTAGTCTATATCAAGGCCGTGATATTTTTTTGCGCCTTTTATGAACGCAGCTATGTAATCGGCGTTGTCCTGCGAGTAAAATTTTCCATCACCAATCCAGCCGGGAGCACCCCATTCGAGGCAGTCAAGATATATGTTTGGGTTTCTTTTCCTTGCCTCTTTCATCAGCCACCACTCATAGCCTCTGTCATAATAGAGGGATTTTGGGTTTTCGAATTCAGCCCTTGTGTTTGCATGGCTGGGCTCGGTGCCGTCGGTTGAATTTACGCTGCCTCCGATTTCGACTTTCAGGTGCTGGAAGCCTGCGCCGTAGTTGGGTTTGAACAGGTAATCCAGGACCTGGCTTCTGTAGGCTGGCGGATAGTCGATAAGGAGTCTGGATGATGCGCCGGCGCTGCACGCACCTATCCCCTCAAAGACCCTGCCTTCTTTGTTGCCGTTGATATTGATAGTCTGTGGTCCTTCAATTTTAGCTGCTTGTTCAAACGTAGCGCAGGAGCTGATTAGAATCAAAGCGAGTGAAACAATTAGTGCAGGTAAGCTTGTAGAATTCTTAGCTTTCATTGCAATACCCCTTTTTTCTATAAACACCGAGGACTTCGAAGAACGCTCTGCTCCAGGTTTACTACAGTTAGTTTACTGAGTCTTGCCTGGTTAATCCGAGAATCGTTTCTTCACCCATCAAAACGACGGATTCGCCGTCTTCGAGGTTTCTTACCCTACTTGCCTGTGCGAGAAGCAGTCCTTTGCAGAAGTTGTTAAGGCATTATTTTTTGTATTTATTTGGTTATCGTACAGAAAACTTATGTACGGTCAGGTGCGTGTACATTTCACCCGGTTTCAGGACGATTGAAGGGAAATCAGGTTTGTTGGGCGCATCCGGAAAGTGCTGTGTCTCGAGGCAGAAGGCGTTGTGCTTGTTGTAGATTGCACCTTTTCCCTTGATGGAGCCGTCAAGGAAGTTTCCGGAATAGAACTGGATGCCGGGTTCGGAGGTGGAGATTTCCATGACGCGGCCGGTTTTGGGCTCGTAGACCGAAGCGGCCAGTGCGAGCGGGCTGTCGGAACTGTTAATGACATAGTTGTGGTCATATCCGCCTTCGACCTGGTCTATTCGGGCGCCGACGGCCATCGGTTTGGTGAAGTCCATCGGCGTATTCTTGACGGGTCTTATTTCACCGGTCGGTATCAGGCCTTCGTCGACGGGTGTGTAGTTTTCGGCGTTGAGCATAAGCTCATGTCCGAGTATGTCGCCGGAGCCGTGGCCGGCGAGGTTGAAATAGCTGTGATGTGTGAGATTTACGACGGTGTCTTTGTCTGTTTCGGCCTCGTAGCTGATTTTTAACTCGTCGTTGTTTGTCAGCGTGTAAATGACTGTGCAGTTTAGATTGCCGGGATAGCCTTCCTCGCCGTCCTTGCTGAGGTATGTTAGTTTCAGGGCCGGCCCTTCGCTGGTTTGCATTTGCTCAGCATCCCAGACGACCTTGTCGAAGCCTTTGATGCCGCCGTGGAGGTGATTTTCGTCGTTATTTGTTGCAAGGGTGTACTCTACTCCGTTAAGCGTGAATCTGCCCTTGCCGATACGGTTTCCACAGCGACCGATGAGTGCTCCGAAATAGGGATTGTCCTTGATGTATTCGTCAAGAGTGTCGTAGCCTAATACGATGTCGCCCAGATTGCCGTCTCTGTCGGGCACGTGGAGTGTTGTTACGATGCCGCCGTAGGTCATTATCTGGGTCTTTAAGCCGTTGGCATTGGTCAAGGTGTACAAATCGACGCTTTCGCCGTCCGGCGTTTTTCCAAAATCTTGTTTTTCAATGCTCATTTTGTTTCTCCATACACAAACATTTATTACGACGAAGGAACTTTACTGCTTTGTATGTGCAGTGCTGCAAGTCGAGCGACAAAGGCGCATTTGCAGATTTTGTCTGCTAAAGCACCGCTCCGAAGCACAATGCCTGGTTCGAGTACAAATTTTCAGCACTAAAAGCAGAAATCCCTTTGGTTTACTGGTGCCGATAGACCTCCCAGCCCATGTAATTATCAAGAGCTTCGGCGATAGCGTCAGCTTTTTGGCACATGTTCATTGGAACGTGGTGCTCGAAGCCCATTTTGCAGACGTATTTCATGAGGGTCTGGAGGTTCGGGATTTTTATAACACCATAGCCGCCGAAGGTGTCGAGTTTATCATTTGTAAACTCGCCTTCGCCGACGTAGGTGCTGATAATGCCGGCAGCGTCATCAGTGGAGGTCCTGCAGAAAGTAGCCTTTTTGGGGGCTATCCTGCCGATGACCGTACCATAAGTGTTTTCTTTGCCGACGGTCCCTGCAATAATCTCCTGGTAATCCATCTTGAAGCTTTTGAAGAAGGACTTGGGCAGATTGCTGCAGTGGAACACGATGCACTTGTTGGCGTCGTTTCCGTAGTTGTTGTTCCAATCCAGGAGGGCACTTGGAGTCCCGCTGGCCAATTGAAGGATGTACATTCCGAGCAAGCCGGTTACGTCAACCTCGCATGCGCTGGGCAACAGAGACTCGCTCATCATACTCATCAGCGTACATGGGACTATTCCGAAGAATTCCTCGAGGGCCGTCCAGCACTGGATTGCCGTTCCGTCGATTTGATTTTGTTTCACCCACTGGTCCACCGCCACGCCGAATTTAGCAATTTTTAGGAGCGCGGCAGCAGGGATTGCCTTTGTGGGGACGTATTTCTTTATGGCGTTCACTTTATTTTTGACGCGTCTGTCACTGTCGGCGAGCAGTTCGACATGTCCGAGGATTTCGAACAAGTCAACTGTTTCTACGGTGATTCCGGAGAGCTCGAGGAGTTTTTCGCTGTAGCGGACGGTGTTGAAGGCGGTTGGCCTGGAGCCGATGGCGCCGAAGCGGGCGTTTTTAAGGCCTTTGGCAATCCGGCAGACGGAGGCAAAATCATCAAGGTCTTTCTTGAATTCGGCCGAGGCAACTTTGACATTGTGTGAGTTGGTCAGTGTGTATGGGATGCCGGCCTGCCTTAGGTTGTTACAAACGCTGATCTTGCCGCAGAAGGAATCTCGCCTGTCGGCTATGGTCATTTTGCCTGAGACGTCGGGCTCGGCCTGGATGAGAATGGGCACATCCAGCCCGGCGCGTTTGACGGTTTCGGCGACGCCTTTTTCGTCACCGAAGTTGGGCAGCGTTACAATTATGCCGTCAATAACGTCAGCCTTTCGTGCAAAAAGGGCGGCACATTTTTTGGCATCGGCAAAGGTTTCAACTGCACCGTACTTGGTATCCTGCATCGACAAGGCCACCAAGTTGTAGCCGCCTTTCTTGAGGACATCGAGTACGTCTTTGCGCCCTGATTTAGCCAAGTGGTCGGGGAAGAAACCCCTGTTGCCAATAATAACACCAAATGTAGTTTTCTTCATTTCTTGTACCTCCAGTAAATTGTTTCAGTTATTTTTGTCCGTAATAAGCGTCCTTGCCGTGTTTACGCAAATAGTGCTTGTCCAGCAGCACCTGTGAGATTTTATCCTGATTTGGGTTTATTAGCAATGTGCCCAAAGCCATAGTTGCCATTTGCTCGAGTACGACCGCAGCTTCGACAGTCGCGGCCGGGGTCTTGCCCCATGTGAAGGGGCCGTGATTTGCCACCAGCACGCCCGGGATTTCTATAGGGTCAAGGTCAGCAAAGCGCCTGACAATGACCTTGCCTGTGTTAAGTTCGTAGTTGCCTTTTATCTCGTCGGCGGTCATAACATCCGTCACAGGCACCGGCCCATAGAAGAAGTCGGCGTGGGTGGTGCCAAGGCAGGGGATTTCGCGGCAGGCCTGTGCCCACATCGTTGCATTGACCGAATGTGTGTGACAAACGCCGCCGATAGTATCGAAGTTTCTATAAAGCTCCAGATGGGTCGGCGTGTCTGACGAAGGCCGCATATCCCCCTCGACGATATTTGCATCCAAATCGAGTAGCACGATTTTATCAGGTGTAAGCTCATCATACGAAACACCACTGGGCTTTATGGCGACGACAGATGCCGAACGGTCTATTCCGCTGACATTGCCCCAGCTATAAATCACCAGATTATGAGTTTGAAGCTCAATGTTAGCTTGGCAAACCGCTTTTTTTAGTTCTTCATGCATTTTCAATATTCTTAAGCGTTTACTTTATCTTTTATTTCCAAAAGCTGCTTCATGACGTTTGCCATTTTCCCGGAGCAGCTGTCCAGTCCGAAGGCATCGTGCAGCTGCTTGTAGAGCGGGTAAAGCTGTTGATAGACCTTGTTGTTTTCGGGAATTGGCTTGTAGCTGGTCTCTTTCATCCCGCACATTGCAGCTTGTGCATCGGCGTAGTTATCATAGCCTCCCGCTGCGGAACCGGCGACGACGGCACCAGCTATGGCTGAGCCCAAGGCACAGGTCTGGGCGGAGCGTGCTATCTTCATCTCTCTGCCAATGACGTCGGCGTAAATCTGCATAATCAGTGGGTTTTTCTCAGCGATGCCGCCGCAATTAATCACCTCTGATATTTTAACTCCGTATTCCTCAAACCGATTGATAATGGTGAGGGCGCCGTAAGCTGTCGCCTCAATCAATGCCCTGTAAATCTCTTCGGGAGTTGTGTGGAGTGTCTGTCCGAGCAGCAGGCCGGTGAGTCTCTGGTCGACGAGTATAGTTCTGTTACCGTTGTTCCAATCGAGGGCCAGCAGGCCGGACTGACCCGGTTTTAGCTTTGCCGCTTTTTCGGTAAGGGCTTCGTGAGAGCCCGCTGCTTCGCCTCCAGGCTTGATGTAATTTACGAACCAGTTGAAGATGTCACCGACTGCGGACTGGCCGGCTTCGAGTCCCCAGAAGCCAGGCAGGATTGAGCCATCAACTATTCCACATATACCCGGGACATCAGCCAGGTCTTTATCGCTAGGCCAGACGGCCATGTCGCAGGTGCTGGTGCCAATGATTTTGACTAATTTGCCGGTGCTTATTCCGGAACCGACGCCGCCCAGATGAGCGTCAAATGCGCCCATTGCAACCGGTATACCAGCTTTTAGGCCGAGTTTGCCTGCCCATTCCTCGGTCAGGTCACCGGCCTTTTCGTCGATGGCATAAGTTATATCGCCTAATGTATCGCGTAGCTGTCCGAGCTTTGGGTCGAGCTTTGCGAGGAAGTCCTTGGCGGGGTAGCCGCCCCAGTTGGCGTTGACCATTGCCTTGTGCCCTGCGGCACATCGGCAGCGTTTGAGTTTCCGGGGGTCTGTGGTTCCCGTCAGGAGTGCCGTCATGTAATCTGCGTGTTCAACCCAGGTATAAGCGGCATCGAAGACTTTGGTGTCGACTCTCAGGCAATGCAGGATTTTGCTGAAGAACCACTCCGATGAATACGTTCCGCCACACTTGGCGAGATACTCCGGATGTTCTTTCTCAGCCAGTTCGGTAATTTCGCCAGCTTCTGCGTGGCCGGTGTGGTCTTTCCACAGCCAGGCATGAGCGTTGGGATTGTCTTTAAACTCGTCGAGCAAGGCCAAGGGTGTACCATCCTCATTGATGGGGATTGGCGTCGAGCCGGTAGTGTCAACGCCGATACCTATAATCTGTTTGGCGTCAAAATCCTTATCCGCACCAGCCGCCTGGGACAGCACCTTCTCGATGGTGACCTCGATTCCCTTGATGTAATCGGCCGGGTTTTGCCTTGCGAGATTGTGGTCGGACGGATCGATGATAATACCGGCCTCGCCTGTCTCAAAGTCCCAAACATGAGTGCCAAGCTCTTCGCCGCTTGCGACGTCGACAAGTACCGCTCTTACAGAATTCGTACCGTAATCCAATCCTAAGCTATATGTTCTCTTACTCAATTTACACTTGCTCCTTTTTCTAAGTTAACATTTTGATAATTCTTGTGTTTTTCCACCAAACCTACTTTGATAGACCTGATAATCTGCCCGCCTTCTTTTTGTCCGGTCAGTGCATCCAGTACGTCGAACTGCATTTGGTTCTTTTTGTTGCGATAATAGAGCAACCAGTATGGATAGTAAAGTGTTTCGGTTTGCGGCTCGGGTACAACATCGACCCTTCGATATCGCAAACTCCCAGTCAATTTCATAATATCGTACATCAGTAAATTCTTACCTGCTTTTATCGCGGCTTTTTCGTCCAGGACTTCAGGCAAAACCTGCTCTTCTGTTACATCCAGCTGTTCAATTGATACTGTTATAGTTTTATCATTCTTCTTAATTAGGTCCGTCGAATTAATCGAGGACGACCCGAGCAATCCGTCGAACTGCCTGCGTAAACCCTCATCCTTGAGGACAAACTTCGTATTTTTTTTGATATTTACCGGTATTCCCTGCAGCGAATCCACAAGGAATATCCCTTTTTCAGTCTTTCGCCTGCCGAATAGTGAAGTCAGCTCAATTCTGTACCTAAACAGAACGAAAGGCACATAAACCAATTCTATCGAACAGGGTGCTTTGAAGTTCTTACGACAATACCTTTTTAGCACATCATCGGAGTCTGCAAACCTGGGGACCAAGCTGACAACTTTCATGCCTGCTTCTTCGCTTGTTTAAAACGCACCACGCCTCCGATGGCAAAAGCCACGCCCAGAAGCGTAATTCCAGCGTTACTAATTATTGAGCACGTCTTAAGGTAAGGCGTCCACGGGTTTGGTGTCGGGCTGAGGCCGGCCATGCTAAGCATGCTAAGGATAAAGACAGTCAGCCCCAGTATCATAAGGATTATACCGATGGATGTCATTTGTACCGCAACGATAATCTTGGGGTCAGCACCCTTTCTTTCTTCCATATTTATGACTCCCTATTTCTAAGAGATTTCTTTATCCGAAGAAGAGCAACAGAACAAGCTGGACTGCTAAGATTGCAGTAGCCCAGTATTTGAGATTAAGGTACCAGGGCGGCCGGGTCACCGTTATCTCAGGCAGCTCGGTTATGGTGGCTCCGTTTTCCGCACGCATCTCGGCTATTGCTCCTACCTGAGCGTGGAAATCGCTTTCCCAGGTCAGGCCTTCAATTTTTTCGGGTTTTGGCCGTTTTGTAAGCAAACTGGCGATAACTGTAACGAACATCGCAACTACGAAAGACCACCAACTTATTTTGAAGAATACTCTCTGTCCCAGAACCTGCTGGTAGTATATGGCAAAACCCGAGCCAACCAGATAGCCGATTAGACTGCCGGGCGTGTTTGTACGCCGCCAGAATATGGCTAGTATCAGAATTGCCATAAATGGGCCTAACAGGATAGCAAGCAGGGTTTGTTCCAACCACATAATCAAGGGTGATTTAGCCACCACTGATACCAACAGCAGTGACGCAACTATTATCCCAAATGTCGCTACGCGACCCGCAACAAAGTAATGGTGGTCTGGTTTGCCCTTCACTATGAACCGTTCGTAGATGTCTTTTATCACTATAGTAGATGATGAATTCAGTACGCCACTAATGCTGGACAAGCCTGCGGATGTTAATCCAGCGATGAATAATCCTAACATTCCGGCGGGTAACAGATTCAGAATCAGCTTACCGTATGCGGCATCAGCCTTTTCTACAAATATACCATGACGGGCGAAAATTATGGGGGCGGCGAGCATAGGTACAATATAGAGAAAAGCACCCAAAGTCTTTGGAAGACCTGCAACGACATAACCAAGTTTGGAATCATATAGCGAGCGTGCCCCCAGGTTTCTCTGCACCATTGACTGGTCCGGCACACCAGCCGACAGTAACTACAAAACATTGCCCGAGGATAATCCATGGGCCAGGGCCGTAAGGATGATGGTTGTCGGGTAAAACGCTGAAATACTGGGGGCTGATATTCCACTGGTTCAATAATGTATCTGTTAGTCCTTCGAAGCCGCCCACCATATTCAGCAGGATAAACACCAGCGGCATTGTACCTACCATCATAATTACAAACTGAACAAATTCCATCATAATCGCAGCACCGAGACCCCCCAACAAGGTGTAAGTTCCCACAACGGCGGTCAACACGGCAACTGTCGGCCAGAACGGCATGCCTATGATGTTCTTAAGGAACATGCCTCCCAAATATAACTCTGCAGCTATGGTTATGATAAAGAAAATTAGCCAGCCGATAGAGTAAATAACCCTTATTGCGGGGCCATATCTTTTTTCCAGGAATCCCGGCACGGTAAATATTCCGGCCCGCCAGTAGAACGCTATGAAGAACAAGCCGGTCAGGATGTAGCCGAATGGGCCCTGGAACCATTCGAAATTGGCCTGAATCAGCCCCCAATCATACGCGGCGCCACCGTGGGCCAGATAGCCGTGAAGAAAGCCTATGTTCGTTGCCCATACCGCGCCCATAATCCAGAACCACGGTGCGGAGCGCGCAGCCAAAAAATAATCAGCGGTACTTTTTATGTTTCTGCTGAAAAATATCCCCGCCGCAAACATCAACGCCAGGTAAATCGCAATGATAATCAGGTCGGAAGGCATTACTTTTCCTCGTTACTAAAGTTTTATATTGATTCCCGCTTGTACCTGCGATAGTAGGACCTTCTCAGGTATAACCCAAAGAAGATGGCGAACCCGCACCATCCGAGGCCTATGCCCAATCCGAATACCCAATCCCACCATTTATATACGGGTTCGGGGACATCAAAGCCGCGAGGATGGTGACTAATACTCCAGATTATGGCGTTTACCTTCGGTTCAATTTCTCCTGTGTTTTTAACTGTGAGTAATTGGCCGAGGCTGTTTAAGCCGTCTTCGACTTCGCCTATTCGGCCGAAATATTCGAGGAACCGCTTTTCTGTTTTTTCATCCTCAATGAGGAGCGGCTTGACTTCATTATCCCAGATGTCCTTGGCACTGTTGAAGCTGCTGAGTGCTTCTGCCCAGTCATTCCCGCTTACTGTGGTCTTAACCGATGTAAGTTCATTAGCCATGTTCTGGCGAACGTCGATGATTTTTTCCTGAGCGATGGCATTTTGTGTGAAAAGCAAAATAGTCGCTGCAACCAATAAAGGTGCAATCTTTCTCATATTTGTGAGCCTCCTTAGCGGTTCTGTTTGTCTATAGCAGACAGACTTTTATTCGAACATATACTCGTTCGGTATCAACCAGATGAAAATCCCCAGGCCAATCATAACCAACATATAGGCTACTGCATAAGGATTCTGCCAGCCCGTCCAGTCAAGCACACCAAGCATAGTATTTATCTCCTTTCCGTTTCTGAATAGCGAAATTGCCACATGAGACCTGAAATCCTATTGCACTGTGGCTCCACTTATCCTGTAATAACGCCAAATATTTCCTTCTTGAGTAACTCCTCACGCAGTCTCAAGAGCGTAAAATGTCACCTCAGAGTTTAGCAAAGACGCGTTTTATAGCAGGATTTACGCTACAAGTAAATAAAAAAATCACGGTCGTAGGGGAAAAATATGGCCTAATGGTCCCGAATCTTGCTGTTTTTACCCAGTTTTCCCGTGTTCACGTGGTTCACAAAATTGCCCCTGTGGGGCACTAGACCACCTGCTTTAGGGCATTAGTCCATAGGAGAAGTCGGTCGGGAGGTGCCACTGGGAGCTTATTTGCATTTTTCGGGGTATAAGGGGCAATTTATGCGTTTTTTGGTGCATACAACTCTTGAGCGGCCCCGCACCGGCAAAATATTGCCGTGCCAGTTCATTAACCTGACAGCTATTTGCCGATTTTCGCTTCGTTGCCGAATCTCTGACCGGCAAAAATTCTCAGATCCGATTACCAGAAGTAAATGTAACACGCGACGATAATACCAACGATGATTAACGAGTGAATCACATCCCATTTATTCCAGCTTTGTCGTGTTTCGGCTATCTGCTCCGGCGTTCCCGCACCGTACGTTAATCCCTGAATCTTCTCTTCACTGGGTTTTTTGGTAAATAGACTGATAATAATACTCAGTGCAAGAGACAAGAAGAACAGGAAGATGCAGTAATGCAGCCAGTTAACCGCGGCAATGTAATGGACAAGCGTGCCTTCTGGCAGGAACTTCTGGAAAATAACCAGTACCAGTCTTAACATTCCGAGGGAAAAGCCGATGACCAGTCCCCAAAGGCCGCCCGCGGCTGTAGTACGCTTGGAGAACACACCGAGGACAAAGACGGCTGCAACAGCCGGTGCAATCAGGCCCTGGACCATTTGGAGGTATTTGTACAGGTAATCGGCAATCAGAAACATCACGGGGATCCAGGCGACTCCCAACACGACCACTACGGCTGTTGCGACGCGGCCAACAAACACGAGCTGCTTCTCTGTAGACTGCGGTTTGAATTTCTTGTAAAAGTCAACAGTAAAGAGCGTAGCGGAGGAGTTAAACAGCGAAGCTAACGAACTCATCAACGCCGCGACCAAACCACCAACGACGATACCTTTTACGCCCGCCGGCAACAGGGCTCTGACCAAAATCGGGAAGGCTTTATCCGGATTCTCCAGGTTGATAATTCCTTTCTGGTGCATGGCGTAGGCAATCATACCGGGAACAAGGAAGATGAAAACCGGCAAGATTTTCATATACCCTGCGAAAATTGTTCCTCTGCGGGCCTGTTGTTGGTTGTGAGCCGAAAGTGTTCTCTGGACGATGTACTGGTCGGTGCACCAATACCAGAACCCGATGATGGCAGAGCCCAGGAGCACGCCCGTCCACGGGAAGTCCGCATCTTTTGCTGAACGAATCATACTCATCATGCTGTCGCCGTGTTCGGTAACATTCTGGCTGCAGATTGCCTCAAGCTCGCCCCAACCGCCAAGTCTCCACAGCCCTACAAAAAGAATCACCAGCGAACCGATAATCAAAACCGGGGCTTGCAGGACGGCTGTGGCAAGGATGGCCTTCATTCCGCCGAAAATTGTATATAAACCTGTCACCACGACTAATCCAATTGCACCGACCCAGAAGAAGTCGATATCAAAACCGAAGACGCTTACGCTCTCAATTCCAAGAACCGTTTTGAAAACCAAGCCTCCGGCATAGACTGTCACGGCCACTTTTGTCAGGACGTAGCTGATGAGTGAGATAACAGAGAGGAAAGTTCTTGCGGCGGGACAGTAACGCCTTTCGAGGAATTCCGGCATTGTAAATACCATACTGCGGGCATAAAAGGGCACAAAAAGCCAGCCAAGCACAAGGATTAACCAGGCATGGAATTCCCAGTGGGACATTGCCATACCGCTTTTAGCGCCGGCGCCCGCCAGGCCCACCAGGTGCTCGGAACCGATGTTTGATGCAAAGATTGATGCCCCGATGGCAATCCAGCCGGCTTGACGCCCGGCAAGGAAGTAATCTACCGATGTTTCTTCTTTTTGCTTAAGTACCCACCAGATTACACCAATCAGGACCGCAAAGAACAACCCGAGGGTACACCAATCGGGCCAGCCCCAAAGCGTGTTGGCCAACATTCCAAATTCAACCATGCTGCCCATATGCCAACCTCTAACTTTCTCTATTAAACCATTCGCTTAGAAAAACACGTTCACGCTTATATCAAGATATATATCAGGCGAAAATTACCGCCTCCGAGAATTTGTAAGGGAGCATTGTGCGGTAATATCTCTGCCGGGTAAACAAAAAAATGGGAATTATTTGGGAAAAATATCAGCCAGTAATTTTTGGATTTTGCTATCTTTGTCCAAATTTGCCCTGTCGAAGATGTCCTGCAGCTCGCCCTTGTCGAACCACAAACCGTCACCTTTTGCGCACTTATCTATGAGCAGGGTAGGCTTGGCCGTGCCGACGACGATTTTTTGCATTTTTTTCAGGCAGATAGGACATTTTCGCCGTTTTTCGGCGCATTCTGAGTCGATTTCGAAGGAATTAAGCAATTGTTCAGACTGCTCAGGGTCGCCTAAGAGAAGCTCCAGTTCGCCGGCATCGAGCCAGATGCCCCCACAGTCGGTGCAGTAATCGACCTCGACTTCGGCAAGCTCGAGTGTAATCATCGCATTTTTACAAACCGGGCAGTCCACACAGATCTCCTGTTGTATGCAAAGTGAGTTAAATAGGTTGTGACATATTACGGCCAAGCGAGCCTTAGGTCAAGCATTACCTTATAGGCGGTCATCATTAATTTTGCCGGATAAAGAATCCTTCAGTGAAACAAACGTCGAAAAGAGCCAGCGATAAGACATCAAAAGAGGCAAGATGGGGCGGACGGGATGCTAAAATTGCCAGAGATGGGACAAATAATTGTTCTTGACGGGGGTAAGATAATTGATTATTGATAGCCGATACTATTATTAAAGGTACCGGGAAATGATAGTTGACTGCCATACGCATATAAATTGTGCCGCTGAGGAGGTTGAGGCATCCGAGCATTTGGCGGCGGTGGAGACAGTGGACGTTTGCATTGTGTTGGCTGCGCCGGATGAGCCTATCGCGGAGGTCAACAAGAAATTATCCGAGTACGTCGACAGGCATAAAGAGAAAATGGTCGGCTTTGCGCATGTAGAGCCGACGAAGGACAAAACAGATGCCAAGAACCTGGCATCTATTACGGACAAGCTCGGCCTTAAGGGCACGGTCCTTTATTGCTCGAACTGCGGTTTTCATCCTGCTCACAGCAGGGCGATGAGGTTTTACGAATCGGCACAGGAGTTGGGGCTTCCTGTTTTCTTTCATAATGGCGGTGCTTTAGGGCCCGGGGCAGTTCTGGATTATGCGCAGCCGTATCTTTTAGATGAAGTTGCGAGGCAATTTCCCAGCCTGAAGATTGTCATCGGGACTATGGGAGTGCCATTTGTTGAGCAGGCGCTGTCGATAGCGGCGAAACACGAAAATGTCTATGCGGATTTGACAATACGGCCGAGCAATGTCTGGGAGGTGTATAACATAGTGGTGAGGGCACACGAAAATGGGGTGATGGACAAGCTGCTCTTCGGAAGCGGGTTTCCGTTCGGCAGGGCGGGGGAGTGTATAGAGACACTGCTGGGCTTTAATAAGCTGCTGGCAGATACGAATCTTCCGACTGTACCCCGGGGCAATATTCGAAGCATCATCGAGCGCGATACGCTGGAGATACTTGGTATAAAAAAGTAGCTGCTGGAGCATAATTACATGGAGGTAAGTAGGGATGCCAGAGCTTTTGGAAGAGAGGAGAGAAAGCTGGGGGACACGCGGTGGTTTCATTCTTGCGGCGATCGGCTCTGCGGTCGGCCTGGGTAATTTGTGGGGCTTTCCCTATAAACTTTACAGCTTCGGGGGCGGAGCGTTTCTGATTCCGTATATAATAGCGCTGCTGTTGGTTGGTTTTCCGGTGATGGTTCTGGAATTCAGTCTCGGCCATTATACACAGCGGGCGGCGCCGGACGCTTTCAAGCGGGGACACAAGCGTTTTGAAGTCGTAGGTTGGTGGGGCATTATACTGGCCTTCGTTATTATAACCTATTATCCGGTGATTTTGGCGTACTGCTTTAGTTTTCTCTGGTACAGCATTGTAGGTATTTTGAATGGGGGAGAGCTTCCCTGGAGCGGCGAAGGTATTGAAGGAGTAGCCAATGCCAAGGATTTCTTCTTTAATGAATATCTCGGGCATCAGGAAGGGTTGGCGCTTGGAGCGATACGGTGGAACATCGTGTGGCCCCTGATAATCTCATGGGTGGCGATGTACTTTTGTATATTCAGAGGTGTCAGGTTGGTTGGCAGGATTGTGTGGCTGACGGTTCCTCTGCCGTGGCTGATGCTACTCATACTTACAGTCAGAGGCCTGACACTCGAAGGCAGTATGCAGGGCCTGGCGTATTATCTTGACCCCGTCTGGTCTGAGCTTGCCAAACCGATTACTTGGCGTTATGCGTTCGGGCAAGTATTCTTTTCGCTGAGTCTGGCTTATGGCATAATGATTACGTACGCGAGCTTCCTGCACAGGAAGAGCGATATTAACAATAATGCGGCGATAATTAGTATTGCGGATTTTGCGACCAGTTTCGTAGCGGGTCTGGCGGTTTTTGCGACGTTGGGCGGGATGGCTTTTGCGACTCAGCAGGCGGGCAGCCCGGTCACAGTTGAAAATGTTGCCGATAGTGGACCTTCACTGGCATTTGTTGCTTTTCCTTATGCTTTAGCGCAGCTGCCATATTCGGCGTGGTTCAGTTTCATTTTTTTCTTTGCCCTGGTGACGCTGGGGATTGACTCAGCATTTTCGATGACTGAATCAATTCTGGCAAGTATCGTTGACAAGACGGGGTGGCGAAGGAGTATCGTTCTTCCCATGATGAGCTTTGTGGGACTCGGCTTTGGCTTGGTTTATGTGACAAAAGGGGGGCTGAACTGGCTTGGAACCATCGATGGCTTTGTTAACGGCACATGGGGCATAGCCTTTATGGGGCTTTTGGAATGTGTGGTTGTGGGCTGGCTTTGGCGAATTGGGATATTGAGGCGCCATGCCAACAGCCGAAGCGACTGGAAATTAGGCAAATGGTGGGATTATCTGATACGCTTAGTAATTCCCATAGTGCTTGGGACGCTTTTCTTCTGGCAGCTTTTTGATGATATTAGCGGCGCATGCGGCTTCTTGAGGACTCCCCAAGGTGAGTGGATATTGCCAAACTGCGTTGGATTGGCAGTTGTGGGGCTGGCACCTGTGCTTTCGGTCATCTTCAGCTTGTTCAAAGGACGCCAGGATATTGAAGGACCGCAGCGAAAAGAACAGGATATGGAGGTCCGTGGCAGATTGGGCGGATTGATAGCGTTTGTACTGGCGTTGGTCCCTGTTGGCTTGTTCGTGGTCTCAATTACGGTCTCGATGCCGGAGGCTTATGAGCAACTGATGGAGAATACTTTGCTCTGGGCATTGCTGGTCGGCGGGATTGCTGCAATGGGGCTTTGTAACTATATCCTCGGTAAGGCGCACAGCTCGGCGAGTCAGGCATCGTGGTTTGCCAGATGGGCGGGGATAATAGCCACTATGGATGTCAGCGCATTTATTGCACTGATTCTGATGGGCCTGAGGCACACGACGAAGATTGACGAGGGGCCGGCACCTATTCGTAATGAACTGAGCGGAGTCTCTTATATAATCCTTGCCGCAGTATTTCTGATAATAATAGGCGGTCTGGCGTGGTGCTTCTACAGGGCCTTGGCTGCAGCAGGCTCATCCAGCGACACACAATCTCCGGACGAAGTCGGTGACGAGCAACAACCACAGACCAACGGCTGAAAGTCAGTCAGGCTTTATTTGAAACCTTCGCTGGTGTCGGCAGTGTATTTCTCACACACCTTTTCCATGTCTATGTCGTTTGTATTTGCCAGAGTACAAAGCCAGGCAAATACATCGGCAAATTCCTGCTCCTTGTTTTTTTGGTCATCGGCTGCCAAGGCCGTAGCGAGTTCACCAACTTCTTCTATAAACCACATGAAGGTGGCGGGGACTCCTCTTTCTCGATCACGTTTTTCGTATTTTTTCGAGATTAGCTGTTGAAATTCGCTAATGTGCATAGTCCTGCTGAGTGAATTAACCTGCGAGCAAGTCTGTGAGCTTTGCTTTTTCAAAGACACTTTTGGCCTGAGCAATAGCTTTTTCGTAGTTTTTCTCGGCTCTGGCGGCGAATTTCTCCCCGCGTGCCTGCTCCTTCAGGTTCAATTGGCTAATCATGGGTCCTTCAACAGCTTCTATAATCTGTAGCATTGTGATTTTCTTTGCTGGTTGAGCGAGGTTGAAGCCGCCGCGGGGTCCTCTTTTGCTGCGCAGTACGTTTGCCCTGACCAGCTGCTGCAGTATCTTAAGCAAGTATTCCAAAGGTATGTTATATTTTTTGGATACGCTTTGGGATAGAACAATCCCTTGCTTTTGGTTCTGGGCAATGTAGCCGACTGCCAGTATTGCATAACCTGTTGACCTACTGATTCTCATTTTGAGCCTCCTTTGAAAAGGACCAATAATATAAGGGTTTTTCTACAAT
>Ga0114922_10001568_pt1 | contig 21783 bp, 15 predicted proteins | sample AartaG_FD_100975 | JGI IMG/M metagenome (GOLD analysis project Ga0114922, IMG submission 100975) | Deep subsurface microbial communities from Aarhus Bay to uncover new lineages of life (NeLLi) - Aarhus_00045 metaG | ecosystem: Environmental > Aquatic > Marine > Oceanic > Sediment | place... | reverse complement strand
TTGTACTGATGGCAAAAACAGCTATGGATAAAACGGCATATTACAGGACATTGCCTGCGGTGGATATGGATAAAAGTCTGTTCCCGGATGAAAAGAAATATTTATCAGATCAGGAAAAAAGAAAAAATATAACTTTATGATGTGAAACTAAATTGAGAAGGACAATTAACCAGACACACAAGTTGGAACACTACCCAGATTAACAGTCTAATCTGTTATAAAATATATTGAAGCTGAAGGGAAATGCTTATCTTGTTTTACTTTAATTCTCTAAAGCAAACCAGGATGAAAAACCTATTAATATTCTTATTTATTTCTCTTTCCTCCCTGATTACGGGCCAGGATTTTTCATTTGAAGAAACATTCCGTGATATGCAATACCGGATGGTTGGTCCCTACCGGGGCGGACGCGTAACTGCAGTTGCTGGAGTAGAATCGCAACCATCTGTTTTCTACATGGGCTCCACCGGTGGAGGAGTCTGGAAAACAACAAATTACGGTATAACCTGGGAGAATGTATCAGATGGATTTTTTAAAACCGGGTCAATAGGCTCCATAAGAGTGGCGCAGTCTGATCCGGATATTGTTTATGTTGGTACAGGATCAGACGGTATCAGGAGTAATGTTATACTGGGCAAAGGAATGTACCGTTCTGATGATGCAGGACAAACATGGAGATTCATAGGGCTGGAGAAGGCTGGCCAGATTGGTGCCCTGGTGATAAATCCTGATAAGCCTGATATATGCTATGTTGCTGCCATAGGTAATCCCTTTGGTCCAAATTCTGAAAGAGGGATATTTAAAACAACTGATGGTGGAAAAACATGGGGAAAAGTGCTTTTTATATCAGATGAAACAGGTATATGCGATATTGAATTAAACCCTGGAAATCCCGATATTATATATGCTTCTGCATGGACAGTAAGAAGAAAACCATGGACCATAATTTCAGGATCAGATGAAGGAGGCGTTTATCGCTCAACCGATGCCGGCAATACATGGGAGAAGCTTGAAAAAGATCTGCCATCAGGTGTCGTGGGTAAGAGCGACCTGGCAGTTTGTAAAGCTGCCCCTGATAACCTGTATGTCCTGGTTGAGGCAGAAAATGACCAGAGTGGAGTGTACTTTTCTGATGACAGAGGAGGCAGTTTCGTACTGCTGAGTAAGGAAGAATATTTGCTTGATCGTCCGTTTTATTATACCAATATTGATGTTGATCCTACAGATCAGGATGTATTATACGTGAATTCAACCGGCTATTACAGGTCGGGGGACAGAGGTAAATCATGGACAAGAAAGTCGACCCCGCATGGTGACAATCATGATATGTGGATCAATCCTTCAAATCCTGATATATTCATACAGTCTAATGATGGTGGCGCCAATGTCACCCTTGATGGAGGCGATTCATGGTCAACACAGGATAACCAGCCCACGGCTGAACTGTACCAGGTAAATGTGGATGATCAATTTTCATATTGGCTGTATGCAGGTCAGCAGGATAACAGTACTCTGGCAATACCCGGTAAGGCAGCATGGTCAGTCAGGAATAGCCAGATTATGGATGTGGGAGGATGCGAAACAGGACCTGCAGTACCGAAGCCGGGTAATCATAATATTGTATATTCAAACTGCAAAGGACGCTTCGGAGTTTATAATAAAATAACCGGACAGGAAAAACAGTATTATGTTGGCGCGTCTAATATGTATGGTCATAATCCTGCTGACCTGAAGTACAGGTTCCAGAGGGTGGCTCCTATTATAGTATCACCACACGATCCGGATGTGGTATATCACTGTTCGCAGTATGTGCATGTTACACGTGATGATGGCATCACCTGGGAAACAATATCACCCGACCTTACTGCCTTTGAGCCTGATAAACAGGTAATATCCGGATCACCCATTACCAGGGATATTACAGGTGAAGAGTTTTACAGTACAATATATGCTATAGCTGAATCACCGTTGGAACAGGGTGTGATATGGACAGGCGCCAATGATGGCCCTATCCATATAACAACGGACGGTGGTGACCACTGGGAAAAAATTACCCCGCCTGGCCTGCCTCCTGGTGGCAGGGTGCAAACTATAGAAGCATCACCGCATGATCCGGCGAAGGCTTATGTGGCTATTTACAGGTATCTGCTCGATGACTGGAAACCATATATTTTCAGGACAAAGGATTATGGTGCTACATGGACTCTTCTGACAGATGGTTCAAATGGTATTCCGCCAGATTGTCCCACAAGAGTGGTCAGGGAAGATCCTGATCGCGAAGGTTTGCTTTTTGCAGGCACAGAGCATGGTGTATTTGTTTCGTTTGATGATGGTACCAGGTGGTATACACTGCAGCAAAACCTGCCCGATGTGCCTGTAACGGATATTAAGGTTTACAGGAAAGACCTCATACTTTCAACTATGGGCCGTTCATTCTGGATAATCGATAATATAAGCCCACTTCATGAATTTAATCCTGCAGATAATAATGACCGGGTCATTTTATTTAATCCTTTGGATGCTTTCAGATCACCTGAGAGACGAGGATTGTATCTTGACTATTTCCTTCCATCCAAAGTATCATCTGCTGTAATTGAAATAAAAAACAGCAGTGGAGAACATATAAATACTCTTACAGGAGACGTTTCTCAGGGGTTTCACCGCTTGTTATGGGATCTGAATGTAGATGTCGAGTTGCCTGTAAATGAGGTCAGAAGGCGGTTCCGTGGACCGGCAGTTGTACCGACAAGGTACACAGCCGAACTTATAGTAAATGATGAAAGACAACTTACAGGGTTTGATATATTGCCCGATCCCAGGATTATCGAAAACGGGATGACTTTTTCAGATTATAAAGAACAGTATGATCTATGCATGAAAGTGGTGGATTTAGATAGGGAAACATCCAACCTGATTGCAAAGGTAAATGAAATACTGGAGCCTGAAGAGGGAAACAATAAGGAACAGGTTAAAGAAAGCAGAAAAGAACGCAAAATAAAGGAAGAAATGCGTGATATAAAGTCTAAACTGGTAACAATGAAAGATATGAGATATCCCCAGCCTATGCTATCAGAACAAATAATGTACCTGTATTACATGATAAGCAGGTCTGATCAAAAACCAGGGAAAGATGCATATGAAAGATATGATGAGCTGTCAGCTATTTTTAGATCACTTAGTAATCAATATGCTAACTTACTGGATTAATTGCATTCTTTTTCATAAATTTGTCTTGACCTGTACAAAATTTAATGATTAACTTTAAGCCATAAATTAACCAATTACTTAAGCAATGAATCATTCTACTTTTTATCTAAAGGCTTTTATTTTGTTGGTAACGCTTTCAGTATTATTTGCATGATGTAAGAATACTCCACCTGGAATTGTAGCTAACCTTCCATCTGATACAATAAATATTTCCCATGGCGACTTACTGGATCTTGAGATCAGATTTACCGACGACAGCGAAGAACTGGTTTCATCTAGAGTAATGCTTAATGATAAAGAACTTTATTCAGGCAGTGACAGCTTACTTAAATACAAGCTGGAGACTACTGAATTGAATGCAGGTAAGTACACCTTAAGTATTACAGCTGAAGATGCTGACAGACAAGTTTCAAAAAAGCTGTTAAGTGTCAATATTAAAGGTGTCAATCCTTCAGTTGGTGAATTAGCAGTATCCGATATAGGGGCAACTTATGTTAAAGCAACTTTTAAAATAACGAGTACAGGTGGTTTGAAGATTGATGAGAAAGGAATTTTATATTACGTTACAGCTCAGGAAGGGACTGAAGAAAAGAAAATAGTAATTGATAATACTGAACTCAAAACAGATGATATTATAGAAGGATTTCCAAGAGATACCAACCTTCGCTTAAGGGCTTACTCAACAAATACAGCCGGCACAGGCTATAGTGATTATATAAGCATAAAGACAAATGATGGTATCCCCATTGTAAGAACCGGAAAAGTTAGTAATATCCATTCAAAAACTGTCAATGCCTCAGGTATGCTTATTACGGACGGAGGTGACAGACTAATTAAATACGGTATATGCTACTCTGAAAATCCTGAACCAGATATCAATGATTATGTGAGTTATGGGCCCGGAGCTGCTAATTACGTAATTGAGCTGGATGGTCTGGTTCCTTTTACAAAATACTATTTCAGAGCATTCGGAACAAACAGGTTTGAGACAAGTTACGGTAAGACAGGGGAGTTTGAGACAACAGGCCCGCCCACTGTAAAAACAGGCACACCGGGAAGGATAACGGTCAGTTCAATTGAGATGAGTATAGAGGTTCTTAACAATGGTGGTCATGAAGTGACCGATGCCGGTATATGCTATTCGATGCTTAGAAATCCAACTTTTGATACTAATGTATCCAGCTTTGGTAAGGGTACAGGTAAATTTGATCATGTAGTTGAGAATCTGGATCCAGGCACAAATTATTATTTGAGGGCTTATGCCATAAATAGTGAAGGTGTATCATATGGAGATGAATTATTATTGTTCACCAAGAAAGGAATTGCTGAGGTGGTTAGTGCCGGAGCAAGTGATCTAGATTATTCATCTGTTGCTATCAGGGGCAATGTAACAGATGATGGAGGACTGGATGTTATCGAGCGTGGAGTAGTATGGGATACTGTACCCCGTCCAACGGTAAATAATAATTATGCCATAGTTGAAGGTAATGTCGGCGAATATAGTTACACAATTTCCGGCTTGGAAACAGGAAGGAAATATTATGCCAGAGCATATACCAGGAATGCAAGAGGTTACGTGTATGCAGAACCAGTCGAGTTCATTCCATATATTAAAACAGAGATGGTAATAGTAAAAGGCAATTTCTTCTCAATGGGGAGTGAGGAAGGTGACAGGTCAGTTAATCAGGTTCACCAGGTTAGGGTTGATTCCTTTATGATAGGTAAATACGAAGTCACTAACGAGGAATATGCCAAATTCCTGAATGACCATCTTGGTCAGATTACATTTCAAGGTGGCGACGATATCGTTATGTTGAGCGGGCACCCGGTATATTTTCTTAAAGTATATGGAGAGGATTACGAGGCAACAGGTTTTACGGTGCCAATTTATTATGAGGGTGGCAGTTTCAAGATTAAAGAAGATTGTGGTAATTACCCTGTTATACTTGTTAGCTGGGAGGGTGCACGTATGTATTGTGAGTGGGCTGGTGGAAGACTTCCTACTGAAGCAGAATGGGAGTTTGCTGCCAAGGGAGGAAGGAACAGTTCAAATAATTATGCCGGCGGGAGTAATCTTGATGAATATGGATGGTACTACCGGAACAGCAAGGATGCCCCCTGTGAGCTGGCGGCCGACGGAAGAGGACTGAACAAAGTTGGTCAGCTCAAACCTAACAACCTGGGCATTTATGATATGTCGGGTAATGTAAGTGAGTGGTGCCACGATCTATATGATGCAGATTATTATTCCGCCTCACCAGCAGATAATCCCAAGGGACCAGAGAAAGGTACATCAAGGGTAATCAGGGGTGGCAGCTGGGTCGATAGGGAGGAGTTATGTACTGTATATTCCAGAATAAAAAGCTTTGACCTGAATAAGGGCTATGATAATATAGGATTCAGATTGGTAAGGCCTGTGAACAAATAAATCAGCCTATTCAAGGTCCTTGGCTTCTTCCCATATCTGATCCATTTCTTCAAGTGACATTTCACGAAGCGACCTGCCCTGTTGTATAGTTTTCTCTTCCAGGTAGTTAAATCTTGATATGAATTTCTTATTTGTTCTCTCAAGAGCCGATTCGGGATCAATCTCGTAAAGTCGTGCTGCGTTTATAAGCGAGAAAAATACATCCCCGAATTCTGATTCTATCTTCTTCCTGTTACCCTTGCCTATCTCTTCCTTCAATTCTTCTAATTCCTCAGCTACCTTATCCCATACCTGTGTACGGTCCTCCCAGTCGAACCCAACACCTCTAACCTTTTCCTGTACCCTGTTTGCTTTGACCATTGCAGGTAAGGATTTCGGTAAACCGGAAAGTACCGGTTTGTATTTATCAGATTCATTTAATTTAAGCTTCTCCCAGTTGTCTTCCACTTCCGTTGCATTTTTTACTTCAGTGTCTCCAAAAACATGAGGATGCCGGTAAACAAGCTTCCTGTTTATGCCTTCAATAACACGGGCAATATCAAAGCTTTTCTTTTCTGAGCCGATGCGTGCATAAAACACAATATGCAGCATCAGATCGCCAAGCTCTTTGCAAATTGCATTATCATCATTATTAAGTATGGCATCTGCCAGTTCATAAGTCTCCTCTATCGTTAATTTCCTTAATGATTCATTTGTCTGTTTCATATCCCAGGGACAGCTTGTTCTCAGTCTGTCCATGATATCCAGTAATTCTTTAAATGATGTTAATCTTCTGTCTGATTCCATTTGTAATAATCTAAAAAAGCATTCCGGGCTTTTTAGTGCTGCCCGGAGCAGCGATCCTTACTATATCACCAACCTGCAGGCTCAGCAATTCAGAGGCATTGGTTCCATTTATGCCAATCTCAAGTAAATCCAGGGAATTAAATACTGCCAGTAACTCTCCTATTGATTCACTGTTATATGACTTGCTTATGTGATCAATGATATTAGTGTTGGACCTGATAGCTATATTAAACTTTTTATTATCGAAAACCCTGCAAAATAAATCGTATGTGATATTTGAAATCGCATTCCCGTAAGTATCTATATAAATAATACTTCCTGAAATAGCGTCCTCTTCGAAAGTTGCCCTGAAAGGGATCATTTCCCTGATTGTCTTCTTTTCTGTACCAATACTTTTAAAGTCCTTCTTATTTATTATTGCAGCCGCAGCTTCAGCAAATACCCTGGCTTCATCTGTTTTACCAGTATTCTTGCCTGACCCAAGCTGTATGATCCTGTCAGGTTCAGAATTCAGAAGTAAATGAAAAATACCATTATCTGCACCAATAAAGAAATGACCTTTTGCTTCAACTATGATATGAGGACTTTTTTCGCTGTATTCAGACTGCACACATATGATGTGAACGGAACCACCGGGGTAATGCTCAAAAGTGTTCCTGAGGACAAATGCACTTTTCTGTATGTTAAAAGGACTTAAGCCGCTGGCATTGTCTATGATCATGATGTCAGGGCAAAGACTTGTCAGCTTACCTTTCAGTATGCCATTATAATAATCAAATGCTTGCCATTCAGTAGTAAGAGTAATTACTGGCATCCTCAAAAACTTATGCTCTAGATGATATTCTTGTAAAAAAAAATAGGTTACTTTGTATTATTCAAACCTAAGGTTTTTTTTTGAGAATACACAGGTATTTTACTTAAAAAGGTTATTTGCGTGTATGGTAGAAAAGATAATTGAATTAGAAGATATTGACCCCCAAATTTTTTTCGGGACAAATAATATACTGATCGACAACATTCGTAATTATTTCCCAAAACTCAAAATAATTGCCAGAGGCAATGAGATCAAAGCAATTGGTGAGGAAGAAGAAGTTGCAAAGTTTGAGATAAAAATAAATGAGCTTATCGACTTTTTTGAGAAACATAACCAGCTGCAGCAGGAGGATGTGGAAAGACTGTTTTCTGACCCAGAGATGGTTAAAGCTGCAAGCAATGGTGGAATGGAAGAAAACCTGGTATTTAATATAAGTGGGAAACCCATCAGGGCTCGTACTGTCCATCAGTTTCACCTTGTGGAGGATTATAAGGTAAATGACCTTCTGATAGCTATCGGACCTGCAGGGACAGGTAAAACATATACAGCTATTGCCCTGGCTGTAAGAGCGTTGAAAAATAAACAGGTAAGAAAGATAGTACTTACCAGACCTGCGGTCGAAGCGGGGGAGAGGCTGGGATTCCTGCCCGGTGATATGAAGGAGAAACTGGATCCCTATCTCCAGCCCCTGTATGATGCACTCAAGGATATGATACATTTCCGTAAACTTGAAGCATGGCTTGAAGATGGAACAATACAGATTGCCCCACTGGCATATATGAGGGGACGAACACTGGAACAATCATTTGTAATACTTGATGAAGCACAGAACACAACAATAAACCAGCTTAAAATGTTCCTGACAAGAATGGGTGTGAGTTCCAAGTTTATTATGACAGGTGATATTACCCAGATAGACCTGCCGGATAAACGAAAATCGGGGCTGTTGCAGGCAATTAGAATATTGAAAGGTATCGAGGGTATATCCATTATAGAGTTTGATGAAAGGGATATAGTCAGGCATAAGCTGGTGAAAGATATTGTAAGAGCTTATGATATTGATGAGAACGGGGAGAAGGCTGAGCGGTAAGAGACTCATATTAAACTGATTTAAGCTGATTACACTGAACCCGGCCTGTATGCCGAATCCGCCAGAAGGCTTAAAAGGCTGGAACATGGAACTCATCAGTAAAATAGACATATATTTAATAAACAAAACATACAATAGAAATGTCACAGGCAATAACAAAGACAAACTTCAGTTTCCCGGGACAGAAAAATATTTATCACGGTAAGGTAAGGGAAGTATATAATATTGATGATAAGTACCTGCTGATGGTTGTAACAGACCGCATTTCAGCATTTGATGTAGTGCTCCCCAGGGGAATTCCTTATAAGGGACAGGTATTAAACCAGATAGCTTCAAAATTCCTTGATGCTACCTCTGAAATAGTCCCTAACTGGAAAATTGCATCACCTGATACAAACGCTACTTTCGGTCATAAATGTGAGCCATATCCTGTTGAGATGATTGTCAGGGCATACCTCACAGGCAGCTCCTGGCGTACTTATAAATCAGGAGCCAGAAGCATTTGTGGAATACCTATACCTGATGGTATGAAGGAGCACCAGCGTTTCAGTAATCCAATAATTACGCCTACAACTAAGGCACAGCAGGGCTTGCACGATGAGGATATATCAAAGGAAGAAATAATAAAAAAGGGACTGGTCCCGGAAGAAGAATATGAATTGCTTGAGAAATATTCCATGGAATTGTTTAACCGGGGTTCTGAAATAGCTGCTGATCATGGTCTTATACTGGTTGACACTAAGTATGAATTTGGGAAAAAAGATGGTGAAGTTTACCTGATTGATGAAATACATACCCCTGATTCATCCAGGTATTTCTATTCTGATGGATATAAGGAAAGATTTGACAAAGGACAATCCCAGAAGCAGCTTTCAAAGGAGTTTGTGAGGGAATGGCTTATGTCTCATGGTTTCCAGGGAAAACCTGGACAAAAGGTACCGGAAATGACCGATGATTTTGTTACGGAAGTGTCTGAACGTTATATCGAACTCTTTGAGAAGATAACGGGTGATAAATTCGTTAAGGAAGATATTTCAGATGTAGAGGCGCGTATTGAGAAGAATGTGAATAAATTTTTGAAGGGATACAGATAATTGTCAGGCTTAGGCTCCTCCTGTGCTGGCACAGAAAATCAGCCTTTCTCAACAGCAACCGCAGGTCGCGCTCAACTTTCTCAACTTAATATATCATTATTCCATTATTCTAATATTCCTTCATTAAATTATTGCATTCCTTGTCCCTGTTTTAAAACATATCCCAGAAAGTGACCTTTTTGGTTGTTATCATTGAAAAAAATTTCAACCTTGGAAATTATTTTTTTGGCTGCCGATTTAAATGCTAATAAGTAACCCGATATTTTAATAAATTTCCAGGAATGAATAAAATTGTTGTAAAAGAACAACTGAATACTAATGTTGTAAAGCTTGTAATAGATGCTCCACGCATTGCTCAAAAGCGCAAAGCCGGACATTTTGTTATAGTAAAAATTAACAAAAAGGGAGAGAGAATACCTCTTACCATAGCCGATGCTGATCCGGATAAAGGAACCATAACACTGGTAATTCAGAAAGTTGGAGTCACATCACATAAATTAAGTTTAATGGAGAAAGGTGATTACATTGATGATGTTGTGGGACCCTTGGGCCATGCTACTGAAATAAGCGATGTTGGTACGGTACTATGTGCAGGCGGAGGGGTTGGAATAGCTCCTTTACTGCCTATTGCCAGGGCTTTCAAAGAAGCTGGTAACAGGGTTCTATCAGTGCTTGCAGCCAGGAGCCGGGATCTTATTATACTGGAAGATGAAATGAGAGAATGCTCTGATGAAGTTATTATTATGACTGATGACGGATCTTATGGTAAGCAGGGATTGGTAACACATGGTATGGAAGAAATACTTGACAGGGGAAAGGTTAACCTTGCAGTTGCTATCGGACCGGCAATAATGATGAAATTTGCTTCTCTCACAACAAAGAAATATAATGTCCCTACTATAGCCAGTCTGAATACTATTATGGTGGATGGTACAGGTATGTGCGGTGCCTGCCGTGTTACAGTTGACGGCAAAACAAAATTTGTTTGTGTCAACGGACCTGAGTTTGATGCTCATAAGATTGATTATGATGAAATGATAATGCGACTGGGTGCATATGAAGACCAGGAAAGAAAGGACTATGAGAAGTTCATTGAGACACTAGGAAAGTAATTCTTTCGAAATTATTATTACCTGAAAAACCAAACAGATATATGGAAACTATACAGGATATATTAAAATCAGAACGTCAGCAGCCATGGAGGGAAGAACTGCGTAAGAGTATGAAAGCGAAGGACCGCACCTCTATACAAAGAGTTAAGATGCCAGAGCAGGATCCTCATGTACGCAACAGGAACCATAAAGAGGTTAACCAGGGATTAACAGAGGAAATGGCCCTTAAGGAAGCACAGAGATGTCTGGACTGCATTGAACCAACATGTATATCAGGATGCCCGGTGGGTATAAATATTCCAAAGTTCATAAAAAGAATAGAACAGGGCGAATTTCTTGAATCGGCAAAGGCGTTAAAGGAAACAAATGCATTGCCGGCAGTATGCGGACGCGTTTGTCCACAGGAAGTGCAGTGTGAAGCGAGTTGTTTCTACGTGCAGAAGCTAAAGAAAGATCCTGTGGCAATTGGCCATCTTGAAAGATTTGCTGCTGATTATGAACGTAATAGCGGTAATATATCTGTTCCTGAAGTGAAAGGGAAAAACGGGATAAAAGTGGCTGTAATTGGTTCAGGCCCGGCGGGCCTGGCAGTGGCTGGTGATATGATAAAGTGGGGATATGATGTTACTGTATTTGAAGCCCTGCATGAAATAGGTGGCGTGCTGAAATATGGAATACCCGAATTCAGGCTACCAAATGAAATTGTGGATGTGGAAATCGAAAACCTTAAGCAGATGGGTGTTGAATTTGAAACTAATTTCATTGTTGGTACTACCGCTACCGTGGACGACCTCCGAAAGGAAGGTTATCAAGCATTCTTCGTAGGCTCAGGCGCCGGCCTGCCTAAATTCATGAATATACCGGGAGAAAATTACAGGAGAATTTTTTCATCAAATGAATACCTTACACGGGTAAACCTGATGAATGCCGCAAACCCGGATTATGACACACCTGTTTTTAGCGGTAAGAAAGTTGTAGTAATTGGAGGTGGTAACACAGCAATGGACTCAGTACGCACCTCAAAGAGGCTGGGTGCCGAAAGGTCAATGATAATATACAGGAGATCAATTGAAGAAATGCCGGCACGTGTCGAAGAAATAAAACATGCACAGGAAGAGGATGTGGAGTTTATGAACCTGAATAGCCCGGTGAAATATTTTGCTGATGAGAAAGGAAATGTTAATAAGATGATGGTACAGAAAATGAAGCTGGGTGAACCCGATAGTTCCGGACGTAGAAGACCTATTCCTCTTGAAGGTTCCGAGTATGAAGTGGAGGTTGATACAGTCGTGGTAGCTATAGGAGTGTCGCCTAATCCTCTTATACCTGCCAGTATGCCGGAACTTGAAGTGACTGACTGGGGAACGATTAAAGTTGATAAGGACAGTATGCAGTCATCTGTTGAAGGAATATTCGCCGGTGGTGATATAGTACGTGGTGGTGCTACTGTAATACTGGCAATGGGAGATGGCAGAAAAGCTGCCAGTGGTATGCATGAATACCTGAAGTCAAAAGTTGGTAAAAAATAATATTAGTAAATTGTAATAAATTAAAAATCAATTTAAAATGGCAGATTTAACTACTAAATATCTGGGCTTATTATTAAGTAATCCACTTATTGTCGGAAGTTCAGGGCTGACAGATTCAGCAGACAATATACTTGAGCTTGAAAAGGCCGGTGCCGGGGCAGTGGTACTTAAATCTTTGTTTGAAGAACAGATAATGCTGGAAGTTGATGCCAGCCTGAAAGAAGCGTATCAGAATGATATGATATACTCTGCAAAATCAGAAACACTTGACTATATTGATATACATATAAGGGAACGGACACTCTCAGCTTATATTGAACTGATAAAGGAAGTCAAGAACAGGGCTATGATACCCGTAATAGCCAGTATCAATTGTGTGTCATCAGCTGAATGGATTAATTTTGCCAGTCAGTTTGAGGAAGCCGGTGCCGATGCTCTTGAACTTAATATAGCAATCCTTCCTTCAGACGAAACAACAGGAGCTGACAAAATTGAAAAAGTGCATTTCGACATTATTGAAAAAGTAAAATCACAGGTAAGTATACCGGTTTCTGTCAAAATGAGCTCTTGTTTTACAAACCTTGCCCTTATGGTGAAAAAACTTTCAGAGACCGGCATAGAGGGTATTGTTATGTTCAACAGGTTCTATACCCCTGATTTCGATATTAATAACTTTACCGAGAAGTCTTCAAATACATTCAGTACTCCTGCAGAAGCAGGAAACATAAGGAGATGGATGGGAATTATGTCTCCCAAGGTAGACTGTGACCTGGCAGCATCATCAGGTATTCACAGTGCGGAAGATCTAATAAAATTACTGCTTGCAGGGGCACGGGCAGTACAGGTGGTATCAACCATCTATAAAAACAGTAAAGATCAGATACAGAAAATGCTGGGTGGATTAAACATGTGGATGGATGAAAAAGGCTATAACACTATAGAGCAGTTCAGGGGCAAAATGAGCCAGGAAGTAAGTTCAAACCCTTCAGCCTACGAGCGTATACAGTTCATGAAATATTTCAGTGAAATTAAATAATCTAGCTCACCGCTCATCACTTTTTTTGACAATCAATTTGTGGGAGATTTTCTTAACTTTGTCTCGTTTTGAAAACAATTCATTAAATGAAAGATAAACTGTTAAGACTTTATATATCTGTCATGGCCGCTGTTCTGCTATCCGCAAGTCTGTCCTCTCAGGTCAGGGTAGAGCGATCAAAAGATAAGGTTATAATTGGTGGTACAGCATATTATATACATATTGTTGATACTTCCCAGACACTTTATTCAATCTCAAAAGCATATAATGTTTCAACTGAAATAATAACAAGGGAAAATTCTTCTGCTGTATATGGTTTGCGTATTGGGCAGGCATTGAAAATACCTGTTATTGAAGAAGAGCAAGTCGAAGAACAAGAGAAGGATACAGAAAGATATAATTACCATATGTTGCAGAAAGGCGAATCAATATATTCACTTTCCAGGAAATATGATGTCCCTGAAGACCAGATTATCGAAGCCAATCCGGGTATTGATATATACGATTTACCGGTTGGTACCGAACTGGCTATACCTCGCAAGCAGTTCAGGGAACAAACACAGTATTTTAAAACTGATGAGCCCGGTATTATACTCCACAGGGTAGAGGAAGGGGAGAACTATAGCTCCCTGTCCCGAAAGTATAACGTTAGCGTCAGAGACATCAGGAGGGTAAATAGGGGCATATTGTTTCCCAGGGAAGGAGAAATGATCAGGATCCCTGTAGACCAGGAGGAGAAAGAACAGGCATTTTTCGAGGCCGACGATGAAATAATCAGTGATGAAAAGTTGACATACCTGTTTGATGGTACACCTGTTGATTATACACCCGTTGAGAACCTTAGAGGAAAAATAAATGTAACACTGATGCTTCCTTTATTACTTGATGAAAACAGCAAACGAACATATATTGATTCTTCCGGCTATGATAACCGGGGACGAAGAAAATATAAAATAGTGGAAAGGCCTGAAGAATGGATTCATCCGAGAAGCGAAGCTTTTGTCGAATTTTATGAAGGAGCACTGCTTGCCGTTGATGCTCTGAAGCAAAAAGGACTGGATATAGAACTGCAGGTCTTTGATACCATGAGAGATTCACCGAGAGTGGAAAGGTTCCTTGAGACAGACCGTTTGTGTGATGCAGATCTTATTATAGGCCCTGTTTACGCTGATAACCTCGAACAAGTAGCCCGGTATGCCAGGAGGTACAGGATACCAATTGTATCTCCTCTTGCATCACAAAATACCGATGTATTGAGAATTAATCCTTACCTTTTTAAGATACAGCCATCAACAGATGTTATCCAGGACGCACTGGCAGAAGAAATCAGTAATTATTATGATCATAATCTGGTTTTTGTACATACTGATAGCGTATGGAGTGCTGATCTTTCAAGGGAATTTAAAGATAAGATATATCGCAGGTTAAGGTTAAAGGTGCCTTTTAATGATATCAGCTTCCGTGAAGTGTTCTTCACCAGCAGATCATCATATAATGACACTATAAATATTATTGATCATGCCATGACCAGGGATAAACCTAACCTGCTTATCCTCGCTTCCGATAATGAAGCCGTTATGAGTGAGGTTATAGTGAATGTCCATGCATTGTTACGAAAATATGATATTAAGCTAATCGGTTATCCTGATATCAGGTGGCTCGATAACCTCGATCCTATGTATTTCTATGAGCTGGGTATAATGCTATATACACCTAATTGGGTGGATTATAAACAGGATGACATAAAGCATTTCCTTGAAAAATATCGTGAGTTTTTCAAGATGGAACCACCCGTCAGAAGCTATGCATGGCAGGGTTATGATATAATGTATTATTTCATCAGCGGGCTTGCTATACATGGATCCGAATTTATGTACAGACCTTCAATGCACAAACCTGACCTGCTGCAGGTAGATTACAGCTTTGACCGCACAGGCCTTATGAACGGTTTTGAGAATAACCGTCTGTATCTTATACGTTATACACCTGACCTGGAAGTTGAATTCATCAATAAAGCCAACTAGACAGGGAATAAATAATTTATTCAAATTGTCTTATTATTGTGTATGGTGAAGTATGATTATATCCATTCTGATGATCTGGAGCTTATCCGACATACTTTAGATGGTGATAATAAGGCATTCAGTGAGATAATCAGAAGATATGAGAATATGGTAGCCAGAACTGCTAAAGGCATGTTGGGAGATATACAACAGGCTGAGGATGTTGGTCAGGATACCTTTATACGCCTGTATAAAAGTCTTAAAGATTTCAGGGGTGATGCGAAACTGAGCACTTATATACAACGTATTGCAATTAATCAATCACTCAACGAGATCAGGCGAAAAAAAAGATTCCTGTCACTATTTTACCAGTCTGATGATAAAGAAGATATGACTGAGATTGATTTGGAAGCCAATAATGGAGAAAGAACAAAAGATATTAGAGATTATGTTAATCTGGCAATCTCAAAACTCGAACCTGATTTCAGATCTGTTGTTATACTGAGGACAATACAGGGGTATAGCACCAAAGAAACAGCAGAAATACTGGAAGTGCCAATGGGAACAGTTTTGTCACGCCTGTCAAGGGCAAAAGAACATTTGAAGGAATTATTAAAGGATTTAGAATAAATGTTATGAAACCTGAAAAACTTAAAGATCTTCTGTTACGCTCATTAACTTCTGACCTGGGAAGTGATGAACGTAAAGTTCTTGAAGAAGAACTTCTGACTGATCATAGATTCAGCAAGGGATTTCGTGACCGGGTTATGAAAGGCATTGCCTCAGGCAAAATTCTGGTCAATGGTAAACGCGAAATGTTAAGATCGTTTGACAGTATCTTTATGCGAGTTGCTATTCCCGGCGCTGCAGCTGTAATAATACTTGCACTGAGCCTCCTCCTCAGTCAGGGTTCATTGTCCTATGATACATTGCTGGGTATTGATAACGAGGTTGACGATGTGTTAATAAGCCTCCTGTCCGAATAAATGAATAAAGATATTATGAAATTGAGAATAACTATATTAATAATACTGACCCTGCTGCTGGGCTTCGTCATAGGAATGCTTACATCTGCCCAGCTCAGGCATAATAGGATGAGGCCGGTACGTATATATGCTTCCGAGCATTATTTCAGGGAACACCTGTATAAGGTTGTGGAACCCGACTCCGCGCAAAAGGCTGCACTGGATGCTATAATCAATAAGTATGGTGAGTCTTTTAATGACCTGAATACCGGATTCCGGAAGGATTTTGAATCACTGATGGACAAACAATGGAATGAGATAAAACCTGTGCTTAACAAGGAACAGTTAGGAAAAATTGAAGAATTTGACCGTAACAGGCGAGAAATAATGAGGAAGTTCAGGCAAAGAGGCGACCATGGTGACAGTAAACATTTCGACAGGGGACCGGGCCCGGAAAGAAGGCCGCCAGGCTTTGTTGACAGCCTGCCTAATCCTCAAGATCGAAAAACAGATAGTCTGTAATTATTGGAAGATCATCAGGGTCTATATTGTTAGCTATCAGTATATCAGCATCATCATTGAAGATATCAAGAAAATCACTTTTATCCATCTTCCCCACAATAATACTCTTACGGTAATACTCAAGGGCACTTATACGATCACCCATACATAATGCAAGATGGCCTGCATTTATGTAATCATGACCGGTCATCTTACCCGTACTGATCTTATCAAAATACTTCTTCGACTGGTCATATTTCCCCTGCACAAAATAACACCAGGCTATGGGCTTCAGTATCCTTGTATTTTCCAGGTCATTGTATTCAACTTTGAAGTAGTATTTTAGTGCCGAGTCAAAATCTTTCATGTCCAGGTAACAGTGACCTACCATGGCTATTGTGTGCATATTGCCAGGATCCATTTTCTCGGCTTCAAGGTAATTCTTAAGGGCTGCTTTGTGATTACCAAGCCGCCTGTTGCAGAAGCCAATCTTCTTTAGTGTCCATATCTTCCTGTCGAGTATTTCAGCCCTGCTGTACATCTCAAGGGCCTTATCATATTCTGCAACCTGCTGGTGGCAATAACCGGCTTTCTCGTAGAGCTGTGCCTCATCGGGATTATTATCTATCATTTCCCTGTATAAATCCAATGCTTCATTATAGAAATCCTTGCCGAAATAATAATCTGCAAAAGCGGATATCGATTCGCTGTCTTTCAATAACATACTGAATAAAGTGGTCCTGTGGAAATTGTGAGTACTCCTGAAAACATCATCAAATTCCTTTTTGTAAGGCGATAACTTGAAAAACCTGTACAGGTCCTGGAGATATTGAGTTACATTGGTCTTAAACTCTTTTGTTGGGTCAAGGTCAATCTCCTCATCCTTCATCTGTTCCAGGCCTTCAAGCTCCATCCTGAAAACTTTTAACATCATATCCTTCTGGCTGGCGGGTAGGTGCTGCAGATTGAGTACAAGACTGAACTTGTCTGAATTGCATATAAATGGTGTTTTATATAGTGCTTCTGCCAGCTCGTTGGTGCCCGTACCCAATACTTCATCCCTGAACAATAAATCAATTGCTTCATGATCGGGATAGAAAGGCATGAACCAGTTTGAGATTGTACGAAAAAAATCAAAGTTCTTAAGGTTGGCGAAAGCCGACATATATACATCGGCACCTTCCATCTGGAGCTTTGAGAACTCTTCCATTGTCTTGTACAGATCTTCCGATTCCTTGAACATGTCCGACCAGTCAGGGTTCTTACCTTCCATCAGGTCTTCAGGTAGAAGGTTGTCAAGGTCAAGCTTGTCCTCAATCTTAGGCCTTAACTCGGCCACGCGGGGCAGTATTTCTTCATGAAGCTTTTTACTGATCTGTTCTGTCTCTCCTGACCTGATAATCTGGAGAATTGTAATTTTCAAATGCTCCCTGAAATTGCTGTCAGTTGATAATTCCCCGAGGAGCTTCTCTATTTTGGGATATATATGTATCCTGTCGTCATAATAATATAACACAAGGAGTAAGCCGGCCATTGCCCTCTCACTTACCTGTTCAGTCTTGTCCCTGTAGAGTGATGCAAGGATATGTATTTTTTCTGGTTCCCAGAACCTGAGTGTGCTGAGAGTGACGGCACTGACAAAAATACTCTGCTCATGCCATTCAAACGTATCCCTGTTCATAATAAGTTTGATCAGGTCCATTTCCGCCTCACCATAATTATCAGTGAGCCAAAGATGGTTAAAGATATTGTTCACAAGGGTCCTGTGCTTCCTGGCATGTTCAGATTCAGGATCAAGTGATACTGCACCAGCCTGGTTAAGCCATTCATCAAGCTCTTCTTTGAACGCCAGGTCATCTACTGTTTCAATAATACTCTTCCCGGCAAGGTTCTGTTCCCTTAAGGTGTTTTCTTTAAGCCAGTATGTATGCCAGCCCGAGTATCTGGCCAGTATTTCCTGCTTAACATTATCTGCCAGCTCCAGCAAGGATTGAAGCATGCGTGTTAATACCTTATGACGCTCAGGATCATGAACACCTTCAATGGTATACTTAACCATGTTTTTGTAGGTATTCTCAATATTCTCAAGCTGCTGCCTGTGATCTCCGTTTTGTGAAATATCAATAAGCTCTTTTATGATATTGATACTCTGCCTTACCTGTTTGCCTGCTATATGTTCGGTTATACGGTTATGTTTCTTAATAAGTTTGTTTGTATCCATAAGATGTTCTGTCATGTACCGATTTCTCTATCCTCAATAATCAGGCCGAATGACAGTTTGTCATGAATATTACCTTAGCGATTTAAATTCCGACCCTTCCTTCCATTGTGGCCAGATATTTGAGTTAGCGAGCCTGAAGCCTAGCTCAAAAGCAAGCTGTGCATCTTCCCTTATACCATTAAAATTCCATGTTTCAGGTTCATAATTATCAGCTGGCCTGTGGTAACGATTGTTTATGTAGTCCTGTTCCTGCATTGATGCCCATTCTTTACCATGTTCTCTTGAATCACAATTTCCGCGTGCATAGAGTGAGGGTACACCTTTTTTTGCAAATGCAAAATGATCGGACCTGAAGTACATTCCCGTATGTGCATTTGGATCGGGTAGCAGGTATCTGTCCTGTTTAGCTGCCATTTCTTCCAGCATATCATCAAGATCCGACTGTCCGTAGCCTGTAATCATGACATCTTTCATCCTGCCAATAGGTAATACAAGGTCATTATTTATACATGCAACTGTCTTGTCCATATCAAAAACAGGGTGTTCAGTATAGTATAATGACCCAAGCAGACCCTGCTCCTCAGAAGTAGGGAAGAAAAGCATTACTGAGCGGTCAGGTTTTTCATTACAGTTCATGAAAGCCCGCCCTATTTCAAATACCATTGCCATGGTTGTACCATTATCAACTGCACCATTATAGATTGAATCACCTTTTTCTTTCTCTCCCACTCCAAAATGATCCCAGTGTCCTGAATAGATAATTGCTTCATCAGGTGATTCTTTTCCTTTTAATATACCTGCAACGTTTTTTGATTTATTTGCTGAAAATGAGTTATTAATTGTGAGACTTATGACTGAATTCATATCAAATCCCCTGAATCCCGGTTTACAGGCTTCCATCCTCAGTTTGTTCACATCATAACCTATATCCTTGAATACAGCTTCTGCTGACCCGGCGCTGAGCCATCCGGTAAACATACACCTGTCAGTATTATTATTCCCTGCTTGCAGGTAAAGATTAGGTGTTATGGAACTTTTTCTTGGTATATCATAGGGATATCCGGCTCCTTCAGTTTCATGTATTATGAGTATACCGGTTGCACCCATCCTTGCTGCCTGTTCATATTTGTATGTCCACCTCCCGTAATAGGTCATCTCCCTTCCTTTGAAAAGCTCATTATTGCCTGTGTACAGACCGGGATCATTAACAAAAACAACAATGGTTTTTCCATTTACATCAAGTCCGCTGAAATCATCCCATTCATATTCGGGTGCAGTTATTCCAAACCCGGCAAACACCAGTTCCGAATTTTCAATTTCAATTTTTTCCTCAATCCTGGGGCTGATTACCGTAAGGTCATTGGGTGCCAATAGTTTATGTTTATTTTTACCTGTGTTAATAATGACAGGATTATTTACTTCAGAGCTTATTTCAATCATGGGAACATCCTGGTAATAGCTGTCGCCAAATGCCGGTTCAAAACCCAGCTTAATAAGTTCATTCCTGAGGTATTCAACTGTAAGGTCTTCCCCTTTGGTGAATGGTGCCCTTCCCATGAATTCGTCCGATCCGAGTGTACTTACATGTCTCCTCATTTCATCTGTGCTGATGTTATTGTAGGCTTTATTGAACTTGCCATCCTGTGAGCATGAAAGGAGCAGTAATAAACTAAATAAGATTGTTATCCTTTGCATAGTGTGATTTTTAATATGATACGGGAATAAGTTTAATGATATTTATTATAGTATTCACAGCATTGACCATAGATCTCACAGGGATGAACTCATATCTTCCATGGTAGTTATGCCCTCCTGTAAATATATTAGGACAGGGCAGGCCCATATATGATAATCTCGCCCCGTCTGTTCCTCCCCTTATTGGCCGCACCAGGGGATTCACACCTGCCTGTTTCATTGCTTTCTCAGCCAGTTCAACAATATGATAATGATCGGCTATTTTCTCCCTCATATTATAGTACTGGTCTTTTATGCTCAGCTTAATCCGGTTCTTGTCATATTTCTTGTTCATAAAGCCTGCAATATTCCTCACAAGTGTTTTCTTTTTCTCGAATTTCTTCCTGTCATGATCTCTAATAAGGTACCTTATTCGCGATTTTTCAACATTACCTTCAATATCGATCAGGTGAAAAAATCCTTCGTAGGCTTCAGTGTGTTCCGGTCGTGCATGCGGCGGCAGCATTGAATTAAATTCATATGTCAGATGAATTGAGTTTATCATCTGGTCTTTGGCAGTACCCGGATGGACATTTCTTCCTTTTATCTCGATTACAGCCATAGCAGCATTAAAATTTTCATATTCCAGTTCCCCTTCTTCTCCTCCATCAACCGTATATGCAAGGTCTGCCCCAAAAGCTTCCACGTCAAATTTATCCGCTCCCCTTCCAATTTCTTCATCAGGGGTGAAGCCAATTCTTATTTTGCCATGTTCAATGCCGGGATTATCAATAAGATATTCAACAGCCGTCAGTATTTCTGCTATACCGGCCTTATCATCTGCACCAAGGAGGGTAGTGCCATCCGTAGTAATGAGGTCCAGGCCTTTGTATTTCTTAAGGCCGGGGAAGTCGACAGGACTGAGAACAATATTTTTTTTCTCATTCAGAATGATATCGTTTCCATCATAATTTTTAACTATTTGCGGATCAACATTTCTGCCGCTCATATCCGGGCTTGTATCCATATGGGCTATAAGACCCAATACGGGTAGTTGCCTTTGCGAATTCGATGGCAGGGTTGCCATCAGGTATCCGTTATCATCCATGCTCACCTCCTCCAATCCCATTTCTTCCATCTCTTCCTTCAGTACTTTTGCCAGGTCCAGCTGTTTATTGGTGCTAGGACATCTCTTTGAATCTTCGTCTGATTGTGTATCTATCCTGGCATAACCAATAAATCTTTTAACAACTTTTTCCATTTTTATCTGAATAAAATATTTCCCAGCAGTATCCTGCCGCTTTTCCAGTATGCCCTGTAGTA
>Ga0114922_10001567_pt1 | contig 21796 bp, 16 predicted proteins | sample AartaG_FD_100975 | JGI IMG/M metagenome (GOLD analysis project Ga0114922, IMG submission 100975) | Deep subsurface microbial communities from Aarhus Bay to uncover new lineages of life (NeLLi) - Aarhus_00045 metaG | ecosystem: Environmental > Aquatic > Marine > Oceanic > Sediment | place... | reverse complement strand
GTGAATGTTTCGTTGATTCCACGGCCTCTGCGTGCGATTACGGTGCCGGTAAATACCTGTATACGCTCTTTGTCGCCCTCCTTGATGCTGCAACGGACGTCAACGGTATCGCCTATTTCAAAATGGGGGATGCTTTTCTTCAGGCTCGTATTTTCGACAGCATCAAGCATCTCGGTTTTTGCCATTTTTTTGGTTTTCTCTTTTTTTGCCATATTGTTTCCTATTTAGTTCGTAGTTCATAGTTCGTAGTTCATAGTTCGTAGTTCATAGTTCGGGAAACGTATTAAGTTTAACTTTTTTTGTATCCGAGGCAAGTACTTTTTTGAAATTTGCGTTTTTTATGTGCCTTTTGCTTCGCGGAGCAGCTTGTCGCAGCGTTTTCGCAAAGAGTTTAAGGTTCGCCGGTATTTTTCGTCTTTCGCCAGGTTCTGCGTCTCGTGCAGGTCGGATTCGAGGTCGTAAAGCTCTTCATAATCGAAGTCAATATAGCGGGCGTATTTGAAGCGGGGGGTGCGCAGGGCCTCGGTCTTTGGGATTGTTCCGTGCTCGAAGAGGTGCTCGTAAAAGAAGTCTGTTCGCCATTTTGGTCTTCGGCCTGTCAGCAGTGGGATGAGGCTCCTGCCCTGCATCTGTGGTGGTGGATTCAGGCCGGCGAGCTGGAGGATTGTCGGTGCGATATCGATGTTGAGGACAAAGTGGTCGCGCGTCAGGCCGCGAAGTTTCTTAGTCGCTCTGGGGTCGTAAACAACAAGCGGGACGCGGATTGATTCCTCGTGCGGGAACCATTTTCCGGCGAGGCCGTGCTCGCCGAGATAAAAGCCGTTGTCGCCGGTGAGGATTATGATGGTGTTGTCAGAGAGATTGAGGCGTTTAAGCTCGGCGCGGATTCTGCCAATGACGACGTCGACGCCGTAAATGAGGCGGTAATAGTTCTTGACGGACTCCTGGAATTTTTCGGGTGTGGAGAAGCGTATGTTCCATCGGCGGCGGGCTTCGGAGGTCCGGAGAAATTCGGGGAGGGCTTCGAAGTAGCGCGGGTCTGCGGTTTTCGGAGTGGGGATGGTTACGTCCTTGTACAAGTCTTTGTATGCGCGGTCGGGAATGAATTGGCGCGGGTCGCTGTCCTGGACGTGGGGGGCTTTGAAATTCACGGAGAGGCAGAATGGTTTTTCGTTTGAGCAGCCGTGGAGGAATTCGGTTATCTGGTCGCCGAAGATTTGGGTGAGGTGCTTGTAGTTTCCGTCTTTGTCCTTGCGTTCGTAAGGTGAGCATTGGCCCGGGCAGCCGAACCAGACGTCGTATTGGTCAACAGGGAAATCACTGCCTCTTCCGACGCCGTGTTTTCCGACGCAGCCGATGCGATAGCCGGCGCTGCGGAGCAATAGTGGATAGGTTTGGGCGAGGGCATCCTGCGAAAAGCTGGTGGAGAAGTTGTTGATACCGTGGCGTCGGACATATTGGCCGGAGAGGATGCTGGCTCGGCTGGAGGCACAGATGGATGTGGTGACAAAGGCATTTGTGAAGAGGACACCATTTTTGGCCAGGCCATCCATGTTCGGAGTTTGGATGATGGGATTGCCCATGCAGTTAAGAGTGTCCCAACGCTGGTCGTCGGTTAATAAGAAAATTATATTCGGCTGAGCCATCCCCAAGCTCGTCCCGATTTTTCGGGACTCGCTTGAGGCTGCCACCCGTCGTGTTTGATTTTGACAGCCAGTAGAAGGCAGCAGCGCTGCGGCAGCGGAAGCGGCTGTGAGATTTAGAAACTGGCGTCGGGATAGGCCATCGGCAAGCTGCGCTTGAGGCTGCCACGCGACTCTGGAATTTCTAACGGGATTCGAGCTCTCTATATTTTTGTCGTCCATTTCAAGTCTCCTGTAGAATATGTTAGTCACAACCGTTGATAGTATATAATTATTTGCCTTGTTTTTTGAGTTTTTTCTTTTTGAAACGTTCCGGTTTTTTGTCCCAGGGCTGTGGGGGTGTCGGGTCGTACTTAGGGGCGCCATCTTTTTTGGGAAAGGACCGGGCGACGGCTTCGAGTTTTTTTCGTGCGGCGATGACATTCGGGGCTTTATTATCGATGAGGTTATTTGTCTCGGCGGGGTCGGCAGGCAGGTCGAAGAGCCTTGCAGGTTTGCCATCCAGGAGCCAGAGCTTATAGCGTTTGTTACGGACGACGCGGTCGGCGCACTCCTTAGCGCCAACAACACGGCCATCGGCAAGTTTAGCGGCACCGAAGCCCATCGCCATAATCCAATCGCGTGGAGAATCATCGGCCTTGCCGAGGAGCAACTTTGCGATGGAGCGGCCGTCAATGGTAACATCGGCAGGGATTTTTGCTCCTGCCAATTCCGCGAAGGTGGGCAGTATGTCGGTAAAATCGGTGAGGGCATCGGTGCGGGCGCCGGCGGGGACGAGGCCGGGACAGTTGACGATAAATGGCGCCCTTACGCCGGCTTCGCCGATGGTGGCCTTGCCGCCTCTGACGAGCCGGCCATTCATTCGAGCGGTCATTTTTTTAGCTGTGCCATTGTCGGTTGTGAAGAAGACGATTGTGTTGTCGCGGATATCGAGCTCGTCGAGTTCCTTTACGAGGCGGCCAACTGCGTGGTCGGTGTAGCGGACCATTGCTTTGTGGCGCTCGATATTGCCGGTGGCGTTTGGGTCGAGCGGGGTGTTGGTCAACGGTCCGTGGGTCAGGCACATCGGGAAGTAGAGCATCATAGGTTTGTCTTTGTTGCGTTTCATAAAGTCGATGAGAAAATCGACGAAGACGTCGGCGCCGAATTTTCCCTTGTAGGTTCTGCTGCCGGCTTTTGTGTGGATGTATGGGTCCCAGTATCGTTTTGCGCTTGGTGGGTTGTTGGTTTCGTAGCCGGTCCACATGCAGTGCTCGTCGAAGCCGTGCTTTTGCATAGCGTTGGGCTGGACGCGGAAGTCGTTAATCTGCCATTTGCCGGCGGCGGCGGTGGCGTAGCCGGTGGTCTTGAGGACGCGGGCGAAGGTGATGTTGTGTTTGTAGTCAAAGTGACAGCCTGCTCCCCATCGTGGTACGTCCCAGTGATTTACCCAGCCGTGACGGAACGGATATTGGCCGGTCAAAAGCGTCGCGCGTGTTGGTGTGCACTGAGCCATCGAATATGCGTTGGAAAACTGCATTCCACCTTCGGCGAGCTTATCGAGGTTGGGTGTTTTCATTTCCTGGCCGCCGTAGCGGCTCAGCCATTCGGGGCCGAGGTCGTCGACCATAATGAAGATGATGTTCGGTTGGGCCATCCCCAAGCTCGTCCCGATTTTTCGGGACTTGCTTGAGGTTGCCACCCGGGTTTGACTTTTACAGCCGGCGGAAGGCAACAGCGCTGCGGCAGCAGAAGCGGCTGCGAGATTTAGAAACTGGCGTCGGTTCACCCCGTTAGAAATCCTTGCTTTTCGTTGTGATATCAACTGTCGGCTCCTTTCCAACGCGGCATGTTCCATATTTGTGTAACTTTTACAATTTCTAACGGGTTTAAGGTTTTTCATTGCGTTTTCCTTATGAGGTTCTTTTGATATTTTACAACAATATAATAACGGAGGAGGGGCGGGGAAGGAACAAATCATTTGGAATTGTTTAGTGGTGGGTCGTTTACGAGTAGTGAGTCGAGTTTGTCGGCGGGCTGGCTGCTAATAACAGGCGGGGCGCCCTGGCGGATGTCGGTGCCGTCCCAATAGGTATAAATGTTGTCATCGTTGACGCCGCAGAAAGACTGTTTCTCAAAGGAGACGTGGTTGTCGAGGAACAGTACGTTTTGCCCTTCCCTTTGGTGAGGGCCGGCGTTTCCTTTCTGGTATCCTTTTATATTCTCACGTCCACCAGTTTTTGTTTGGTCGTCCCATTTGAAGCCGGTTGTATCAGTAGAAGGATCTAACCATGGGTTTCTGTCGGCGGCGACAGCCATGCCGGGATCGGAGGATGCTGTGCTCAAAGGATATGGGCAATAAGGGATATGATATGAGTAGCTGCAGTGCTTTGAGGGCTCGGGGCCGAAGTCCCAAAAGGCTTCAGGCTCTTTATCACGTACCCCATATTTAGCAGGCTTGAACTCGGTGCTTCTTGTCTCCTTGTCGCAGATAAAGGACTTTGGCATGATTTCGGCATACTTTATCAAGAGATAGAGGCTGGACGAGATGGTTGCGGAGCCGCCAGTGCCATCGCGCTTTAGGCCGAACGCGTCGATTCGATTGTCGGCCTTCCAGTTGTTTATCTTAGGCTGCCAGATGGTGTCCCGTCCGCCTGCGCGCGGCAATGCGCTGTCATAATCATTGGCGTAGATGAGCATTGCCCTGCCGATGCCGGAGAGGTTTGAGCCGCAGACCATTCGAAAGGCAACAGACCTAGTCCTGGGCAAAACTGTTTGCAGGAACATCAGGGAGAAGAAAACTGCGAGGATTGCGATTCCTATTGAAACAAAGGCTTTGCCGGTCACCCTGCCGGCACTTAAACCAATTTGTACAAGACTAATGATGCCGAGGATGAGGGCCAACATCGCTGTGAAGATAGAGGTAATGGCAAGCGTTTTGATGCCAAGGATCGCTGCGAGGAAAAAAGCAAAGGGGCTGAGAATGGCAAGAACGAATGATGCGATAGCGATTCGGCTGGTTTTGACTTGTACGGTTTCAGTAGGTCCGGGAGGCTGCGTTAGCTGACTTTTGCAGGAAGTACAAACCTGAGCATCATCTGGATTTTGTGTTCCGCATTTTGGGCAGTTCATATTTTACCTCCTTATTGTATCTCTTTAATTTTCGCTGTTTTTTTCAGCAGGTGCGCGGGCGTGTTCGTGCCCAGTCCGGTGCTGTCGCCATCCTTATTATACAGGTGAGCGGTCAAAAAATCCAGTCGTCAGGTCTTCTTTTTGGTTTATTTTATGGGCCAATTTGGCGAGTCTGTGCGGGCGGTCTTGAGATAGGCCTCGATTTTTGCTACCACGTCGGGATTCCTGTCGGCGATGTTGTTCTGTTCGGCGAGGTCTTTTTCGAGGTCATACAGCTCCAACGGTTTATCGGGGGCGAGGCGTACGGCCTTGTAGTTACGCCAGCGGACGGCCTGCTTGAAACCGCCTGATGGGAATTCCCAGTAGAGGAAGCGGTTGCTTGTGTTTTGTTCCATTCCGAAAAGTGTGGGCACGATGCTGATTCCGTCGATATTTGCAGGCGGTTTGATGCGTAGAAGCTGGGCGAGTGTCGGGAGGACATCGGCAAAGTACCAGACGGAGTCGCTTGTCTTTGAAGCGGGGACTAATCCCGGCCAGCGGACAATCATAGGCGTGCGGATGCCGCCTTCGTACATGTCACGCTTGCGTCCGCGCAAGGGGCCTGAGCTGTCGAATAAACCTTGCCAGCGGTTTGCGGCGCCATTGTCGGAGCAGAAGAAGACGATGGTCTTTTGGTCGATTTCGAGGCTTTTGAGAAGCGCCATGATTGAGCCGATGTCACGGTCCATTCGTGTAATCATTGCGGCGTGGACCTTTGCGTCCTGCGGCCAGGGCTTTTCTGTGTAGGGTTCGGTGCCGGGGATTTCATACTTTGCGTGCGGGATGGTGTAGGGCAGGTAGAGGAAAAATGGCTCATCCTCGTGTCTGCGGATGAAGTCGAGGGCGAATTCGGTGATGAGGTCGTGTGAGTACTGCTTTTTTTGGCCGTCTTCGTTGCCTTCGAGGATTTGTTTTTTCCTGTTTCGCCAGAGGAAGGGCGGGTAGTAGCTGTGAGCATTTCGCTGGTTGAGATATCCGAACCATTCATCGAATCCCTGTCGATTTGGGATACCGGTGGTGCCCGGCTCGCCGAGTCCCCATTTTCCTGTTATGGCGGTTGTGTAGCCTTCTTTTTTCAGGATTTCAGCGAGGGTGACGTCTTCGGTTTTTAGGGGGACACGCCGCTGGGGGCCGACGCCACCTACCTTGCCGGAGTTGCCACGGACACGTGTGTGGCCTGTGTGCTGTCCGGTCATAAGTACGCTGCGGGAGGGCGCGCAGACGGTAGAGCCGGCGTAGCACTGCGTGAAGCGTGTGCCTTCGGCGGCGAGCTGGTCGATGTTGGGCGTTTTGATGTGCTTTTGTCCGTAGCAGCCGAGGTCTGCGTAGCCGAGGTCGTCGGCCATAATGAAGAGGATGTTCGGGAGATTTTCTTTTGCGATTTTGTATTTTGAAGGTTTGCTTTCACAGCCGGTGAGAGATGTTACCACGGCGGCGGCTCCGCCGGCTGCGAGATTTAGAAATTGTCGTCGATTCATTTTTGTTTGCTCCGGTTCTTCTTGGTTTTCTTAGTTTGTTTTTTCGGCCTTGAGATTGGCTCGCCCATCTGCGCGCGCCACTTATCATAAAGCTCTTTAAGCTGCCTTAACAGGTCCGGCTCTTTAGAGGCCAGGTTTTTGGTTTCACTGATATCGAGAACAAGATTATATAGTTCCAACGAGCCTTTTCGAGAAATTAGTTTCCATTTTCCTGCCCGAACTGCCCACTGGTCGGCGCCGTCGCAGAAGAAAAGTGCCTTGTGCAGAGTTTTTTTCGTTTCTCGGCGAAGTACCGGTAACATGTTCTTTCCGTCATAGACACGGTCGGGCCGAAGAGATGCGCCGGCAGCCGAAAGGATGGTGGGCATAACGTCCAGGCTTATGACGGGTTCATCGCAGACGGTCCCTTTCGGCAGCTTTGACGGCCAGCGTACAATAAACGGGACCCGGATGCCGCCTTCATAAACGCTTTGCTTGTAATCGCGCAAGATTCCGTTATCAGCTAAATTTCTTTTTGCGCCTCCGTTGTCGGAGAAAAAGATGATGAGAGTATTGTCGTCGGCTCCGGTCCGCTTGAGGGTGTCCAGCACTTCACCGATGCCCTCATCCATACATTCGAGCATTGCGAGGTAGATGTCGCGGTCCTTATTGCCGGTATTGAAGCGTTTTATGTACTCGGGCGGCGCCTGGAGCGGCCAGTGTACGGCGCTAAAGGGTAGGTACAGGAAGAAAGGTCGGCTGCGGTGGCGCTCAATGAAGGAGACGGCACGGCGCGTGAGGTTGCGTGTTAGGTAGCCGGTATCGTTAATCGGTTTTTCATTGCGATATATGGAGGTATAGTCGTCGGTTATCCGGAGATTGAAGTAGTCGTGGGCACCGTGTCCGAGGAATCCGTAGAATTCGTCAAAGCCGCGTTTGAGGGGGCGGTAGTCCGGCTGGATGCCGACGTGCCATTTTCCGATAACGGCGGTGGCGTAGCCCTGCTTTTTGAGCAGGTCGGCGAGTGTAACTTCACTCAAGGGCAATCCGGTCCTGGAATCACCGCCTGTATAGAACCCGAAGCGCTGCTGATAACGTCCGGTCAACAGTCCGGCCCTCGTCGGCGCACAGACATAGGCGCTGGCGTATGCGTTTGTCAGACGCACGCCGTGGCGGGCGAGCCGGTCGATGTTGGGTGTGCTGACCTCCTGCGGATGGTCGTAACAGCTTACATCTGCGTATCCCTGGTCATCTGAAACGATGAGCACAATATTCGGCGGGGCATTTTTACGGGCCGCTGAAGTGTGACCGGACAGCCAGAATGCACCCGCACCGGCGGCCAGACACTTCTTCAAAAAGAGGCGTCGATTGAGGTTATCCATTTTAGCTTTCGCTCTTTTCATTTTTATTGTTGTTGTCGTTCATGAGGTCAGGTCGCCATTTTTTTGTTCTTTCGATGGTCTGTTGTCGCCGCCATTCGGCGATTTTGGCGTGGTCGCCGCTTAAAAGGATATCGGGGACCTTCATATCGCGAAAGACTTCCGGCCTGGTGTATTGCGGATACTCCAACAGGCCCTGGCTGAAAGAGTCGTCTTTGGAGGAGTCCTCATCTCCAAGGGCGCCGGCTAATAACCTGACGACGGCGTCGATTATAACCATAGCTGCGAGCTCGCCGCCACTTAGGACGTAATCGCCGATGGAGATTTGCTCTGCGCCGAGGCCGATGCGAATTCGCTCGTCGATGCCCTCATACCTTCCGGCGATAAGGATGAGGCGTTTCTCGGCGCTTAATTCGAGAGCTTTTGCGTGGTCGAATTTTTGTCCCTGCGGTGTGAGCAGGATTGGCCGGCCTTTATCGGGGGAGAGCTTTTGGACGTGCTCGAAGCATTCAAAGACGGGGCCCGGCATCATGACCATACCCGGCCCGCCGCCATAGGGTTTGTCATCAACCTTGTTGTAACTGTCAGCGGCGAAATTCCTTATATTTGTGAGAACGATATCAACAAGGCCCTTGTCCTGGCCCCTTTTTAGTATCGAGTGGCCCAGCGGAGATTCGAACATCTCGGGGAAAAGAGTTAAGATATCGACACGCATTACTCTTGATTTTCTTTATCATTCGAAGGCGTTTGCTTTTGGTCTTTGTTTTCGGCTTTTTCTTTGGCCTTTTTGGTTCTTTTCTTTTTGGTTTTAGCCTTTGCCTTTGGTTTTTTCTTAGGTTCGGCAGCAGGTTCCGGTGGAGCTTTAGCCTTAGGTTCTTCGGCTGCCTGCTCTTTGTCTTCCGGCTTTTGGTCAGCGACCTCGGTTGTTAGCTCGGGTTGGGGCGGAGCTTCCGTAGCTTCGGCTTTTACCTCGGCCTCAGGTTCGGGCTTTTCTTCGGGCGCAGGTTTTTCTTCTGGTTTAAGTTCAGGCTCGGTTTTTTCTATGGGTTCCGCCGCGGCTTTGGGTTCGGGCTTTGCCTCGGGGGCTTTAACTTCTTCGGTCTTGGGCTTTGCCTCAGCTTCCGGCTCCGGCTCCGGCTTTGCTTCGGGCGCAGGTTTTTCTTCTGCTTTAGGTTCCGGCTCAGGTTTTTCTTCTGCTTTGGGTTCAGGCTCGGGTTGCGGTTCGGGCTTGGCTTTTTCTTCGGGTGCTTGTGCTTCGGCCTGCTGCTCTTTTTCTTTGGCTGCTTTGGCTTCTGTCTTTGATTTTTCGTCGGCTTCGACCTTGGCTTTTGCCTCAGCTTCGGCTTTGGCTTTTGCTTCGGCTTCGGCTTTGGCTTTTGCCTCCTGTTCCTCGGTGATGCCCTTAGCTGCCTTTTCGGCGGCTATTCTTTCGGCTTTTGTGAAGAGTTTGCCTTTTGCGCGAGCGATGGCTTTAGCGCGTGCGCGACGAGCGGGCTGCTCTTCGGCATACTTGTGTTTTATACCCTGGCGGAGCAGGATTTGCGAGACGGTGTCAGAAGGTATTGCTCCCTTATCAAGCCAATACCGGACTCGCTCAGCGTTCAGTACGACCTGCTTTTCCGGGTCTTTTTCAATGGGGTCATAGTGGCCGAGCTTTTCAATTACTCTGCCGTCGCGAGGGGCGCGAGAATCGATGGCATTTATTCTGAAGAACGGACGATGCCGCCTTCCCATACGCATGAGTCTTAACTTTACAGCCATAATTTTTCCTTTCGTAAGTCATTTATAATCAATTCCCGTAATCCTGTTACAATCAGGATTGCGAAACACGTTTGTAGTGTAGAGCGTAACCATTAATGAAGATTGCTAAAATGGCCGGGTCAATCCGGACGTCGGCTGCGATTTTATGCACCTGCTCATCCGTTAGCGTATCGGCGTTGTTTTTTTCATCGGGAGTCATGATGGCCACTGCTTTTTCGATCTGTTCCAATTCGGCGGGGCTGGGAGCGGCCAGCATTGCCAATTCACTGGCGCCTTCAATATCCTTGAACTGGTTCCTTATCATTTTGCCGTAATCACTGCCGGCAAAGCGAGCTAATTTTTTCAAGTACTGCTCGATCGGGATTTTGCTTTTTATCGGCATTGTTATATTACTTTTCGTCATCAAACATTCTTTTGCTTTGAACGCAGTCTCACATTGAGCCGAACAGCAGGGGCCTTGGATTTTCGACCCAGCCGGCCGGACGCTGGTTTTTGCCTTTGCGATTGACGTCGCCGAGGTCGTCACGGGCCTTTTCGGCAAGAGCGAGGAGGCGCTTGACTACGTCTGGATGCTTATCTGCTACATTATTTTTTTCGGAGATATCGTCGTCGAGATTATACAACTGGAGCGGGCTGTTGGGAACAGGTTTTCCCCAATTTTGTTTTTTTTGCTTTAAGGGCAGGTGCAGCTTCCACTTGCCTGAGCGGACTGCCTGTAACTGGTCTATCTGATAATAATAGAAGGCCTGGTGCGGTGACTTTGCCCCTTTTTTGCCTGCCATAAGCGGCCAGATGTTCCTTCCGTCGATGATGCGGTCGTCGGGTGGTTTTGTGCCGGCGAGCTTAGCGAAGGTGGGCATCAGGTCCATCGTTGTCGCTACTTTGTCACAGGTTTTTCCGGCGGGGATTTTCCCGGGCCAGCGGACGACGCAAGGTTCTCGCATTCCGCCTTCCCAGGTGCTTCCCTTGTGTCCCCGGAGGGGGCCGTTGCCGCCTCCGAAACTATTGGAGGCGCCGTTGTCGGAGGTGAATATGACCAGTGTTCGGTCGTCGATGCCGAGCTTCTTGAGCGAGGTGAGAATCTCGCCGGTCGACCAGTCGATTTCTTCCACCGCGTCGCCGTATATCCCATTAGCGCTTTTGCCGCGAAACTTCTCGCTGGCGTGTACCGGATTGTGCGGCATCGTGTGCGGCAGATAAATGAGGAATGGCCTGTCTTTGTTGGCCGTGATGAACTTAATAGCCTCTTCTGTGTAGCGTTTTGTGAGGGTGTCCTGCTTGGCGGGCGCCTCGATGACCTTTTCGTTCTGTACCAGGGGCAGCGGCGGGCGATTGTTGTTTCGTCCTTTGCCCATATCGTTACTGTATGGTATGCCGTAGTAATAATCGAAGCCCTGGCGCGTGGGGAGAAAGTTTCGCTGGTCGCCGAGGTGCCATTTGCCAAAACAGGCGGTGGCATAACCCTGTTTCTTCAGGAGGTCTGCGATGGTGATTTCATCCGGATTTAGTCCCTTTTTGTTGACGGGGAAGAGAACGCAGAGGCCGGTGTCGTTTTGGTGCATGTTGACTCGGCGTGGATAGCAGCCGGTCATCAAACTCGACCGGGACGGCGTGCAGACGCCGCTGGTTACATAGAAGCTCGTGAAACGCATACCCTCGGCGGCCATTCGGTCGAGGTTCGGCGTGCGGTGCTTCGTTGAGCCGAAGCAGCCGATGTCACCATAGCCCAGGTCGTCACAGTAGATGATAATAAAGTTGGGGGCTGAGCCATCCCCAAGCAAAGCTTGAGGCTGCCACCCACCGCTACGACATCCGGGTATTGTCAGTGAGGCTGCTGCTAAGCCTACGGCTTTCAAGAAATTTCGACGGTTTAGATTGTTATTCATAATTTTTTCCTGCTAAATAATCCCCAATAAATTGTGGGAGTGTAAACAAGCCCCCAGTGAATCTGGGGGCTAAATAATAGATTCCCGCTTGCGCGGTAATGACAATTATAGAACTATCTTCGTTTTATTTTTCCCCTTCGTTTTATTGTTCTTTTTCTCTTTGAGCGCTGCTTTATTTTTCTTCCGCCTGACATAGCAGCGCTTAACGTATCCATATTCAAACCGCCGCTGAATAGACTTTTTAGTCCTCCGAGCTTTCCTCCGCTCATCGCTTTCATCATATCGCGGCTTCGCTTAAAGGTCTTTACGAGGCCGGAGACATCGTGGACCTGGACACCGGCGCCCGCGGCGACCCGTCTTCTCCTGGAGGCATCAATAATGTCCGGCTCTCGGCGTTCGGTCTGCGTCATCGAATAGACAATTGCCTCCATTCTTCGAATTTCGCCGTCATCGATATCCATATCAGCGAGCTGTCCACCCATTCCGGGCATCATTTTTAGCATATCCTTGATTCCGCCCATTTTTTTAACGGCCTGCATCTGCTTTAGAAAATCATCAAAGCCAAAACTGCCCTTGGCCATTTTCTTTTGCAGTTTCTCCGCCTCTTCAACCTCAAAATGCTCCTGGGCTTTTTCTACGAGTGTTACTACATCTCCCATGCCAAGGATTCTGCCGGCCATACGTTCGGGGTGAAATTCTTCGAGCTTGTCGAGCTTTTCGCCGACGCCGATGAACTTGATTGGCTTTCCGGTAACGGCCTTTACACTGAGAGCGGCCCCGCCTCGTGCGTCGCCGTCGAGTTTTGTAAGGATGACGCCGTCGAGCTCGAGCCGCTCGTTGAACTCTTTTGCGGAATTTACAGCGTCCTGGCCTGTCATCGCATCGCAGATGAGGTAAATCTGGTGTGGGGTGACGGCTTTTGCGACATTGGCGACCTCGGCCATCATCTCTTCATCTACGTGGAGTCTGCCCGCGGTATCGAGAACGATGACATCGTAGTTGTTTTCCTTTGCGTGCTTTACGGCGTTTTTTGCGACCTTTACGGAATTTTTGCTGTCTTCGCTGTAGACATCGATATTTAACTGCTGACCTAAAATAATTAACTGCTCTATTGCGGCGGGCCTTTGCAGGTCGTCAGCGACTAAAAGGGGTGTTTTTCCGTTAGCGAGGAGGTACTTGGCGAGTTTTGCTGCGGTTGTGGTTTTTCCGCCGCCCTGGAGGCCTGCCAACATAATTACGGTGGGGCCGGGCGAGACAAAATAGATGCGGGTATCGACCGGGCCCATCAACTTTGTCAACTCATCGTTGACGATTTTGACCAGGACCTGGCTCGGATGAAGACTCTTTATTACCTCGGCGCCGATGGCGGCCTGGGTCACGTCTTTGCAGAACTTCTTTACGACATTGTAGTTGACGTCGGCTTCGAGAAGTGCCTTGCGGACGTCCCGCATAGCGTCTGAGACGTTTGCTTCGGTGATTTTTCCCCGGCCGGCCAGCGACCTGAAGACCGAATTGAATTTTTCAGTTAACGACTCAAACATACTCGATACTCGTTGGCGTCGCCGTGCCGGCGACGGCTAAACGACCCCCAGTGAAACTCGGGGCTAAATATTTTTTGAGATTGCTTCGCTCCTTCGACTTAGCTCAGGACAAGTTCGCTCGCAATGACCTTTCACATTGTGCCGGCGACGGCCAAACGACCCACCAATAAATTGGCGGGCTAACTATCATTCTGAGGCAGCCAAAAACCAGCGAAGACTCTCTCTTTTGCTCAGGCCAGGTCCTTCGCTGCGCTCAAGACGACCTTATGATGGAGGATTGTAAGGCAGCTCAGGCGATTTTGCAAGGACAAAATCTGCGATATAAATGCAGTCTCCAGGATGTGTAGAATTATATCCTGAAATCATTAAGATATTTGCTTTTCATTTCAATTTCGGGTAAGGTATGAGGAGCGTAAAATGAGAAGCTGAAAGTGTAAAACTGTGGAATTCAGAAGAAAAGTTTATGAAGAAGGCTAAAAAGGCAAGAAAGATAGCCGGGGAAGATGCCGAGGCTGATACGGCTGTGGAAAGCGGCGGGCGTGTCGAGGATATGCGGATACTCGACGAGCTGAAGAAATCATACCTGAACTATGCGATGAGCGTAATCGTTTCGCGTGCTCTTCCGGACGCTCGGGACGGGTTGAAGCCATCGCAACGACGAATATTAGCAGCGATGAACGATTTGAATCTTGGTCCTCGAAGCCGGCACCGCAAATGTGCGAAAATCGTCGGCGATACGGGCGGCAACTACCATCCGCACGGGGACCAGGCGATTTACGATACGTTGGTGCGATTGGGCCAGGATTGGAATATGCGGTATCCGCTGATTGACCCGCAGGGCAACTTCGGCAGTATCGATGCGGACCCGCCGGCTGCTATGCGATATACCGAAGCGAGGATGGCCGCACCAGCTATGGAGATACTCGAAGATATTAACCACGATACAGTAGATTTTGTGCCGAACTATGACGAGACCCGTAATGAGCCGACGGTCCTGCCGGCGAAATTCCCGAATCTATTAGTCAACGGCTGTACCGGCATCGCCGTTGGTATGGCGACGAATGTTCCGCCACACAATATCGGCGAAGTTTGTGACGCGCTGCTGCTGGTTATCGAAGACCCAAGCTGCGGATTCAAGGACATTATCAAGCGTCTTCCGGGTCCGGACTTTCCTACGGGCGGAATCATTTGTGGCAGGATGGGTATTGTGGATGCTTATACGAGCGGCAGGGGGCATTTGACAGTCCGGGGACAAGTAGAAATCGAAACAACCAAGAGGGGCAAGGAAAGCATAATAATAACCGAAATACCTTATATGGTCGTCAAGACTACGATTGTCTCAAAGATTGCCAATTGCGTCCACAACGGCCAGATAGCGGAAATTGCGGACGTTCGGGACGAGTCGGACCGCCATGGCCTGCGGGTTGTCGTGGACCTGAAAAGAGACGCCGACAGCGAAATCGTATTGAACAAGCTTTACCGTTACACGCCTTTGCAGACGACTTTCGCCATTGCCAATATCGCCCTGGTTAATAACAGGCCCGAAACGCTCAATATCAGGCAGACGCTCGATTGCTTTATCGAGCACCGCAAGACGGTTGTTCGGCGGCGAAGCAGATACCTGTTAAGGAGATGCAGAAACAGGGCGCATATTTTAGAAGGTCTTATCTTAGCGGTCAGTGACATCGACGAAATCATCGACCTGATAAAGAAGTCGCCCGATGCGCCGGCTGCGAAGCTGAACCTTATGAAAAAGCCGCTTCGATTGACCGAGTCGGCGACGCTTCGAGAAATCCTTCCGAAAGCTTTTGTTAAGGAGAAAAGTAAATCGAAGCACTTCCTCACAGGGCCGCAAGCCGACGCGATTTTGTCAATGCAGCTTCAAAGATTGACGGGCCTGGAGATGAAAAAGCTGGCAAAGGAATACGCCGACCTTAGCGAGCAGATAGAGGGCTACGAGGCAGTGCTGGCAAAGGAGGAGCTGCTTCTGGACATCATTCGCGAAGACATCTACGAGATGAAGGAAAAGTATGGCGACAAAAGGCGGACGAAAATTACCGCAAGAGTCGAGCAGATAGATATCGAGGACCTTATTGCCGAAGAGGAAGTGATTGTTACGGTAAGCCACAGTGGGTACGTAAAACGAATGCCGCTCGATACATATCGCAAGCAGGGCAGAGGGGGCAAAGGGATAATCGGCTCAGATACCAAAAGGGGCGATTTCCTGGAGCACCTCTTTACTGCTTCCACGCACGATTATCTTCTTATATTTACCAATCGCGGCAAATGCTACTGGCTGAAGGTCTACGATGTCCCGAGTATGTCACGGCAGAGCAAAGGCAGAAACATCGTGAACCTGCTGAAGTTGGGCGACCAAAAAGTAGCATCCATAATCAACGTGCGGACGTTTGATGGCGAGAGCGCGGAGGCAGGGCCTCGCCAGCTTGTTATGGCCACGAAAAACGGCCTTATAAAAAAGACTAAACTGTCGGCCTACAGCAATCCGAGGTCGGTCGGCGTCATTGCCATCAAGCTGGACCCTAACGATGATGTGATTGGCGTAGCATTGACAACGGGCAGCGACCAGATTGTACTGGGTACGCGGGACGGTATGACGATACGCTTCGACGAAGGGCAGGTCCGGTCAATGGGCAGGGTCTCACGCGGCGTCAAAGGGATAAAGCTGCGCGGCGGCGACTCGGTGGTCGATATGGTGGTTGCGGAGGAGAAAGCCTCGCTTCTTACGGTTTGTGAAAACGGCTACGGCAAACGAACGAGCCTTGAGAATTACCGAACGCAGAACCGAGGCGGAGTAGGGCTTATAAACATAAAAACAACGGCCCGCAACGGCAAGGTGGTGGGTCTCAAAGCCGTGCAGTACAAAGACGAGCTGATGTTGATAACGGCCAATGGGATGATTATTCGCACCGGCCTCGATGAAATCCGCTCGATTGGCAGAAACACGCAGGGTGTGCGGTTAATCAAGCTCAAGGGTGACGACAAGCTCGTTGCTGCCGCGAAGATAGCGTACGAAAGCGCAAATAATCACAAAGAAGAATCCAAGAGTAACCAGGAACCGAAGCCGAAACAAGAGGCCAAACCTAAGGCCAAAGCGGAATCCAAATCGAAACGCCCAAAAAGTAAAAAGGCAAAAAGGCGGAGGTAAAAGTAGAACTCTGTTCGTTATACCTTGCTCGCCGCTATGCGTTATGAAAAGCTTCAAACCCATTTATGTAATAGCCGGCAAGGAATATTCCCTTGTGAACGCCAGGTGTAGGGAGCTGCTCGATGAGCTTGTAGAGCCGTCACAAAGGGCAACGGGGCTTTTTAACGCCGACCCCAAAGAAGTTACGGCTGCTGATATTCTGGATGAGCTGCGGACGGCACCGTTCCTGACGGAAAAGCGGGTTGTTGCTGTAAAAGACGCAGACGATTTCGTTTCGAGTAATCGCGAATTACTGGAAAAATATTTCGATAATCCCTGTCCTACGGGTGTGCTTGTATTAAGTGTAAACAGTTGGGATGCCCGCACGAAGCTGGCGAAGAAGCTGCCGAACGTCGGCAAACTAATCAGCGTCGAACAGCCGAAACGCTGGCAACTGCCGCAGCGGCTTATCCAATATACAAAAGATGCGCACTCGAAAAGATTGAGCAAGGAGGCTGCTGAGCTCCTGATAGAATTAGCCGGCGAGGAACTGGTGCGGCTGTACAGCGAAATCGACAAATTGGCGCTGTTTGCGGATTCCGAAAAAACGATTACGGCAAAGCATGTTGAGAAGCTGACGGGTCATAATCGGCTGTACAATGCCTTTGCCGTGATTGATGCTTGTTTGGCCGGCGATGCCGGCGGGGCGGTGGAGAAGCTGAGGAGTATGTTCGCATCGGACAAATCGACGGAGTTCACCGTTGTCGGTGCCTTCGCATATCACTTTCGCAGGATGTTTAAAGCGAAAGTTTTGCTCGATGAGGGGCTTAATACTTACGAGATTGCAAAAAAACTCCGAATATGGGGTAACAGGGACGGCTTTTTTGCACAACTGCGCAAAATGACGTTGAAACAAATCGGCGATAGTTTAGAGCAGTTAGCCGCGACCGATTATGCAATAAAGACCGGCAGAACAAAACCTCAGGTGGCTATAGAACAATTGGTACTAAAATTAGCCACTGGTTCTAATGTACGTTGAAGCACAACATTCGAGTTATGGACAACCGGATAGGTGGGTTTCCCTATCTCCACCTGCTTTGCCATCCGGAGGGGCTATTTGCTCCTTTTTTACACTTTCTCTCCACTCTTAAGTTTGTACTCCTCCAATTCTGCTAACAGCCTGTCGCGTTCATTATGGATGTTGTAATATTCTACCGCCTGCCGGACAGCCGGTTTGAATTCTTCCTCGAGTTTCCAGGGCTTGGTGATGAACTTATAAATCTCTCCCTGGTTAATCGCCGTCAGCAGGGTGGTTATCTGGGTATATCCCGAAAGTACCATCCTGACGATGTGGGGATACTCCTTTTTGACGGTTCTAAGAAGCTCGAGTCCGGTCATCTCGGGCATGCGCATATCGGTTACAATCACATGCACTTCATTCTTCTGGAGGATTTCAAGCGTTTCTTTTCCGCTGTTTGCGAAAAGGGTTTTGTATGGTTCATCCAGAAGACCCCTTTTGAGAGACCTCAGGATTTTTTGCTCATCGTCCACAAATAAAACAGTTCTTTTTCCCATCATTCGTTATCTCCCTTTTTATAATTTCTCGCCGAAGTTAGGGTCATACTATTGCGATTCCTTTATGAGCCTATCTCGTTTACTATGGTGGTTGTAATAATCCAGCGCTTCGAGGACGGCCGATCTTAGCTCTTCTATGAATTCAGATGACTTGGTAATGTACCTGAAGACTTGTTGTTCGCTAACAGCGCTGAACAGGGTGCTTATATACCCCGAGATAGCTATCCTGACGATGTGCGGGTACTGTTCTTTGACGATTTTAAGAAGCTGCTCTCCGGACATCTCAAGCATCCGCATGTCGGTTACGAGTACATGCACTTCATTTTGCCTGAGGATTTCAATGGCATCTTTCGCACTATTGGCGAAAAGGGTCTCGTATGGTTCATCAGCACAAGCTCTTTTGATAGAGCTAAGGCATTTTTCCTCGTCATCTACAAATAGTACCGTTCTTTTCTCCATCGTTCGTTATCTCCTTTTTTATACTTTCTCTCGCCAAAGTTAAGGTCATACTATTGCGATTCTTTTACGAGCTTGTCGCGTTTATTGTAGTGGTTGTAATAATCTATCGCCTTCTGGATAGCCGGTTTAAGCTCTTCCGTGAATTCAGATGACTTGGTAATGAACCTGAAAACATCTTCTTCGTTAACCACGCTGAGCAGGGTGCTTACATGCATATATCCCGAGAGAACCATCCTGATGATGTGGGAATACTCCTCTTTGACGATTTTAAGAAGCTCAAGTCCGCTCATCTCAGGCATGCGCATGTCGGTTACGATTACATGCACTTGGTTTTGCCTGAGGATTTCAATGGCCTCTTTCCCACTATTGGCAAAAAGGGTTTCGTATGGTTCACCAAAAAGAGCTCTCTTGATAGAGTTGAGGAATTTTTCCTCATCGTCCACAAATAATACTGTTCTTTTTTCCACTGTTCTCTTTCGCCTCTTCATAATCTGGATTTTTTCTTTTAGACGGCAGCTTTATTATGAATTTTGTCCCCTCACCGACGGTACTATCGGCGAGGATTTCGCCGTTGTGCTTATTCACGATGATATCGTACGACACACTCAGTCCCAGGCCTGTGCCCTTGCCTGCAGGCTTGGTGGTAAAAAAGGGGTCGAAAACCTTCGACAACATATCAGGGGCTATTCCGGGACCGTCGTCGGAGATTTCGCAGATTACGTGTTCATCGGTCGCGTATGTCCTGATTGTTATAGTTCCCTGGTTCTCCCTTTCCTGAGATTTGATTGCCTGGGCCGCGTTTACGAGTATATTAAGGAACACCTGGTTTATCTGACCCGCGTTGCACAAGATATGGGGCAGTTCGGAAAGGTCCGTCTTGAGTTCGGCATCGTATTTAATTTCATTCTTCGCCACGACGAGTGTGGCCTCAATGCCGTCATTGAGATTGTATTTGTCGAGGCTTCCCGGCTGGTCTATTCGCGAGAAGTCCCTGAGATTCTGGATGATATTGGTGACCCTGCTCAGGCCTTCTCTCGAATCGTCGAACAGCCCCTGGATGTCTTCGAGGATAAAGTCCATTTTCATATCATCCCGGGATTTGTTTATGGCGTCTGCTTTGTTCAGCAGTTCCGTCTTTTGCGCAGTTTTAATTTCCCCGACGAGCTTACCATGCATTTCGAGCAGGCACTGGATTTTCTTTATGTAATTCTCCAGCGTCTGGAAATTACTGGCGACAAAGCCTACAGGAGTGTTCATCTCGTGTGCGACACCGGCGGCGAGCTGGCCGATAGAAGCCAGTTTTTCACTTTGTACCATCTGGGACTGCATTTCTTTTAGTTCCCTGTTGGCCTCTTCGAGTTTTTTGTAAGCGAGCGCCGTGGCCTCCTCGGCCTGCTTACGCTCAGTGATATCGCGAGCGATTGCAATTATGTGGTCTTCTTTGTCCCGGCTTACGAGCTTGAAACTGGTTTCGGCGAAAAATGTCGCTGCATCCTTGCGTCTTTGGCGGCCTTCTATAACTATATCGCCCTTGAGTTTGAGTTCTTTGAGGTGTTTTTCCCACGAAGCATCATCCGGTATTGATTCTTCGACGTCCTTAATTGTCATATCCAGTAATTCTTCCTGCTTATATCCAAGAGTTGTACATGCCTTGTCGTTGGCATCGAGAAAGCGGCCCCATTTAGGGTCTATGACAAAGATACAGTCGTTTGACCGGTCTATTAGATTTCGAAATAATTCCAGCTTCTTTCCCGTCTTAGCTCGTTCTGCAATCATGCCGAGACGCTCAGCAACCGCATCCAACAAATCTCGCTCTTCTTTAAGGAACGGGGCTTCATCGTCTCTTTGTTTTTCTCCAAGGTAGTAAACCTTGATAGTCCCGACTTTTTCTCCCTGTACATTGATATGGGCGGACTGACTCGATTCGGTTATTGCGAAATTGTCCGTTTTATAATCTATCCCGCTGAAAGTGATTCTAACGCAGGTGATGTCAGGATGCCGATACGTGCTGCGAATCAGTTCCGCGGTCTCCTGAAGTATTTGGTCAAATGAAATTTGCGGTCGCTCAATAAGCCTGGAAAGCTCGTATAGACAGTTAATTTCCTTAATACGCTGCTCTAATACCTTCTTTGCCGATGTTCGCTGCCTAACTTCGCTTCTTAATTCTGATGTTCGCTCCTTGACCTTTGTCTCAAGGTTGGCATGATATTCCTTTAAGTCGTAAGCCATTTCATTGAAAGATTGAGCCAATTTGCTGATTTCATCATTAGAGGTGAACTCTATTTTGGTATCTAACTTACCTTTTCCTATTTCAGCCGTGGCAGATCCCAACTTTTTTAGCGGGCCTGAAATGGAATATGAGATGAATAATCCTAAGCCTACGGCTAAAATTACAGCGATAACACTTACTGTAATGGTAACGTTGGTAGTTCTCCTGATTCCTTTTGCAATATTTTCCTTTGCCGGTTCTATGTGCACCTTATGTACATGTTCGATGATTGGCTCTAACGCATCTTCGTGCGCAGTTTCTATGTACTTATTAGCTTCTCTTACTTTTTCTTTTATAAGCTCTAAATGAGCCCCTTGCCTGTGAAGTTCAAAAGCTTCCTCTATTTTAGTATTGTATATTTTTATGTTGTCATAATATTTTTCTATCAAGGGTTCTGCGTATTCACAGGCCATTGTGCTATATCTTTGACAAGTCTCTTCTGCACGTGTCTTTTCGTAGAAATAATCGGCCCTTCTTCCTTCTAAGCCCGTATCTAAAAAAAGATAATTGCATGCTGCTATTTCTTGATGCTCCTGTGCTTCCATCAGTTTCCATACATCATCAAGATGTGAAATAGATTTATACACCTGTTCTTCAGCAATATTTTGTGCCCTTTTATTGTGGAGAATGCAACAGGCCCCAACAACTCCCACGAGCGAAGCAATTCCTACGAATCCCAAAATCGATTTATGGCCTATTTTCATTTTGTATATCCTTTATCTTTAGTTCTTTGCCAACGGCAAGGTCCACATGCAAACAAAGAGACTTTCGTAATAGTGCCGACCGGGCTTAATGATTGTCCTAACGTCTTAGCCTGATGACTACGTCGCCCCCTTTTTAGACAGAATTACATTGAAAATATCGGCGTAAGTAAACCGGTACTTTGTCTAAGATAAAACTAAACTCTGCGAAGGCCTATCCCATCAGTTTCTAAACATCATAGGTGCCTTAGTGAAGGAATTATAGGACGGATTTTGACGTGTTTAGAATGATTTATTATTTCTCGGACCAAATATTTTCAATTGCTGACAATCTTTTTGTGTTTTTGATTTCTGTGAGCCATTTGTCTGATTGGGCTTTTGTGCAGCCTAAGAAGGCGGAGTTTTTGTCGTGGTTTTGAAAGGCATTGCCGGCCTTTTGCTTGTTCGTATTTGCATAGCAGTATGCGCAGTCGTGGGGGCAGGTATCATAGGTGCCGATGTCGGTGCTCTCTGTGCAGCCGCACTCGTTCCTCGTTGGTTTTGTTTTATAATAGAAGCCATCCGGGGAAAACAGCTCTTCAATAATACTGCCATCGATGCAATGGGCTTTTTTGATTTTGTCGCCAACCAAGTAATCGCCGCAGCAGGAAAACATCCGGATTCCGAAACGAGCGGCGATGTCTGCCAGTTCGTTTGCCAGCTCGATTTTGAAATCGCTGCTGCAATCGAAGATTTTCAGGCTATGCGCCTTTTCAAACTCGGCAAAATTGCGGATGACTTTGCCGTACTTGACAACGAAGCTGAAGTAACAGCGTTCAACGAATCCAGTG
>Ga0114922_10001566_pt1 | contig 21814 bp, 21 predicted proteins | sample AartaG_FD_100975 | JGI IMG/M metagenome (GOLD analysis project Ga0114922, IMG submission 100975) | Deep subsurface microbial communities from Aarhus Bay to uncover new lineages of life (NeLLi) - Aarhus_00045 metaG | ecosystem: Environmental > Aquatic > Marine > Oceanic > Sediment | place... | reverse complement strand
CAATAATATAATGGGCCATATAATGTACGTTATGAATAGCCACATCATCACCAATATCACAGGATATTATCAGACTGTTCGTAATACCTGCAGGCACTCTCAGGTCGTGATGCTCAAGGACAACATTCCGTAATTTTCCAATCCTGACAAGCCCGAAAAAATTGGTGTTTTTAATCAGTCTGGGATTAAACTCATCAGTAACCAGCAAATCATCCCAATCATCTGCAGTGTTATCGTTTTTTACCAGCCTTTCAATCTCGTCCGATCTCAGATGCCTCCATCCTGATTCCGGTGGTATGACCTGTGTGTTTCGTTGAAAGTATTCATCTTTACCTTTGGGAAGATATTCTTCAGGGATAAAATTCCTGCCAATGTTCTCATGGGGTACAATTGATAATTTAGTCATAGTGTAGCTATATAGGTTATAGTGTTTCTCTGGTTTGTTTTATTAATGAAGGTTTTTTAAGCTTAATCACTTAAAGCAAAAAAATTGTTGAATGGGAAATGTTTTATTTCCTAAACATTAAAAGTATATTATTTCATTAAGAGAAAGAATTACTTTTTGATTTTTTTGAGGAATGCAAATCGAAGTAATTAATCAAAGGCTAAGTGATAATGGTAGGAAAGGTTGAAAAAAAGTTGAGAATGAGTTTAAATAATCAGGTTTGAATGTCTGCCTACCGGCAGATAAGTTTGAGCGTTTGAGTATTTGAGCGAGTATCTGCTCCCTGCCGGCTGCACCATTCTGATCTGGCGTATTGACCAGGAACTTTATTGTTTATTATCTGGTCCGGCATTTCTTCCATACACCCAGGCGGCATAGAACGATTCCTCCAATAAATGTTATTAATCCAATCAGGGCAACTGTAAAATATTCATAGTAAAAGAAAATAAAGCCGGCAGCGAGACCAATTGATGCTATAGTTTTACCGGTTGTAATTGATCTCTGTGCACGCCTTCTGATCTTAAATTCAGCTTCCTCCTCAATCTCTGAAGCTCTGTTCAGGGCAAGTATTATGTTTGTATTATGATCCCCTGATTTCGATATACTTTCCCGGGATGATTTGTTATGATCTTGCCTGGTAATTACTTCTTTTTTAATCCCTGTTATATTTTTTGTTGCAGCAGTGCATACAGCACAACATTGTCCATGTTTCAGCCAGAGTTGAGAGGTTGGATGTTGCTGCAATTTTTTTGTCAACATTGATATACCCTCATTGCAGAAATCACATTTATAACTTATTGAAGAGCTATTTTTCATTTCCATAATAGGTTAACCAATATTATGCAAATAAAACGTACGATATTCATGAATTCGTAGAATGAAATTATATGATAACGTAATATTCAATTCCAAGGTGCTGATAATGAGGGGCATCAATGCAACCTGCTATTTAGAAGTGATTATTTTCCACATTCTTATAAACTGGCTAAAGACATTGTCCCGGAAGGCGAAAGCTCAATTTAGCTCACCTCTCTCTCACCCCATCATTCCAATCTTCCATCGCACAGATCCTTCGCTTTCAACCTTCGGCTCTTCGAGCTACGGCTGACAAGGCGCTCAGGATGATAGTATTAATAAATTCGGGCTTGACCGACAGGTATAATTTAAAAATGCATTACAGCAAAAGCCATAATGCATTTTCAATAGTATATTACCATGAGCAACTTACTCGCCCTTTGGAGTGAGTACAAAATCCTTAACTGTAAGGTTTGCTGCCTTAACTTCAATATCAGCCTGGACCGTGTCATAATTTTCCTTGGTAGCAAAGATCGGGTAACTACCTTCCGGGATTCCCGGCAATGCATAAAACCCTGTTGTATCACTAAAGGCAGTTGCAAGAGTTGTATCGGCAGCCATGATCCGTACAGACGCATCCTTAAGTGCCACTGATCCCGTATCACTCACCATACCATGGACGGTTCCGGCGGTTGAATTATTAACTGCACGAATAACAGGTTTAAAGTTAAAACCATGAATTCCAGCAGGAGTATTCACATTACCTTTCAGCACAAATGACTTTTCAAGGTTGAAGTCGAGCAACAGGTCAGTTGTCAGTCCGCCCTGCACCGTTATCACCGGTTTAATAAATATCTTAATGCCGGTCTGTGCACCGCTGGGAACCTTCATGTCATAGGTTCCGTTGTCCTTGACCACTATGCTTGCCTCTGCCACATAAAGCCGGAGAAGATCATAACTGCCAACCGGTATTCCCAGTTCCACCAGTTCAGCCATAACACCATTTCTCAACTCAAGCAGGTTATATTCAAGTGTATCCTCAAGCAAAATCATAAAGGGATAACCATTATTATCTTCATATGCAAACCCGTCATGATCATCCTTCTTCCTTATTTCAATCTTTGTGATAGTTACATTTGCCTCATCGATATATTCAATTGGGAAAGTAGCGTCAGTTAAACTGATTCTTAAAGTTCCAAATTTATCATCGTTTCTATCATTCTTCTGGCAGCTCACCATTAGTATCATAGCAAGGCCAATCAATCCGAGAGCATTAATTTTGTTCCTTTTCATTTTGCTTGATTTGTAAATTTAGTCATTTTTCTTAAGACGTCTGGAATCTGAAAAAGGTTGGATTTGTAATAATATTGAGGCGTATATTCCACTAAGCCATTCACCCGTCTTTTTTTCATTATATTAGTCATCACAATAAAACATCAATATTATGGTCAAAGCTGCTACAATCCTGCTATGCCTAATATCTATCAATAATAATGCCCGTAAGCGTTAACGCCCAGGTAACAGATAATTCAAGTGATCCAATGGGAGAAAAACTGTTTGTCAGCGGGCAGGACGGGTATCATACATATCGCATTCCTTCAGTTGTTGTTACTATGAAAGGAACCATATTGGCGGCATGTGAGGGGAGGAAGGACAGCAGATCAGACAGTGGAGATATTGATTTACTAGTAAAAAGATCCGGGGACAATGGTAAAACATGGAAACTCGGTGGAAGCACGCCTGAACACATGGTGAATGAATGCGAGGCAGTAGAATTAACAGGAGGCAGGATCATGCTCAATATGCGCAACTATGATCCGTCAATGAGATACAGGCAGACATCAGTCAGTCATGACGGAGGTATATCATGGCATGAGCAGCAATTTGATACTATTTTGATCGAACCAATATGCCAGGCAGCAATTGAACGTTTCAGCTGGCCCGAAGATTACAGGCAAAACGTGATTCTTTTCAGTAACCCGTATGAGGCAATTGTTTTTGCACAGCTGCCATTAAAATCGATGAACAATGAATCAAAACCTTCCCGGCTGGTTGTTTAAGATGAACCACTGGCCCACTGCGGGAATAATTTTAACATTTGGAACAGCTCTTTTAATAATATTCGTAATACTTTTTGCTGTTAACCTGTCGAAGAAGTAATTAACTCATCATATAATTACGCTCCGCGTCAGCGGGGCAAATTACGCGACCGGAGGGAGCAAGTTACGCGAGTGTCGCGAGCAAATTACGTAAGCGAAAACCCCCTTTCGCCGAAGATTCCGGAGGGCGAAGCGAGCAAAAAATTATTATCTTGCCAGTTAAAATGTCACTATGACTGATTACGGCTTCTGGTCACTTATACCTCCTGTCATAGCAATTGCCCTTGCCATACGTACCAGACAGGTATATATTTCGCTCGGACTTGGGATATGGGCCGGCTGGATGATCATTAAGAGGGGCAACCTGCTGAGTGGTTCTGCAGCAGCCGTAACAGCCATTGTCGATGTGTTTAAAACTGAGGGTAACACACAGACTATCCTGTTCACTCTGCTAATCGGTTCACTCATAGCCTTTATGCAAAGATCAGGTGGTGTAAACGGTTTTACTGCCCTAATATATTCAAGGTTACAGAACAGGAAGCAATCATCCCGCAGGGTGCAGTTATGGGCTGCACTGACTGGCCTTATTATTTTTGTTGAATCAAATATTTCGGCCCTGACAGTAGGGACACTGTTCAGGCCTCTGACCGACAGGCTGAAAATATCGCGTGAAAAGCTTGCTTACCTGGCCGACTCTACCTCTGCTCCTTCAAGCATACTTATTCCCCTGAATGCTTGGGGCGGGTTTATAATGGGATTACTGCTGGTCCAGGGTTTTGACCAGCCATTCCTGACACTGCTATCAGCCATGCCGTTTAATATCTACCCCATGCTCGCTGTGATAATAGTATTTGTTATAATAAGGACAGGCCGGGATTTCGGTCCTATGAAAAAAGCGGAAAGGAGAGCAAGGGAAGAAGGCAAACCAATACGTGACGGTGCCACCCCAATGGTATCCAGCGAGATAACAATGATGGAAGCAAAAAAGGACAGTCCCGAACGTGCAATAAATATGCTTTTACCAGTAGGAATTATGGTGCTTGCCATGCCTGTAATGCTGGTCTGTACAGGGTGGAATAATGTGGAACCAGGTGCAACTACCTCATTCATAGATCACTCACTGCAGGCTGTCAGTAATTCATCAGGTGCCAAATCGGTTCTTTATTCAGTGCTTATATCCCTGCTTATAAGTGCAGTTGTTTTCAGGGCGCAAAAGATACTGAACATCAAAGAGCTGGCTGCTACAGCATTAAAGGGCATGTCTGGCATGGTATCAATGGCACTGCTTATGGTACTGGCTTTTGCTATTGGTAATTTATGCAATGAGATGGGAACAGGGGTTTATGTTGCCGGAATAACACACAGGTGGCTGTCTCCCTCACTTGCACCATTACTGATATTTCTTGCCAGTTGTTTTATTGCTTTCTCAACAGGTACTTCATGGGGTACTTTTGCCATTATGATAGCAATTGCTGTTCCTGTTGCCCACAGCATGGATGCCCACGTCCCCCTGGTAATAGCCGCGGCCCTGAGTGGCGGTGTTTTCGGAGACCATTGCTCTCCCATATCCGATACAACACTTATTTCATCCATGGCATCTGCCAGCGATCATATCGATCATGTAAGGACACAGTTACCCTACTCTCTTACTGCAGGGTTGTTAACTGCCCTGGTATACATTATACTGGGTTATATTATTTAATTCAGGTGTTTCCCTCCAACGATAACACAATATTGACGGCTGGTACGGAGCAGATGGATATTTAATCTTACATGTATTGTATAATATAATTTCAGTAGGGTGTCTTCAATAAAGTTTTGTTTCTTCATTGTCATCAGCCAGTGCCTGTAATTTCTGAAACTTTTTATTACCTTAAATGTAATGTCAGAGAAATTTTCAATTCTTAAATTAGCTTTCGGCAGTTCTTCTTCATAATTGCTTTTCGACCAGTGATTATAATTCATCCTTCTTTTCCAGTACCTGCCAAGGGCATTCCTCTTTCGCGGGGTGGTCAATATATCTGCAATAAGATATGTGCCACCGGGCTTCAAAACCCTGGCTATCTCCCTGAAAAAAGAGGGCTTATCAGGGTAATGAAATGCACTTTCAATATTGATTATGTAATCCATTGAATTGCTCTCTATTGTAGATAGCTTTTGTGCATCATCTATATGGAAGCTGATATTCTTAATGCCTTTTTTCTGAGTTTCTATCCTTGCAATTTCCAGATTTGATAAGTTGAGATCGATAGCCGTTATTGATGCAGGAGAATAGTTATTAAGAATATAATGAGCCTGTACTCCATTGCCACATCCTATCTCAAGAATATTCTTACCCTCTATAGGTGGCAGTAGTGACATACAATAATCAGTCAGATTCTTTTGAGCTTCAAAAAAACTCTCATCATCCTTAACATGGTAGGGATAATGCAACATCGTATATTCCTGGTTCAGTCGTGCCAGTGCTTCGTTCATCGACTTATAATAGTCGTTCGTTGATATACCTGATTTAATATGTGAGAATACTCTCGTTAAAACACCCATATTATTTAACCCTTTTTTTTAAATCTCTTCAAGCTACCCTTGTTAAACTGTTATACAATTTAAGCTCAATCCGTGCAAAGGTATTAATTATTTTCAACTTAGTTATTCAATATCAAAGTTTAAGCTCAGTTGCATGCATTATCCCGGCCGGCATGGATTTCAGTTTTACCATATGACTCAAAACGGAAAAGGATAACAGTAAAGCCTGAAAAAAAAGCAGAATTTGCTTATCAAATTTTAAGCCTTATATTGATTTTTTCGAGCCGTCCTGTGATCCAGACTACAAGCAGTGCAAAAAGGAGAGCTTTTATCAGTCCGGCTATCCCCCCGGTCAGGGAATCAGGGATAAGCATTATCAGGGGTCCCAGGGTAGGGTAAATTATATATGGAACGAGGTAACATGTAAGGGTGCTCTTGCCTGCTGGCATCATAAACGTTGCCCAGTGTGTATTTCCCCTGATATCTGCAATCCAGTACATGCCAGCGAAAAACGCGAAGCTGATACCCGCACATATTGCAGTCCACGAAGGTGTGGCACGTATTTTTGATATACCCCATTCGGATCTTACCGCGAATCCGAACAACAAGGAAACAGCTGCCAGGATCATTAACAAGGATATAAACAGATTTATTCTCCCGGAGTCGCTTAGTTTCTTATAAAAAACAGATGCGACAACACCACTCATCACCAGGGCATGGTTTGAGGCGCTGACCATCAGGCGGATGGCAGGCAATTTCCAGGGCAGACCTGTAAATTCATGCACATTTAGTGCTAATAAGATAAGCCAGACCGGGAATATAAGCCAGATCTTTGCTCCTGCAAAGAGGTATAACAGGGCACACAGGAGGTATGCCCAGCCTATCAGTCCCAGGATGCCCCACCAGTGAGGTCGCATCCATTGAGGTCCCCAGGTGTACCTCCCTTATAGGTAAGTGCCAGAACAAACAACAAAATGAAACCTGCAAGTTGTAAATACAGAACTGGTATATTTTTGTCCAGCTTATGTTTTCATAATTATTCCAGATCAGGATGAATACAAGAACCATAACCACTTCTCAGGCTGCCTTCAGGTAGCGTGGAACACCGGGATGGAAATATTCCAGATTGACCATAAAGAAGCCCATTATCACAAGGGCTGCCGTCCTTTGCAGGATGTGCAGAAAAATTTTCTTTTTACTGTTTCCTTTCTTAATTCGTGCATCTATTGCAAAAGGAATTGATAGTCCGACGATAAATAAGAATGCAGGAAACACAACGTCAGCAAGACCTAATTTGTCCTCATCAGCCGAAGCATGTTCAAGCCATCCGGGTATATCATGAAGTGACCAGAGGTCATTTACATAGATCATCAGAAGCATTGTGAGTGCCCTGAAAATATCTATGGATGCAATTCATTTGGCAGTCATAATAAGTTTTTGTCAGGTCACCACATAAATACAATTTTTTTTAATTCTATACAAAATTTTGACCTGCCGGTTAATGAGTGGAGCTCAATTTTAGTCTTCAACATACTATTTTATGGCCGATTGTATTACAATGATTAATCCATTAGTGGATTTATTTGTATTTTTGACATTAATGCACCAGGATCTATATGGAACCAATGTATACAAAAATGCTGATTGCAGTTCTCTTATTACCTGTTATTCTTATCTCTGGTATATATCTCAGAAAAAGATCCAGGCCATATAACAACATATTGTTTTCTGTTCACAAGATAGTAGCGGTTATTTTAATAATTTTTGCTTTGCTAGTATTAAGAAATTTCTTAAGGAATACCAGCACAGATGGATTAATAATTTATTTAGCAATCTCGACAGCTGTATTATTGCTGTTCAGTTTTATTACAGGTGCCTTACAGAGTTTTGAAAGACCACCGCCATTAACAATAGTCATTATACATAAGGTCAGTTCTTACCTTATGTTTATATGCCTGCCATTATCCTTTATCTTACAATATAATATGTAAAATTTAAAACTAACTGATCATGGCAAAAGATGTACAAAAAAGTGCTCCTGCAGGTGCCGTTTACGGCATGGGTTTTATAGGAGCTGCAATTTACTTTATTTCCACTGCCACAAGTTTCTGGATTGGGGTACTGGGTTTCCTGAAAGCTATTGTATGGCCAGTATTCCTGGTATACCATGCATTTGACAAGATGCTTATGTAATAAATATTTCTGAAATACTCCGGACGTGTTATCATGTGAATAGAACCTATTCACCCAGGATTTTTATGACCCTGTCCTTATAAGTCCTGCTTATTGGTAATTCTTTGCCTGAAAGGATGATTCTTCCCCTGGTATAAGAATCTATCTTATTGATATTTACTATATAGGAACGATGTATTCTCAGGTATTTCTCACCCAGCTTACTGTCAAGGAGGCTGATATTTGTCCTTGTAATTACTTTCTCCCCTGTGTCTAGAAATATCCTGACATAATCTGCCATACTCTCTATATACAAAATAAAGCTGCATTTTATCTTGCGGTTTTTCCTCTCTGATCTTACCACAATAAATTCCCCTTCCCCGTTATTCCCGGATTCATTTAAAGATTGAAGGTTAAAATATTGTTTAACCATAGATATGAATCCGTAGATTAATACTAATAAGTACATTATTAGCGGCATTAAACGGAAATCAGTCATTATTGACCACAAATTATCAATAGCATAATAGGCAAGCAGTAAAAATGCCGCGAAAACCAGGATAAATACCAGGTTCAGCGAAATTATGAAGGTATATCCCAGGTAAAGAAAAAATGCCCCGTATTTCTTTTTTAACAGGTAATCAGGAACCAGGACTGAATTGATAAACCATGAGGTAGCAATAATGATTGGCATGAAGAAAGAAACAAAGTAGAAAGCGTTGATATAGCTTCCTGCAAAACTTCCAAATACTATTACCAGGATAATTGAAACTGCAAGCCAAAAAATTATCTCAAAATATCTGTTCATACTTTAAAAATGCGTCAAAAATAGATACGACACAAAATATCAGACCGGAAAATCGATGAAATGCAGGTTTTATGAGGTTCTTCACCTTGCATTTCAGCATCTTGGTGTATTAACTTTGAAATATTAATTATTAACTAAAATTAGATATCATGATTGAACTATTCTACAAAGGCGGATCATTATTTATGGGGATCCTGACGATAGTATTCTTTATCATCCTTGCGATTGCTGTTTATTACCTGGTAATTATCCTGAGAAGAGATTTTAAGGACATCGATGAAGCAAGGAAGAAGTTGAAATACATTAAAAGCCTGGGTCTTTTTGCTTTTGTAACCGGTATTCTCGGTCAGTTATTGGGGCTCTTCAATGCTTTAAGTGCAATTGAAAAGGCCATGGATATATCACCTGTCATCATGGCCGGTGGACTGAAAATTTCAATGATCCCACCTATTTATGGAATCCTGATATTCCTTGTATCCTATATCTTCTGGATTATTCTGGATTATATTGCATCAAAGAGGAATAATGTTGAGTGATTTATAATTCTGAATGACATTCAGTATAAACCTGATTTTACTAAAACCACTTACTCTTGCATAAGGATAAGTGGTTTTTTATAAATTTGCAGGGTCATTATCTGAGATTAAAAATCTCAAACTCACAAAAGCCTCTTTAGCTCAGCTGGTAGAGCAGCTCATTCGTAATGAGCAGGTCGCGGGTTCGAGTCCCGTGAGAGGCTCTTTTATTGAACTATTTTCCTCTCTACTGGTTATAACCTTATAACGTCTTATTTAAATAACAGGCCAGAGATATTTATAGATTCCTGACAGAGTATGAAAATTCTTCTCACCGGTGCTACCGGGTATATAGGAAAAAGGCTGGTTTATAACCTTCTTGAAAAGGGTTATGAAGTAATATGCTGTGTGAGGGATGTTCAAAGAATCTCCCTGCCGAAATATATAATTGACAAGGTGACCTTTCTCGAAATAGATTTCCTGTCACCCCAAAATTTCAACACCCTGCCGAGGGAAATCGACGGTGCCTACTATCTCATTCATTCAATGTCCCAGTCAATGAAAAACTTCGGTAATCTTGAAGCAAAGGCCGCTGAAAATTTCAGGGATTATATGAATATGACCACAGTAAAGCATGTTGTTTACCTGAGTGGTATTGCTAATGGCGAAGAGTTATCAAGGCACCTTAGTTCAAGGAAGAATGTTGAGCATATAATAATGTCAGGCAACTATAATACCACTGTATTAAGGGCAGGGATTATTGTTGGTTCAGGCAGTGCCTCCTTTGAAATTATAAGGGATCTGGTTGAGAAACTGCCCTTTATGATAGCTCCCAAATGGGTTATGACCAGGACACAGCCCATAGCCATCAGGAATGTAATGGCATACCTTATAAATATCCTTTTCTGCCCTGATTGCTATAACAGGGGTTATGATATAGTTGGCCCCGATACAATGACCTACGGGGATATGTTACTGAAGTATGCAAAGGTGAGGCGCTTAAGAAGATTCATAATCCCCCTCCCTATAATGACGCCAAGATTATCATCATACTGGCTTTTCTTTGTCACCTCAGTATCATTCAAACTTGCAGCTAATCTGGTCGACAGCATGAAAGTCGAAATTATCGGAAAACCCAATGAGCTGGCAGAAAGATTTGGTATAGAGCTTATTTCGTATGAAGAAGCTATCAAACTCGCATTTTCAAGGATAGACCAGAATGATGTATTGTCTACATGGAAGGATTCGATGATAAGCGGACGATTAAATCACGAATTGTATGAATTTGTCCAGGTTCCCCGGCATGGAGTATACAGGTCGGTCCGGTATGAAAAGATATATGATGTGAAAGCTGTTGCAGACAGGATCTGGTCTATTGGTGGCGATACAGGGTGGTATTATGCCACATGGTTATGGAAGATAAGGGGTTTTATGGACAGGCTGTCAGGTGGTGTTGGTCTCAGAAGGGGAAGGACAAATCTCACAGAAATTCATCCGGGGGATTCACTGGACTTCTGGAGGGTTTTACTGGCCGATAAACAGCGCAAGAGGTTATTGCTTTATGCAGAAATGAAACTCCCCGGAGAGGCATGGCTGGAATTCTCAATTGAGAATAATAATACGTTAATGCAGGTGGCAACCTTCAGGCCGACAGGTATTTTCGGGCGCATATATTGGTATATGCTTACGCCCATCCACTTTTTTATCTTCAGGGGAATGGCGCGCAGGATTGCCCGGACAAGAATTGCTATTGAGATTATATTTAAAAATTAATAAAGGTACCTGTGGCAGTCGGTACAGGCATATTCTTTCCAGACCTCCCCTATATCAACAGGGTGAGTGAATTCAAGTGACCGGTTAGATAAAGCAACCTGTAAACTATCGGCTGTTCCCTGAAGCTGAATGGTATGACAAAGGTTACAGTCACGTGAAATAATCCTGTTATCGGCACTTTGGTGATTACCATTATGGCATCTGAAACAACCGTTAAATTCAACGTGCCCGATATGATTGGGGTATGCATCCCAGCTTACTTTCATCTCGGGGAAGATATTCCTGGAAAATCCCATTTTGAATCCTTCAATTGCGGTATTTACCATTACTTCATTGGTAATTATCTCCGGATAATTCTCAGAATAAAATTCTGTCACCCTCATTTCAATATATTTCATGGCTGTATCGTAATTCTCATACTGGGAATTAAAAACCTCCATGGCCAGGCTTTTTATGTCAGGTAACTCTGCTGGTATTTCTCCTGATGCCAACAGAAGATCAGTAAATTCCTGTGGCGGGAGATAATGATGTGATGGTCTGTTATGACAGTCGATACAATCCATGACTCTCATTTCCAGAGTATCTTTAACTTCAGGGTCAAGTTGCTCATTAATATCTTCATAAATTACTGTGTCACCCGTGGCTATGTTAATACATCTCACCCAGGGTAAATATTCCCTGTCACTTGATGAAGCTATATACTCTACCCGTATATCGGGATTGATATGCCAGTGGATGCCCTCGCTTAGTCCTTTCGCACTGTTATCAGGCCCGGTTTTCATTTTGAGCTGTATAGTCCACTCGGTATTCTCACGGTTAGCAAGGTAATGTTTCTCGTTATGCAGCCTATAAGAATAAAACTTGTTTGGCCAGTGGCATCGTTCACATGTTTCACGTGCCGGCCGGAGGTTTTCAACAGGTGTAGGTATTGGTTGCGGATATACTTTGGCCAGAACAGCATATACCTGGTAAAGTCCTGATAGTTTACTTTTAACGAACCAGTCGGCTCCGGGTCCAACATGACATTCAACACATGCTACCCTGGAATGAGGTGATTCCTGATAAGCAACATATTCAGGCTTCATAACCTTATGGCATAATTGCCCGCAAAATTCATTCGACTCAGTATAATGAAATGCCTCGTAACTGCCAATCCCCGTAAGAAAAAGGAAAATTAAAGTGATTATTACAAAAAGTACAACCGCATTCCAATGCTTTTTATTATCCAAATCAATTCTGATCCCCCTGGACAATTCCTCACTGCTCATTTTCTTCAGCTTTTTCGATCTCCTTATCATTCCTACAGGGATAAGGATCAAGCCTATAATAAGAAATACCGGTAATACTATATATATAAACAGCCCTATATATGAGCTGCCAAAGTCAAATATTGACAAGGCTACAAGAAAGAAAATAATCAGAAAGAGGCTTATGCCCGCAAGTATACTACCTATTAAAGAAATAGTATTGTAAACAGATTTTGGCAGTTTCATATTATATTGAAATTGGTGATAGCTTTCAATTTATGAATTATAAGTTATCGCATGATTGATAAATGATAAATGCGATCGTAAGAAGAGAAAAAATTTCTGCAGGGGCTACTTCGTTTTGATCAGTATTACCCCGTCGGCTCCCCTTGATCCATAAATTGCAGTAGCAGGCCCTTTCAGGATTTCAATTGATTTTACTATTTCGGGTGGAATATCACCTATATTATCAACCATCACCCCGTCGAGGACAAAAAGAGGTTCAGTCGATTGTGTTAATGATGTACTGCTTCTTATGGTTACTTTAGTCCCTGAAACGGTTACTCCCGGCACTTCACCTTTTATCATCTGATAAATATTGGAATACCTGGTTTTGTTTGCCTTATCCATATTTACAGAACTGACCGGTGTTCCCATCTCATCGACATTCTCTTTCTTCAGCTCCTTCCCCTGGTTATTTCCGAGCACAAAATCTATTCTTTCCTGACCGGTAAAATTAATCTCATGGATACCAATAAAAAGGCTGAAAGCAGAAATAGTTTCCACATCGGGTTTAACCTTTATCCTGTAGTATCCTTTTGAATTGGTAGTGATACTGCTTTTCTTACCATCAAGGAATATACTAACTCCCTGTATTGGATTTCCTGAGTTATCCCTTACATAACCGCTTACAGGGATTTTTTTCCTGTTCTTCTGGCTTTCATGCTTCTCCTGTGCTGATAAAACCGAAAAGTCAAGCAGGCATAATACCATTACCAGGCAGCCAGTTAGTTCACCTGTTACCTTTAATAAATGTTTTGATGTATTATTTCTCTTCTTCTGACTGAATTTCTTCATTTGCCTCTTCAAGTTCCTTTGTGAGGTCTTTCAGGCTCTTATCCATATCTTTTCCGTATTCTTCCATTGTCTGCTCGAATTCTGATCCAAAGTCATCCATAAACCTATTTACTTTCTTTCTGGTAAAGAAACCAACTATAAGTAAGATAGCCAGTATTACTGCAAGGATGATTGTAATTATTTTGGAGGTATCTACTTTACCTTTCAAAGAGCCTGTTAGTGCATGATAGAGCATAAGTAGGCCATACAGGTTAATAACAAATCCAATTAACGATCCTACTCCTCCACCGATAAACCCAAAGAGTGCAGTAATAGGCATTAGAACCATCAATGAAGCTGTTACTCGTGAATTAGCCTCATAATTAGTCGACCCGCCACAGATAGCTGATATAATAAGTACTATTACAGCTCCTATGAACAAGCCTATAAGCGCACCAACAAGTACCCAGATAAATGCCATTATACCAATTGCACCTCCAAAGATCCCTGTTGTAGCACCACCAAACTTAAGAACGCTCCACAGGAAAGTAAAGATACCCGCAATAGCCCCATATATAAGAGCTTTTACAATAGGTACTCCAAAGCCCCCTGTCACAGGCATTTCCGCAAAATATGCCTTGGGTTTTGTCAGTGAATTAACTGAGTCTTTGATAAATTGGTTGAAGTTGAACGATTCATTACTCATGATAATAAGTTTTGGTTATCAAATATTCAAGAATATGTATTCAGGCTTACTAAATTACGAAATTTTAAAAGTAAAAATATATTTTTAGGAAAAGAAATTATTTCAAATGATTTAATACGGGCCGGTGCTAAATTGTCTATTAATTTGAAAAAGATTTATTGTTAATGTAAATTGCAAAAGGCGATAAATAATTATCCTGCATGAAAGGATTAAGGACCCTTGCTATTATATTACTAATCTTCAATGGTGTATCAGCCTCCTTTGGGGGCATTGGACTGGTATATTCCCCGGATGGCAGCCTTATGGAAATGCCTCTTGAATGGCTGACACCAACACCATTCAAAAATTATCTTGTCCCCGGTATAATACTATTGTGTACAAATGGCCTTTTAAGCCTGCTGATAAGCATATTTGTAATTATCAAAAGCCGCAGCTACGAACTACTAATAGTTATCCAGGGCCTGATTCTGACTGGATGGATTATTATACAGATCCTGCTTCTCAATATGTTTCACTGGCTACATGCCCTTTACGGCCTTACAGGATTATTAATGATCATTACAGGTTTTCTTATACGGTTCAGGTTAAAGTCACAAAGCAATTAATAATTTTATATGTATAATAATAATCATAAGAAAATTAAAAAGGATACCTATTTCAAGGAACTTGAAAAGCTCCAGCTTGACCTGGTAAAAATGCATGAATGGGTGAAGTCGACCGGTTACAGGCTTGTAGTTGTATTCGAAGGAAGGGATGCTGCTGGTAAAGGGGGAGTAATAAAGAGAATTACACAACGTCTTAATCCCAGAATATGCAGGGTTGTTGCACTGGGCGTACCAACAGAGCGTGAAAAATCTCAATGGTATTTCCAGAGATATATACCTCACATGCCTGCGGCCGGAGAAATAGTATTATTCGACAGAAGCTGGTATAACAGGGCAGGCATTGAGAGGGTAATGGACTATTGTACTGAGGATGAGTACTGGGACTTCCTGCGGTCATGTCCCAGATTTGAAGAAATGATAATCCACTCGGGTATACACCTTTTAAAATACTGGTTCTCGGTAAGTGATGAAGAGCAGGAAAAGCGTTTCATGGAGCGCATCAATGATCCCCTTAAAAGATGGAAATTCAGTGAAACTGACATGGCATCAAGATCCAGATGGGTTGAATATTCAAAAGCCAAGGATGAAATGTTCATTTATACCGACACCAAAGTAGCTCCATGGTACGTGGTTAATGCTGATGATAAACGGCGCGCACGCCTCAATTGCATACACCACCTTCTTTCCATGGTCCCTTATAAAGAGATAAAGCACAAAAAAATCAAACTACCTCCCGTTAATAAAGAAGGTTATATAAGGCCTCCCCTGTCAGAGCAGACTTTTGTTCCTGATGTATATTGATCTTGCTGGTATGGATCCCTCCTTCGCAAAGCTTCGGACTTCGTCCGACGTAGCCCCGAGAATCCGGGGGCGAAGTCGGAGGGTTAAGCTGGAAATTCACACCATCAGTTTTATGTGTGGCACAGGTCTGGAGACCTGCGCCAGCATTTGCAGTTATTACTGATTAGCCACTTCCCAGAGGTTAAGGAACCCGAGTTTTATTATATCAAGCATCTTTCCCCAGTTAACATATTCCACCTCATCATTGGGAGTATGATAATCGGGGTGCATGGCAGCCATAAAAGCAATTACAGGGACACCATTCTCCGTAAATGCAGTATAATCGCTGCCACCGCGTGGATCTTCCTGTCCCCTGTATTCAAAGTTCATTTTGAGCCCGTAATCCGAGACATTTCTTTTGCACATATCAAGTATTTCCGGATATTTGCTATTATAGGTAACACCTACATTAAGTCCTTCCTCATCCCTTTCACTATCCCTTGCTATCATATCGAAGTTAATATAGAACTTACAGTTATCCATGGAGCTGAACGTTGGGTTCCTGGTAAAATATTCCGACCCCAGTAATCCTTTCTCCTCTCCTGTCCATGCACAGAAAATAACTGTTTGTTCCGGTTGCACGCCAGTGGCAGCAAAAGCCCTTGCAATAGTCATAACCCCAACTGTTCCTGATGCGTTATCATCGGCCCCATTCCATACCCTTCCTCCTGACATTCCCAAATGGTCCATGTGGGCACCTATAACAACAAATTCATCTTTTTTCTTACCCTCAATCATAGCAATAACATTGCGTACCCTCACTCTCCTCTTCTTTACTTCTGTGCTTATATTGATCCTGGTACCTGGTATTTCGACAGGTTTAAACTTACCCAATTCATTTGCAGCATCCCTGGCATATTTTTCGATATCAATCCTGCTGTTCTTTAAAATTGCACTGGCCAGCTTAAGTCCTGCATTAACAGTTATCATCTCCTGCGAGAAATCTTCATCATCAAGCCTTAAACGTGTAAAGCTGGCATTCCTGTCCGATTCGTTTGGCGACATATCCATATCATCTATATATTCACCGGGCATATTACCGGCAACATTACCGGGGCTTATTTCAATCACAGCAATGGCTCCCATTTCTTCCAGTTTACTGTCTTTATTCCTTCTAAGCTGAAATGCTGCCATTCTGTTTTCCATCAGCTTTTTATTCATGGCTGAGTTTTCATCATCCATACCGGGGAGTCCTGAGAGGCGAACAGCCACCTTCCCTTTCAGATCTGCACCTGATAATTCATTAATACCAAATTCATCACTTACAATACCATATCCAACAAACACCAGTGAACCTGATATATTTGCCGAGGAAGAAGCGCGCAGGGTAAAATCAATATTATCTTCAAACACAAATTCCCTGTCGCCTGTATTTACCGATACAGCTGATACGCCTCCTGGTAATGTTTCCAGCAGTGTAAAATTCTGAAAATATGACTTCTCCATTTGAGGAGGCATACCCCTTTGCATCATCATTCTTCTTCCTGTTGACCTTCCCATATCGCCACCACCTGGTACACCTGAAAACTTAAACATGCTGGCAACATAATCACCGGCCATGTAAATACCCCTTGTTCCTGTCTCCCGGCCTTCAGTCCAATCTGAGGCAAGAAATCCAAGCTGGGCTTTTATTGCATCCAATGTTATTACTTCAAGTCCTTTCTCCTGTGGACTTTTCTGGGCTATTGACCCGTTGGAGAAAAATAGTCCCACAAAAATTAAAATGAGTATAATATTCTTTTTCATAGGTAAAGATTTTAGTATTTGACATTCAAAGTTTAAAAAATAATTCCTTATATAGTCACTTATTTTTAAATTATTAACAAATATTAACTGATTGGGAGCAAAGTCAATCAATTATTATTTCTATGGCATTTTATTTGTATATTTATGCAAAACAATAGCAACAATCATGAATAACCGGATAGTCATAGTATTTGCAGTATCTCTTATACTGTTATCGGGATGTGGAGCATCAAGGATCAGCTTTGATGTTCTGGTACCAGGAGTACAGACAGTACCTGCTGAAATTAAAACTATTGCCATCGTTAACCGGTCCTTACCGGCGAACACTGATGCAAATAAGCTTGAAGGATTACTCACAGGGGAAGGTCTTAAGCAGGACAGCCTGTCCACACAGTTTGTCCTTAGGGGCCTGGATGAAAGCATGCGGAGCTCAGGCAGGTTCAGGGTTGTAATGGCCACCGATATATATACCGGCTCAGGCATAGGGACACTTTTACCTGATGCATTGTCATGGGACATAGTCGATCAATTATGTGAGAAATATAATTCTGATGCACTTGTTGCCCTTGAAGCATATGATTCAGATTTTGTTATCACCGGTGCCGCTGCCGGCAGAAACCTGCTCGATCTGCAAGCCAAGGGCCTTGTAACGGTAAATTGCGGGTTCAGGATGTACCATCCCGCCAGCAGGAGCATACTGGACGAATTCATGTATGAGCACCTTATGAATTGGGGTACCGGGGGCCTTTCAGTGGTTGCCGCAGCCGATGCCATTATCAACAGGAAGAAAGCAATAGAACGGGCCAGCCTTGAAGCAGGCTCATTATACGGCAGACGGTTGACTCCTGAATGGATATATATCAGCCGGTATTACTTTAAAAGAGGCAAGGGTAATTATGACCTTGCAGAAGGAGCACGAATGATGCAGCTGAATGACTGGGACAAAGCCATTGCTGCACTCGAAAGAGCACTCCAGGCGGATAAAAGAAAAGTAAGAGGCCGTGCTGCACATAATCTGGCTGTGGTATATGAGATACTAGGCGACCTGTACCAGGCTAAAGAATGGACCACAGTTGCCTGGGGAAGATACAGGATAAGAAAATCCAGGGATTATGGCTATATCCTCACCCGTAGGATACAGGAGCAGGAGGTTATTGATTACCAGTTGACCAGATGACCTGGCCTGTCATACTGTTGAAAGCAGGGATCGCCATGATTGAAGAACACCGATTAACGATTTATGATTTAAGAACGAAATTTGGTGAAAATGTCATCCTGGTGAAAACGGGGATCTGTTATGTAGTAAAAAATTGTCATTAAACATTTGCATTATTTGAAATAATCTCTAGATTTGCCATGATGAAAAGAACAATTCTACATATCTGGTGGTGGCGCAGTATTAATCAAAATGCTGTGAACCATGCTATTATGTAGTTAAGATACAAATATTCCATAAGAAAGGCACGCTGGTCACAGCGTGCCTTTTTTTTGTTTATGCGGCAATAATTTAAACCATAAAAAATAACTAAACATGAAAACAACAAAAAAAATCATTTTAACCGAACAGGAGATGCCTACCAGATGGTATAATATTCTGGCTGATATGCCAAATAAACCCTTGCCCCCTCTTCACCCGGGCACTAAAGAACCTATTAAACCAGAGGACCTGGCACCTCTTTTCCCGATGGGCCTTATAGAGCAGGAAGCCTCAACCGACCAGTATATTGATATACCTGGCGAAGTACTGGACCTCTACAGAAGCTACAGGCCCAGCCCGGTATTCAGGGCATATGGACTTGAAAAAGCCATTGGTACAAAATGTAAGATTTATTACAAATATGAAGGCTACAGTTATGCCGGTTCACACAAATCTAACACAGCTATCGCCCAGGCTTACTATAACAAGGTAGAGGGTGTGAAAAAGATGACGACGGAAACAGGTGCCGGTCAGTGGGGATCAGCATTAAGTTTTGCATGCCAGCATTTTGGTATTGAACTGGAAGTATTCATGGTAAAAGTCAGTTATGAACAGAAACCCTACCGTAAAATTATGATGAATACATATAATGCCACTGTGGTACCTTCACCCAGTAACCTTACGGATGCCGGCAGGCAGATACTGGCTGAAGATCCTGATTCACCGGGTAGCCTTGGAATAGCCATTTCAGAGGCAGTTGAAAGAGCAGCAAAAGATCCTGAGATAAAATATTCCCTTGGCTCGGTTCTTAACCATGTCCTGCTACATCAGACAATTATAGGAGAAGAAGCATTACTCCAGATGGCCAAGGCCGGTGACTATCCTGATATAGTTGTAGGCTGTTTTGGCGGAGGATCCAACTTTTCAGGCATATCATTCCCCTTCATCAGGGAAAACATGCTTAATGGCAGGAAAACAAGGGCTATAGCTATTGAACCCGCCTCCTGCCCAAAACTTACCAGGGGCCGCTATTTGTATGATTTTGGTGACTCAGTGGGTTTAACGCCTCTGCTTGCCATGTATACACTGGGGCATAATTTCGTTCCGGCTAAAATACACGCCGGTGGATTAAGATACCATGGTGCTGGAGTACTCGTAAGTCAACTCCTGAAAGATGGCCTTATAGAAGCCCAGTCAAAATTTCAGAAAGACTGCTTCAGGAACGGGGTTATTTTTGCCAGAAGTGAAGGTATTCTTCCTGCCCCGGAATCAAACTATGCTATTACTGGTGCTATTGATGAAGCCCATAAATGCGACGAGGCAGGCAAGCCACAGACCATATTGTTCAACCTGTCGGGACATGGGCATCTTGATCTGAGTGCTTACGATAAGTATTTTTCAGAAGAGCTTGAAGATCATGAACTGACAAATGAAGAGATTGAGGCCAGCCTGGCTATGATATCGTAGTATTGCCCTTTTAAACCTTCAAGCAAATTTAAGTTTTAGGATTGATTGATTAATGGATTGATGGAATACTGGAATGATGTATTAATGGGTCCAATTATCCAGTATTCCAACATTCCAATATCCCAGTTATTTATGAAATCCCTGAATGATACAAATCGCCTGCGTTTGTTCCATACTACTATGGATGACCGATTACTCGAAGAGCTGCACGTTCCCCCCGGTATGGATAAAAAGGACAGAGCCCTCGTTTGAAAATTTTTTTCTCTCTGCATAATCTATCAGACCGGCAGCTGCCTTTCCTGTATATACCTCATCAAGAAATATCCCTTCATATTTTACAAAATCTTCAATAGCCTGGCGGCATCCGGTGGTAATCATACGGTAGCCCTCACCAAGATAGCTGTCATCAACATATACCAATGATCTTACATGGTCTTCATCATAATTATATTCAACAAGCTCAAGGCTGTCCTTTGTGATATCAAATACATTCTGTTCCTGTTCATGCCTGTCTCTTGATACAGCCATACCTGTTATACGTCCTTCCCATCCGCTTATAACCTGACCTGCTACCAGCCCGGCCTGGGTTCCTGCCGAACCTGAAGCTACTATAATATCTTTAAAATCCACTTCACTGCTTTCTGAGTATTCCAGTATTTCACCCATTGCCCTGATGTATCCCAGCGATCCTCTCGCCACCGATCCCCCAACAGGCATATAGTATGGTTTCCTACCAGCATTCTTTAGCTCCAGTATCTTCCTGTCCACCTCCCTGATTATATCATCTCTTTCAAGGCTTTCAATAAACGTAATATCTGCTCCTGCCAGTTTGTCCAGCAGGAGGTTAGCTGTATCCTTTTCAGGTTTCACCCCTGAAAGTATCAGAAACACATCAACACCATTAACCGTGCCTGCTGTTGATGTCATCCTGCACCAGTTCGATTGCACGGCACCAAATGTTATAAGGGAATCATAACCGGTAGCGATGGCATCCATGACAAGGTAATCCAATTTTCTTATCTTATTCCCACCGAAAGCAAAAGCTGTAAGGTCATCCCGCTTGCAATACAGATCGGCAGCCAGCCTGGCACTCAGATTATTTAACCTGTGTACCGGGGTAGGTAATAATGACATGTCAAGCTTAGGTATGTTTTGCAGATACTTATTGATCAATTTTGATTTTTTCACTTCCTGTTTTATTTACCATATATCCTCCGGTCAAGTTATATAAATTACTTATATTATCTATATTTATATCAATTTATTGATCCTGAAGAAAAAAACAGGTACCAGTATCTGTTCCAACTTATATAATTATTTAAATCCATAACCCATGAAACGACTTGTGATAATCTTTTTTGCCCTGCTAACAGGAATCATTGTAAGCGCGCAGGGGACAATGCTTCTCAGGCAACCTACAATCAGTGGGAGCCATATTGTATTTGTGTATGCCAATGACCTGTGGCTGTGTAGCTCTGAAGGCGGTGATGCCCACAGACTTACATCATCAGTAGGTGCAGAAACGGAACCTCATTTTTCGCCCGATGGCAAAATGATAGCCTTTACCGGCCAGTACGACGGTAATACAGATGTATATCTT
>Ga0114922_10001565_pt1 | contig 21815 bp, 22 predicted proteins | sample AartaG_FD_100975 | JGI IMG/M metagenome (GOLD analysis project Ga0114922, IMG submission 100975) | Deep subsurface microbial communities from Aarhus Bay to uncover new lineages of life (NeLLi) - Aarhus_00045 metaG | ecosystem: Environmental > Aquatic > Marine > Oceanic > Sediment | place... | reverse complement strand
TTATACTTCAAGGCGACTTCCTTGGCCGATAGGTTGGTATTAGTCGTCAGTACCCACTTGCCATCGTAGCGTGTTTCTTTGTTTATCTTGCCGGTATCGATAGCAAACCGCTTACCCGTTGCGCGCACATAACGACGATAGCCTTTGTTGCCGATGAGTTTTTTATCGCCATGTTTTAAAGCCTCACGCAAAGATTCCACAATCGCCTGGCGGTCATGACAGTCTTTCTCAGCCTGATCCTCATTTAAGCACACGATATAACGTCGGTTCTCAACGACAACCTCTTTGACCTTTAGCGGGGCGGGCGCTTTTTTGTTAATGCCTTTAGGATATACCTCTTGGTAGCGCCCTCCGCGATCAAGAGTGTCGAACTTTTCCTCTTTTAAATTACGCATCCGCACACCAAGGATATACTGCCAAACTCAGTTTCTGCGTTTCCCAAGGCTTGCTTTCCTATGACAATGGCTGAATCATACTGGGCTGTTTTTCTTAGAGAATCAAGGCGATCAATCATTATATGTGTTTCTGCTCTTATGGAGTCTTTATCAGCTTGAGCATTTGTAGAAGATGTCAAAGATAGAACGAAAAACAATGTGAAAAACATTAACAATACTTTACACCTGCTTACTGTTTTCATAATTAGCTCCCAAATGTTAATTATATCTGTTATTTTTCAATTTTGAAAGAATACTCTTGTTTGCTAACCTACTCCGGATCTCCCATCATCACGAATGCTCCCCAGTAATAGGGGTGGGCAGCATCGTGTTTCTTTCGGTGGTCTTCTATCACTTTCAATGCCGATTGTCGAAATGCAGCCTGTTTAGTCTGACCACTTAACCAGTTCCGGTAAAAGTTGTCCATAAGGTCGTGGGTTTCCTTATCAGGGACTTTCCATAAACTCATTAAAATTGTCCTGGCGCCGGCATGCTGAAAGGCCCGGCGTAAACCATACACGCCTTCACCGTTTTGAACCTCTCCTACTCCGGTCTCGCAAGCTGAAAGAGTAACCAACTCAGTGCCTGTGAGGTTTAATCCCGAAACTTCAAAAGCCGTTAAAATACCGTCTTCTACCTGCGAAGTGTCTTCCTCAGTCTCAGCTATCAAACGATTGGCTCCAGCAAGAACCAAACCTGAACGCAATAGCGGATTCTCAAGCATCTTATTCTCGGTTATGTCTATATCCTCGCAAAAATATCCATGAGTGGACAGATGAAGTACACGGGGTGAAATGGTCATTCCTTTCAATACTTCTTCTAAAGCCTTGTCCTCATAATATGTATCAACATCAAGCTTAGCCTTCTTCTTGAGTGTTTTGACAACCGATTTTGTTTCTTTCTTTGTATATGGTAAGGAATTAAACCCGGTGTTCAAACAGCTACTTGCTCCACGCGAGGGTTCGTATGCAAAAGCTATATACTCAGATTTATTCAAGGTTTTATCCCGGTTATCTGCCAGCGTTACCTGGGAAAGATCAAAGTCCGGATCGGCCATCGCTAATGCCCAGTGACCGTACTCTGGTTTTTTCTTGAATTTGAGCAGGTCCCGACCTGATGATAAATAACTAATATTGTATTTCTCGATAGCATACGTTCCATTATTGTCTGGAAATATCTCAAATGGCAAGAGGCTTAACTGCCCATCTGGCGAAATAAATATCTGAGTCTTGTCACCAAGTAAAGACTCCAGTGGTGCAAAAATGAGATCGTAAAACCTGCTGGTTACTTTGCCTAATCTAGTTTCAGCGATAACCTCGCCAACCGTGTGAATCGCAACTCCAGCATTGTATATCATCTTCCGGGCTGATGTAACAAGGCTGTCGATCTTTGCGGCATCTCCCAGGTCAGTCATGGTGATTTCGCCGGCATGGTCAAGCGTGAAAGCCAGGTATCTGGGTGCACCCGTTCTATCTTTATCGCTGCCAATCTTCTTGAAATCGTAGGGCTCATATCGGACGATCTCCCATAAAACGCCATCATCAGGCAGCGCCTCGGCAACATCTTCTACCTCGAATCGTCTGCTGGCCATCTCATCTTTGAACTCAGAACAATCGCGACTCAGTTCGGTTTCGAGGGAGTCTTTGATGTCGTCCAGATTCTGTAATCGCTCCTTATATATTTCAGGGTCGATATTATTTATACCTGCAATAGCAAGTGTTGCTATCTCTCCACAAATATTGGCATGCTTCTCCGCTTTGGCTAAGAGTTCATCGTCATAAGAACAATAGGCAATTTCCTTTTCTGCTGAGACGGCGTCGATGATAACAGCTTTACTTTTTAAAGTCATTTCTAGGGCGGGTTTAGTAGCTTCTTTTGATTTATCCAACAGTGTAAAAGAGAAAAAAGTATGATCTATAAGCGGATACTTCTGAATGTAGCTCATTTTAAGGCTTTCGGAAGCGTAAGAGAACGCATAGTCGATAAAATCCTGACGTGATTCATTGAATTTCTCATAGTTTGTCATAGCTTTTTCATATTTTCCTAAAGAGCAATACAAAAGTGCTAAATTTCTTAAGCTATTCGCCACCCTCGGGTGCCCTGGGCCGTGGGCTTTCTCGAAGATTGCCCGCGCTCGTTTGAAAAGTGATTCAGCTTCGGAATATTTTCCCTGGGCATAATATATGTTTCCCAGTCCGCTCAAGCTACTCGCTACATCAGGGTGCTCCAGGCCAAGAGCTTTCTCCCAGATTGCTATTGCCCGCTTAAAAAGTGATTCAGCTTCCGCATATCTGCCCTGATATTCATAGAAAGTAGCCAAGTTATTCAAGCTCTCCGCCATATTCGGGTGCTCCGCGCCAAGGATTTTTTCCTTGATTGCTAGTGACCGATTGAAAAATTTTTCGCCTTCTGTATATTTACCTTGATCGCAATATAGAGTTCCTAGATTCTCCAAGCTTTGTGCAACAGCCGGGTGCTCTGGGCCAAAGACTTTCTCATTGATTGCTAATGCCCGCTTTTGAAATCGCTCAGCTTCTATATATTTACCCTGATATTGATAGAGAGTCCCTAGGCTAATCAAACTTAATGCTACGGCCGGGTGATCCGAGTTAAAGACTTTTTCCCTTATCGCCAGTGCCCGCTTTTGATATTTTTCAGCTTCGGCATATTTAGCTTGTTGCCAATAGAAAACCATCAAATTGTGCAGGTTATCTGCTACAATCGGGTGCTCTGGCCCATAGATCTTCTCTCTGATTTCAAGAGCTTTCTTAAAATATGGTTCAGCTTCAGCATATCTGCCTTGCAAATAATTGAGAATCCCCAGATTATTCAGGCTTTCTCCAACAGCCCAGTGCTCCGGGCCCAGGGTTTTCTCTCTGATTTCAAGAGCTTTTTTAAAAAGTGGCTCAGCTTTGGTATATTTTCCCTGATCTTGATAGATGGCAGCCATGTTATTAAGGCTTTGTGCAACAGCCGGATGCTCCGGGCCAAAGATTTTCTCCCTTATTGCTAATGCCCGCTTTTGATATTGTAAGGCTTCGCCATGTTTACTTAGCTGCCAATGGTGAACCGCCAGGTTGAAAAGGTTATCTGCTACAACTGGGTGCTCCGGCCCTAGGGCTTTCTCCCTGATAGCCAACGCCCGCTTGTAAAGTTGCTCGGCTTCAGTATACTTCCCTTGGTCAGAATAAATATTCGCCAGGCTGTTCAAGATAATAGCAACAGTTGTATCTTCTTTACCAAATTCAATTTCAGCTTTTTCCAGAGCTATTTGTCCTATTATAAAAGCTGAATCATATTGGGCGGCATCTAAAAGAGAATCTACCATTTCATCCATCAGATGGATTTCTGCTCTTATAGAGTCTTTATTAATTTCGGCTTTTAGGGAAGATGTCAAAGAAAGAACCAATACAATTGTGAAAAGCAATAACAATACTTTACACCTGATAATTGGTTTCATAATTAGCTCCCAAATATTGATTATGTCTGTTATTTTTCAATTTTAAAAGAATACTCTTGTTTGTTAAGCGGCGGAACTCCCTCAGGATCAACAATAATAAGCGAATAGTTTCCCGGTTTCATCTTTTTTGCCGGCAGGAGAAGGCTGGCGATTCCAAATTCATCAAAATCACTGAAATTGTCATCCTGAAAAATTATATCCCTGTCGTTCGATTTAATTGTGATCCTGTAACTCTTTCCCGGCTGTGCTTCCGCAAATGCGAAACTAAGGAGAATATCGTGTCCTGCCTTAACTGGCTTCACTATTGAGCGCTCAGGAATTAGGTTTAGTACCTGAACCGATCTGATCTGGTTTTCATCAATGGTTTTTAAACCAAGATAGGCAGGATATATAAGAAAGGCTATAATCAGATAAGATAAGGCCGGCTTCAAAACCAGCCTCGTATTTGGCCAGAGATAGTCAAGTATTTTAGACAGCAAAGATTCGGCAGCAGGGGTATCACCAACAGCTTCCCTTACCGCAACTCTAATTTTTTTTCCTGACACCATCACGCTGGATACTTTTTCGAAATCGTTTACCTCTTTGAAACAATGATCGCATTCAAGCAAATGAATCTCAAAACGCTCGTTATCTTCGGCAGATAACTTTCTTAGCTCGTAGGCGTGAAGAAGCTTACCTACGTCGGGGGAAACGCACTTTTTCATCATGGAATACCACCCTCCTCAAGGCATTTCTTCAACATTGCCCGACCACGATTTAATGTCACATAGTAGTTGCTGGTTGTAATATCAAGTCTCTTACATATTTCTTCAGTACTATAGCCTTGATAGTTCAGGTTCAATGTCCGAGCATACCGCAAATAAGCCCTGGAAATCTTCTTGATACACTCAATTAACAATTGGATTAAGCCTGGTTCAATTGTTGAATCCGGCGATAAATTAATTTCTTCATTTAAAGGCGATTGCTTCCCCGACATCCTCTGTTTTGATTGCAGATAGTTGCCGATCTTCATCTTTAATACTCCATAAGCCCAGGCTGTAAAACTAACGGTGAACTTCTCATCTTTGTATTTTTCAAGCACTGTCATACACGCCTCCTGGGCTAGATCTTCACAATCTTCCGTCCCAATATTACGTTTTGCCAGATACTTGAATCTTACAAACAAACGTTCAAATAGCTGCTTTTCAGCCAATTTATCGCCTGTCATTGCTTTATTAAGAAATTGTTCCATTACTCATAAATAGGTCAAGCCTTGCCCGAAAATATACTTCAATAGGTTCCAATTGTCAATAAGGAAACTCATATGAAGCACCACATTATCTGTTTATGAAATCTTTTTTGTAAGAAATCACTGTTTGCCAAAACATAGAGAATGAAACGCAAACAAGAAAGGAGAAACGAATGACAAACAAAACTATCGCTCTTGGTTTAAGAGGTACCGACGATGACAACCAGATCAGAACAGTTCAGGTCTTAGGCCTGATGCCTGAGCGCTCAATTGTTGAGCCTATTAAGGCAGGACATGATATTTTCCGTAGTCTCGTATTTAAGGAAGCACAATCTGGAAATATTTACAGGATCACAATTGAGACGGACGATAAGAACGTAATTTTCCAGGATGACAATTAACTTTTTACTGAAAAAGTCCCAAAGGTTTTGAAGATGTACAGTTGGCATCGAGATTGCATTGGAATATTTCAACAAAAGGAGATTCGTGATGATTTTAAATGAAAGGAGGCTTGAAAGGAAAGATTTTCAGAAGAAAATGATAATAAGAGAAAACTAGATTTATTACAAATGAAAACAAATTTTTTAAGGAGAAAAAAATGCAATTTAAAAACGAAACAAAGCGAAAAAACAAAGCGTTGGCGATCATATTTTGCCTTGTGCTAATCTGTGCCTGGTCTGGCGCCGTATATGCACAAACGACTGATACTTTATGGTATAATGTCAATGCTCAATTGGCTCTTGATGAAGGACATCAAAAGCAGATGGTGATGACAAACCTGTCATCGATGCCATTAGCCTTTACTGAAAACCAGGGGCAGTTCGGCGATAAGACGCTGTTTAAGGCAAACGCCGGCGGGGCTACTTTCTATTTCTGCAATAATGAAGTGGCCTACTTGTTTGTACGTGATACCGATGAACTGCTTGAAGATAGTAGGTCGGGTTCTGACCGGAGGGAAAAACCCGACATGTTCGGGAAATTCGATCGTCCAATGTATAAGAACGAAAGCCTGCTGATCAAGGCTCAGTTTATCGGCGCTAATCCCAATCCTGAAATGATCGGTATTGACCGCCTATCACACAATAACAACTATTTCTACGGTAACGACCCCTCAAAGTGGTGCACCGATGTGCCGAATTACTCGGCTATTGTTTACAAAGACATTTATCCTGGGATAGATTTGAAATACTATGGCGACGGCAAGTCGATGAAATATGACTTTATCGTCAATCCCGGCGCTGATATTTCACAGATACAGATTCGCTATGATGGCGTGGATGCTTTGAGCGTTACGCATGCCGGAGATTTACAGGCTCAGACACAATTTGGCTTGATTCATGAGAAAGTACCTTACATTTACCAGGAGGTAGGTGGAGTTCAAACGGAAATTACCGGCTATTATGAGATAAAAGAATCCGGTGTTTTCGGGTTTGCCGTTATTGGCGGATATAATCCCGACTATCCGCTTATAATCGATCCTGAGCTTGTTTACAGCACCTATTTAGGAGGACACGGTAAAGATTATGGTTATGGCATTGCCGTTGATGGTTCAGGCAGCGCTTATGTGACAGGATATACTACATCCAGAGATTTCCCGACGATTAATCCCTATGATGGAACTTACAATAAAAAAGGTGATGTTTTCGTAACGAAGCTTTCCCCTGCAGGTAATTCACTGACTTACAGCACCTACTTAGGCGGAGGCGATGATGATCGTTGCTGGGGCATTACCGTTGATGGTTCAGGCAACGCTTATGTAACTGGAGCTACCAGGTCCAGCGATTTCCCCATGGCAAATCCATATGACAACAGTTTAGATAGCTATTGGGATGCCTTCGTTACAAAACTTTCTCCAGGTGGCAACTCCCTTGTTTACAGCACCTACCTGGGGGGAAATATTGTTGATTATGGCGAGGGTATCGCAGTAGACGCAGGCGGCAGCGCTTATGTAACCGGGCAGACTGCTTCCAGCGATTTTCCCATGGTAAATCCCTATGATGGGAGTTTAGGTGGCGATCGTGATGGCTTCGTAAGCAAACTTTCTCCAGGTGGCAACTCCCTTGTTTACAGCACCTACCTGGGAGGAGGTGGTATAGATTATGGTTATGATATTGCCGTTGATGTCGATGGAAGTGCTTTTGTAACCGGACATACAGTTTCCAGCGATTTCCCCATGTTAAATCCCTATGATGGGAGTTTGGGTGGCGATCGTGATGGCTTCGTAACAAAACTTTCTCCAGGTGGCAACTCCCTTGTCTACAGCACCTACCTGGGAGGAGTTAGTAATGATGGTAGCTATGGCATTGCCATAGATGGTATGGGATGCGCTTATGTGATTGGGGGTACTTTTTCCAGTGATTTCCCGACGGTCAATCCCTATGATGGGAGTTTGGGTGGCGATCGCGATGGCTTCGTAACGAAACTTTCTCCAACTGGCAACTCCCTTGTTTACAGCACCTACCTGGGGGGATTTAGTGACGACGGAGGTATTGGCATTGCCGTTGACGCTTCGGAAAGCGCTTATGTTACTGGATGGACTAATTCCAGTGATTTCCCCACGGTCGATCCATTTGAAGGAAGCTTAAGTGGCAATTATGATGTTTTTGTAACGAAGCTTTCCCCGACTGGTAGTTCATTGACTTACAGCACCTACTTAGGAGGACGCGCTAGTGATATTGGCTATGGCATTGCCATTGATGGTTCGGGATGCGCTTATGTGACCGGATATACTCGGTCAAGGGATTTCCCAACGGTTAATCCCTATGATGGAAGACTCAATGGTTATGATGCTTTTGTTGCCAAGCTGACGGCAGGTGGCATGCTTGCTCTCAGCACTGAGATCATCGAAGGTGAGCCGGGATCGATTCCCAAATCATATATTCTAAACCAAAACTACCCCAACCCCTTCAATCCTCAGACTACCATCAGTTACTCGCTTCCGGTTCAATCTGATGTTAGCGTACATATCTATAACCTGCTCGGGCAGAAGGTCTCGACTCTGTTCAAGGGAAACCAGCAGGCCGGGGAACACAGTGTTACCTGGGATGCCAGTGAGTTCCCATCCGGAGTATACTTTGCTCGGGTTGAAACACAGAAGACTGTAAGAAGCATCAAAATGACCCTGATGAAGTAGAAGAATATATTTATTGAATGGCGGGGAGCTAGTCAGCTCCCCGTTTCTTATTAATCAGAATCGTCACCTTTATCTTCAGGATTATCCTTTTCCTGCTTACTCAAAACAAGCTTCGGAATCCTTTGGACTAAGGTACCAACACTTTCTGCAAGTTCCTCTATATCCTTTTCTTTCATCAACTACCTCCTGCATACTAAACGACGAATGATTTCGGCAACTACCGCCAAAACAGTTTTAAGTTTATTTTTCATATGTAGCCTTCACTGAAAAAGTCTTTTTTACAACATAATATCTTTACAATCAACGGAATACGTGGTATGAAATCAATGTATGATATTACTCAAAATGCAAGGATTTTCAAGAAAACCCTGCAAAAACCTTGCAGTTTCGCCATCAAATATTTCAACTAAAGGTGGAGCAACAAAAGATGTACAAAGGTAAAGACAGAAAGACACAGCCCTTGTTTGAAGAATTATTTCCATTCGGTGGCCATCTTGATGAGGCCAACCGATGGTCGAGGATTGCTGAGCTTATTCCCTGGGAAGAGATTGAGGATGGCTATCGGCAGCATTTTTCAGCTATTGGTCGACCGGCTCTTGATTCCAGGCTGGTGATCGGGGTCTTGCTTTTAAAACACATAACTGGTCTAAGTGATGAGGAGATAGTTTTAGAGCTAAAAGAGAATCCTTACAAGCAGGCTTTTTGTGGTTTTGAGAATTTCCGGACGGGAGATATTTTAGATTCGAGCCCGCCGCGGCGGGTCGAAATTGGGATTGCTAGGAATGAACTTGAAGACAGCAGAGGCAAGAATCTAAAAGAGAACAGATAAAGGCAAAAACAGAAAGGGAAAGAAAATAATACTTGACATGCTTTTGATATTGTTTTTTAAAACCAGACAGATAAATCGTTTTTCAGTAGACCCTACTTATTATATTTGATTATTCAATTGCAAAATCTGGGTTTATACAACCTTCGTTGATACGGCACGAGCCAACTGAGCTAACCGCCCTGTAAGCAGTGTTGTGTCAGTTCGTAATGAAGATTGAACTGACACCGGTTGGATTTTAATATATGTAAATCTCAAGCAAAAGCAATCAAATTCAGTCTCACTTTAAAACTTCGCCCAGTGCGGCGCCCTGGGGAATGGGATGACATCCCGGATATTGGCCATGCCGGATATGTACATCAATGTCCTGGCAAATCCCAGCCCGAACCCGGCGTGAGGCACCGTGCCATATCGCCTGATATCGTAATACCAGTCGACAGTCGATTCGTTAATATCGAAAAACTTCACCTGGTCCTTTAGCTGTTCGAGCCGTTCCTCGCGCTGACTGCCGCCTATAATCTCGCCGATCTGCGGAACCAGCACATCGACGGCCGCCACCGTTTTGTGGTCATCGTTTAAGCGCATGTAGAACGCCTTGATATCACGCGGATAATCGTAAACCATCACCGGCGCCTTGAAATGTTCCTCGCACAGGTACCGCTCATGCTCAGACTGCAGATCGACACCCCATTTAACCGGGAATTCGAATTTCTTTTTGGCTTTAATTAGTATTTCGATTGCCTCGGTATATGCGCACTGAATGAAATCGGTGTTTATTACATTTTCCAGAGTGGTAATTCTATCTTTGTTGATCCACTTATTGAAAAACTCCATCTCCTCGGGGCATTCTTCGAGAGCGTATCTGAACATGTATTTCAAAAATTCACCGGCGAGCTGCATATTTTCAAACAGATCGCAGAACGGCATCTCCGGCTCGATCATCCAGAACTCCGACAGGTGACGGGAGGTGTTCGAGTTTTCCGCCCGGAAAGTTGGCGCAAACGTGTAAACATCCCCGATAGCGGTGGCCATAAGCTCAGCCTCGAGCTGACCCGATACTGTCAGGAATGTCTCAGCGCCGAAGAAATCCTGGTTGAAATCGATTTCATCCCCGATAAATGGCAGGTTTTTCAAGTCCAGCGCCGTCACCCTGAACGTCTCACCGGCCCCCTCAGCATCCGTTGCGGTTATAATCGGTGAATGAATATAATAAAAGCCTCGTTCCTGGAAAAACTTGTGTACAGCATAAGCGATCTTACTCCGGAAACGGCTGACCACCCCGAATGTGTTGGTGCGCGGGCGTAAATGGGCTATTTCCCGTAGGAATTCGAACGAGTGACGTTTTTTTTGAAGCGGATAATCCAGCGGGCTGTCGCCAATTATGTTCAGGCTTTTGGGATGCATCTCGATCTTGTGCTTACGTTCAGGAACCGGTGTAAGCGATCCCTCGAGTCGTATCGAAGCGCCCAGTTTAGCCCGGTCGAGATCATCATACTTATCGGGATTCTCTATTACAATCTGCAGATTTGCCAGACAGCTGCCGTCATTAATCTCGAGAAAGGTTAAATCGGCAGAGTCGCGGCGAGTTCGAATCCAGCCTAAAACAACGGCATTGTCAACGGCTTTTTCGGATTCCTTTAAGATGCGGGCTATCTTTGTTTTTTTGAAATAATCCATAATATTTCCACGTTTACAGCGTCACTCAGGGCATCATATATAATATATATTCGTCGGAAAAGCAAGAAGCGTGAACATGGAATTTATTAAGCGCTATGTTATGTCTTTTAAGGAAAAACAAATAGGGATACTGAATAAGATCATAATCCCTTTTAATACTGCAACCGATATTGTTTTAAGATGTTGCCGAAAATTCAGGCTCCCTGAACCGATACGTGAGGCTCACAAACTGGCAAATGAAATCAGGAAAAACTATAAAAAAGATTAACAAATGCTTTTTCAAAGAAGTTAGATAATCTAAAAGCGGCCTTAGCTATTCACTTCTGGCATTACAATTTTATGAGGTATCACAGAACGTTGAGAATGACTCGGGCTATGGCGGCTGGCGTATCAAAAAAGCTTTGGGATATTGAAAATATTGTTGAATTACTCGATAAATCGTATAATTAATGATTCAATAACTAAAAATCACTCTGCTTTTGGGGGTTTAGTTTTCTTAAATTTTAAACCGATTTTGCGAGCGGTTCTTTTAGTGGCTCCATAAAATTCTTCTCGCGATACTTTCATTCTTCTCATCATGGCTTTAATATAATATTCCCTAAAATCGTTTTCTCCCATATCTATTTGTAATGGATGATCAAAATCGGGATGCAAAAAAAATTTATGATCACCGGCAGTTCTTGGCGGGTTAGGATGTTCTTGCCATCCAAAGGCTTTGGCAATGTCAATTGCTTCTTTAGGTGTAATTGGCGGATATTGGCTGGACAAATATATTCCCCGGCATAATATTAGGTCTTAGATTCGGCATAATATTGACATGAGCAGTCTTCTTTTTGGAGATTGGCCTTGACAACAGATCAAGAAGCGGTTTAAGTTCTTTTAAAAGGTCTACAAATTCATCATAAAATTCTCTTGGCGCTTCATATTCGATTTTGCTTTTCCATTGTTTTGGAAAATCGTGTTTTAATATTTGAATATATGATGTTGCGGATTTAACCATTTTTTCGAAAGCCTCTGTAGGTGTTTTACCTTGCGATACAAGACACATATTCACACAAACGGCAACCCATCCATCATCCTCTGGTTTAATATAGCCGTAAATCGTAAATTCAGGTTTTTCCATTCCGCTTTGCATACCATCACCTATAAATATGCCATGAATATTCTTATTTTTTTGTATCGGTTCCATAATCTTATCCTTAAGTAATACGATAATTTATTTTTGTCAAGACTGAACATTTGTTCTCTATGTCTATCTAATATTTAGAACAAATTTAATTTTAATGCGGTTCCCATACCTAAATATACGAAATTCAATGAAATAATGTTCATTTATTGGTGTTTTTTTGTGCAGTATCCCCAAACTGACCCACTACCCAATTTTTCCCTTGCATATAGTTTTAAAAGACGCTAAATTATGATGGGTAGGTGTTGCCAAAATTAAAAAATAGGGGTTCCAATGGAGCCAGAATTATTATCTTTACTAATAAAAATCCTGATATTCCTTGTAGGATTGTATATTGTCTATTTTACTATTAAAGCTATTTTCCTGCTAATATTAAACTTGATAAAATTAATCGTGGCCGTGGCGGCAATTTTGGGTTTGATTTGCGGCTATCCCATAATAATAGAATTTATACATAATTTGAAAAACAGTCAGCCTTAGCAATCGTTTTGTGCTGTCGGAAGTTGCTTCCGACAGCTCTGGCAGAAGAATCCGCCTATGCCAGATGCCAGCACATGTTAAGATTTGTGAATAATGCGGGCTAATTTTAATTTGATTTCACATCATAAAAAATGCCTGTCTGACATATTATCAGACAGGCAAACATCAAAAACCATATTTCTAATCAAGCTTTATTGATCGGTCACAACTTCTTTAACCTCGGGAACTTCTGTCTTGAGAGTCTTTTCAATACCCATTTTCAATGTCATCGTCGCCATCGGACAGCCATTACAGGCGCCGGTGAGTCTTACCCTGACAACACCGTCCTCACTGACATCTATCAGTTCACAGTCACCGCCATCGGCCTGAAGAGCCGGTCTGATTTTGTTTAATGCTTTCTGTACTTTCTCTTTCATTTTTTATCTCCAGCTATTTTTTATTATTTCTCATTATTTATTGTTCTGCAATTTCTCTATTATCTTCTCGGCAACCTGCCGAAATACCTTGGCCGCTTCGCCAACACCCGTACTGCTGACCGGTTTTCCTGAGTCGCCGCCTTCACGCACCGTTGTTTCGAGAGGCACCTGGCCTAAAAGAGGCTGCTGTAATTTAAGGGCCAAAGCGCTGCCGCCGCCCTCACCGAATATATACTGCTTTGTGCCATCGGGTGCGTTAAAGTATGACATATTTTCGATAACTCCTAGAAGCTTGAAATTGGCTTTTCTTGCCAGCTCGCCTACCCGTTGAGCGACAACCGAGGCTGCCGGCTGAGGCGTGGTTACTACCAGTAAGTTCGCCTCTTTCACTAATTGGGATATCGAAAGCGTGACATCCCCGGTACCCGGGGGAAGGTCTATCAGCAAAAAGTCAAGTTTGTCCCAATAAACCTGGGTTAAAAACTGAGTTATGGTCTTATGAAGCATCGGCCCGCGCCAGAGAACCGCCTGGTCCTCATCCAGAAAGGAACCCATCGATATAAATTTAATACCGTCTTTGGTTACCGGAATCATAGTCTCATCTATAACGGTCGGCAGATCGTTCGACCCTATCATCCGGGGGATCGAAAAACCATATACATCGGAATCGATAATACCAACTGAGTGCCCTGCTTCCTTAAGAGCATATGCAAGATTAACGGTAACTGTTGACTTGCCAACCCCGCCTTTGCCCGAAGCAACTGCAATAACATGTTTAATTTTAGCATCATCAAATAGCTCTGATGACGCCTGACCGGTCATCTTTTTTGTTAGAGCTGCCCGCTCGTGCGGTTTCATAGTTGTAAAGTCAAGCTTCACCTTTTCAATGCCATCTATCGTCATCAGGGCGGCGGTAACATCATCCTGGAATTTATGCTTTAATGGACAGCCGGCAATCGTCAATTTGATAGTGACCTTAACGGCGCCGTCTTTCTCGTCGATTTTATCAACCATTCCCAGGTCAACTATTGAACGACCGAGTTCCGGATCGTTGACACTTTTTAAGGCTTCTATGATTTTTGCTTCATCTATTTTTACATCACTTTTAGCCACTCTAATCCTTTCATTTCAAAATAGACTTATAATGTCTATATACTACTATGCAAAATATGATAAAGGTTCCCGTTGTCAAGAATTAATACGAGAAAAAATTCACATAATGATTACTGGCTAAAAAAAAGCTCCAGAAATTAAAATCTCTGGAGCTTCTAAAATACTTTTTAATTTAATTCGTTATTCACTTTGTGGAAGTTTTTCCGGCATGGTCGAGGACAATAATGGTGAAGTTGATGTCAGCGAGTCGATGACCGTTATTACGCCTGTTGTCCCATCGATCTCGCAGACACGCCACCACCAGTATGAACTAACCAGGGTATCGCCTGTCGGTACCGACATAATTCGAACATCTCCATCAGGTTCAAAAATATGAACCTGCGCTTCTGATGTGGCTATAGTGCCGCTCCCCGAGAAATGATATACCGCATAGGTATATGTCCCCGGAAAAGCCTCATGAATGGTTATATGCTCCGGCCCATAGCTTGTTACATCGTCATAATCAAGGTCTGCATAAGGAGCCGAATTTGTATCTCCCCGGGCGTAGTAGACAATATGATAAGAACTGTCTTCAATCTCGGGCGTCCACAGATGCGAATCAAGATCCCAAGGATGTTCTCCCCAGGTAAGAGTAAACTGAGCCCAGAAATCTCCCCGGCTGATAGTAATATCGTTTATATATACTACCGGCAATATGAGATTGCCATATGAAACATAATTAAAGGTCAAACTATCTGTACCGGTGATGTTGAACGTCCACCCCATCAAGCTGGCAAAATCATTATAATTTTCAATAAGGTCCATGGCCACAACTGCGGTTTGTACATCCGACTCGGTAGAATCGGCCACATCATCGTCAAGATGAATTAATACGCCGCCTCCTAAATCGATTGAATCGGCCAGTTGATAGACGTCACTTAATATGCCCTGAGATGAATGAAGAGTGATCCATTCATCAGAGAAAATCAAGCTCATATACTGAGGATCAGTATCAAACGGATAGAAATCCTGCTCAATCGGGTAAAGGACCAAAACAACTTCAATCTCAACAGACTGAGATTCCTCAGGTGATTGAATTACCGCCGGACGAGGGAAAAACGCTCCACCCGGTTTAGTTTGAATCAACTCATACGGTACGAACGTAAAATTCGGATAGTATTCACTGCATGTATCACTGGCAAATACGAATAGATAATCTTTGAGTAGATAGGCGGTTACGCTAATATCACTTAACCCGTCATCAGCAGTATCAGTTACGGCAACCGATACGATATGGGTAGTCAAGTTCAATTCAACTTCGCCAAGATCATCCGTAATTCCACTAATCGAATTTCTCGCCGTCGGGTACCTCGGATCGGTTGGTGTATCCTCCTCTTCATCACTACTGCAGGCAAGATTAAGTACTAAAAGAACGCCTGCAAACAACGCCAGCCACCTTTTGATTTTCATGATTCCCTCACTTTGTTTAATGTGTTACTTTTTTTAATGGTTTGCATTACCTATATCCTCAATTACAATGTTTCGGATTGAAACATTAATACTTAACTGTAATTGTATTAATATGTTTCGGATTGAAACATCAAAACTTTAACCTTATCTGTAATAAGTTTCACTTTTAAACGTTCTTGTATTCGGAAGAATGATTCACCAAAAGCCAAACAATATGTTGACAAAATAGTATATAGGTCAATTTAACCTGAGATTTCCTTTTGCTTTAAAGAAATATGTTTTATATTTAAACTTCATAAAGGGTTCAGAAAAGGAGCTAAAGGAGCTTGGCAAAGAAAGTACTGATTACAGGTATTAGCGGTTTCGTTGGATCACACCTCGTTGAACTTCTGCTTGATAGAAATTACGAAATTGCCGGTCTGGATATTGTCGATGACATCGAGGAAAGAACTATTCCAAGAGATATTAAAATATATTCCTGTGATTTACGTGATGAGCAGGAAGTGAACCAGGTCATTAGCAGTTTTTTACCTGACCTCATTTTTCACCTGGCAGCCCAGACATCGGTGAAGCTTTCATTTGAAAACCCGGCCGAAACTTTTTCCATTAACGTCAACGGTTCTTTAAACATCTTCGAGGCAGTTTCCAAACTTGAGACGCCGCCCAAAATGTTATTTATTTCGTCATCGGAGATTTATGGTCAGCTTAAGCCGGAGCAGATTCCTGTTACCGAAGAGACCCCGTTGATGCCTGTAAACCCGTACGGCGTTTCGAAGGCCGCCGTTGATTTAATGGCCTATCAATATTTCAAGGTTTACAACCTGCCGGTTTATTGGGTGCGCGCTTTCTCTCATGCAGGCCCCGGCCAGAGAACGGTAGCGGTGTTGTCAGACTGGGCTTTTCAAACAGCCAGAATCGAGCTTGGCATATCAGCGCCGGAAATAAAAGTGGGCAATCTCGAGGTCAACAGGGATTATACTGATGTTCGAGACATAGTACGGGCTTATGTTGCCTTAATTGAAAAAGGCAGCCCGGGCCAGCCATACAATGCTTGCTCGGGAAAGGGATATCGCCTTTCAGAACTGCTGGATATTATAGTATCGTTAAGTTCAAAGAAAATAAAAATTGTCTCCGATCCGTCTCGTCTGCGGCCGGTTGATATTCCGATTTTAATTGGTTCACCTGAGAAATTGAAGAAAGACACCGGTTGGCAGCCGAAAATTAAAATCGAACAGACCCTGAAGGATATATATAAATACTGGATTAATTACCTTACCCCCCAAATTGAATAAACTGGATATTTATTTAAAAAGCAATCGCTTGATGGTTGACCATGTAATTATGTTTCGACAAAATTAATATTCGACATTTTTACTCAGAATTTTATGATTGGTAGGTGTCGCTAATTTTTTATATGATGTTGACGATAATTTTTTTATTTCTTAGAAGGAGCAGCAGTGAAAAAACCAAAGAAAAAGCAGACCATAAAAACTAAGGCAAGAAACAGCGTTAGTGTAAAAACCGGAAAAAAGAAATTCGGCGTTCCCGATTATGCTAAGCAGCTTGAGAAAAAAATACTCGACCGTTCGGCAGTGATTGGAGTTATCGGAATGGGCTATGTGGGCTTGCCGCTGGCAATAGAATTTGGCAGGGCCGGTTTCAAGGTTATCGGGATCGATATCGATCAGGAGAAAGTCAGGATAGTAAATTCCGGCAGGTCTCATATTGATGATATTAATAATTACCAGGTTAAAGAGCTTACCGATCTTAGACGTCTTAAATGCTCGACCGATTTTTCAATTCTAAAAGACGTCGACTGTGTGGCTATTGCAGTGCCGACGCCATTGAATAAGACTAAAGATCCGGATGTTTCTTTTATCTTATCTGCAGTAACCGAAATAAAAAAATATCTACAACCGGGTCAGTTAATCATTCTGGAGTCGACCACCTACCCCGGTACCACTGAAGAACTCATTATGCCGATGCTCGAGGAAAGAGGTTATAAGGTTGGCAAGGATTTCTTTTTAGCTTTCTCGCCTGAAAGAGTCGATCCGGGAAACTCAAGGTATACTACTCATAACACTCCGAAAGTGGTCGGTGGAGTAACCGCAAAATGTCTTAAAGTGTCTCAGAGCCTCTATCAACAGGTCATAACCGATGTTATTCCGGTCAGTTCGACTAAGGCTGCCGAAATGGTGAAGCTTTTGGAAAACACGTTCCGTTCGGTGAATATCGGCCTGGTAAATGAGGTTGCCCTTATGTGTGACCGTCTACAGATTGATGTCTGGGAAGTCATCGATGCGGCCGCCACCAAGCCGTTCGGATTTATGCGTTTTTACCCCGGACCCGGTCTGGGCGGGCATTGCATTCCGATCGATCCGCACTATTTATCCTGGAAACTGCGTTCTCTGAATTACTACGCTCGTTTTATCGAGCTGGCCGGTGATATAAATTCAAGAATGCCGGAGTATGTAGTCGAAAAAATCAGCGCCGCTTTAAACAGCCAGAAAAAATCGTTAAGCGAATCTAAGGTATTGGTATTAGGAGTCGCTTATAAAAAAGATATAGACGATATCAGGGAATCACCTTCTCTGGATATTATCAAGCTTCTCGAGGCTAAAAAAGCCCAGGTTCTCTACAATGATCCTTATGTCAGCGAGCTGGTTCTTGATGGCGGGAACAAATATAAATCGGTTCATATAAACGCCAGAACCGTCGGTTCAGTCGATTGTGTGGCAATACTGACAGATCACTCCGATTACAATTACCAGTGGATAGTCGATAAAGCAAAAGTAGTCGTCGATACCAGAAACGCTACCAAAAACATAAAAAGCGATCGGGGGAAGATATTTAAAATATAACACTTTTTTGTAATCCATTAGCCCGAATTATTCATAAACCACATTGTTGATTCAATGGAATGTTATTTAACTTATTATGCTGTAATATTATCCACTATTCGTCAGTAAAGATTTTAAAACAGGGTGGAAAACGGAGTGAAAAAAAAGTGCGGTCGATTCTCCTCGAGCTGTGCTATAAGTTAAAATAGTTGTGATTTAATCTGATACTTATGTTATAATTATGGTCTAATGATTGGCACAAAGGAACGAAGGCACGGACGTGTCCATATACGTGTCCCTGGCCGGGCAGGCTTGGGACGCAGCTAAGCGGAGTTGCGCCAATTGCGATCAAAAAAGGAGTATAAAATATTAAGTAAATTTCGCTTGCATTTTAAAAATTGCAAGAGAGGAGGATTATAATAATGAAGAAAACATGGTGGATTGCCGCTGTGCCTGGAATTCTGGCATTTATTGCAGGAGCGTTTGTATTAGCGTTGCTTCTAGTAAAGCTTTTATGGGCCTGGACTATTCCAGATCTTTTCCCCATAGCGGTCGAACGCGGTTTTATTGCCCAATCAATATCGTGGTACACCGCCTTTAAGGTGGCTGTATTTATTTCAGTACTGGCAGGATTGGCCGGGGTTCGACGAGGCAAGCAGCCGTAATTTTGCAATAAAATAAAATGACAACTCGCTCGAGCTGATCCTGGCGAAGGGGTGCAGGCGAGTTATGATATACTTGAGAGAATTATCTGTTTAGATAATTTATCTTGTTTTGAATATTCAGCTTTCATCTTTTGCTTTATAGTATTGGAGAATCGTTAAAATGAAAATGAGTAAACTGGAAAAAAAATTTGTTAATACCCGAAAGCATGCTCAAGGCAACATCCGGGTTATCGAAAGGCTGTTTAAAAATCTGGATTTGCGAAATATAAAAGATGTTTTTGATGTGTCAGGATGGAAGTCTTGCGACATCCTGACGCTTCTGACACCCCGAATTCAGGATGTCGTCCGCCCAGGCGGACTCCCATCCTGAATTATAAAAAAATACTTTTTAAGCTTTCAGGAATCCTTTCCTGACAGTTAATTCAGTCGGGAATGGGTTCCCGACTGCGCTAAAGAACTTCGTCCACCTGTACCGCAGGCGGGTTAGAAAACCCGCCCTGTTAAGTTTTTTTTCATAAAATTATCATTAAAAAATTAGGGGAATTCCCTTATTTATATCGTTTGCGTATCAGTGGGCTAATTATTATACTTATAGCTAAAAAATATAGTAATAAAGGAGATGTTTGATGACAAATCATGGTAATAAGCAATGGTGGAAAAATCCTCACCCTGAATGTAAACCGTCGACAAGCGTGATTTCCGCTGGTTATGATCCTGCTCTGTCGGAGATGTCGGCCAAGATGCCGATATTCACAACCTCAACTTTCATTTTTAAAACCGCCGAGGATGGTGAGCGATTTTTCAGGCTTTCTACTCATCCCGAGGAAAGAAAACATGACGAAGCGCCCGGGCTTATCTATTCACGGTTAAACAACCCTAATATGGAAATAGTAGAGGATAAAATGGTGGTCATGCAGGCCGGAGCAGAGGCCGCGGCGGTTCTGCCATCGGGTATGTCGGCTATCTCCTCGTCAATCCTGGCATTGTTAAATCCCGGTGATACAATTGTCTATTCGGCCCCGGTATATGGCGGCACAGAACACCTGTTTAATACCGCTATTAATAAGTATAAAATCAAAACCGTTCCGGTACACTCGTTGACCGTTGACGAATACAGGAAAGTTATCGAAAAGCACAAAGACACACTCGCCATGATATTTGTCGAAACGCCGACTAACCCGACAATCGTTCATTCAGACGTTGAAGAGATAGTCAAGCTCGCCGGGGAATATTCAGCCGATAACAAACGAGTTATTGTAGCGGTAGACAACACGTTCATGGGACCGGTTTTTCAAAATTTCTTCGATGTTGGTATCGATATCTGTATTTACTCGGCAACGAAATTCATTGGCGGTCACTCGGACCTCATCGGCGGATTCGTTCTTGGCAGTAAAAGTGACATTCAGAAAATTAAATCATTCCGATCGGTTATCGGCGCCGCTACCGATCCTTTCTGCTGCTGGCTTATGGCGCGTTCTTTAGAGACAGTTGAAATCCGCATGTTAAAAGCGTCTGAAAACGCTCAGAAGATTGCAGAATTCTTAGACAGCCATCCAAAGGTAGAAAAAGTATTATATCCCGGTCTTTTGAAAAAAGGCGACCCGCAATATGATATCTATAAGAAGCAATGCACCGGACCCGGATCATTAATATCATTTTACATAAAAGGCGGCAAGAAAGAGGCGTTCAAAGTCTTAAACAATGTCCATGTCTGCCGCCTGGCGGTCAGCCTTGGCGGCACCGAAACATTAATCCAGCACCCCCGACGGATGACTCATGCCGATGTGCCGGAAGAATTATGTCAGGCTACCGGCTTAACCGACAACATGATTAGAATATCTGTCGGAGTCGAGGACGCCGATGACCTGATCAACGATTTGAAAAAGGCGCTGGAAACGATATAGCAACCCTCGCATCGCGGGCGGCACACATCTTATTTTTGTGCGGTCAAGTCTCCGTAATTGACCGTTTCAGACGTCAGGTTCGGCCATACGGCTCGTAGAGAGACTTGACGTTACAGGAAATGCTGTCTCCTGCCGATAGAATATAAGAGGCTGGAAACTGGGGGTGTTGATTTACAAGGGCTGTTTCGGCAGCCCTTTTTTTTACTTCTTGGCTGGTGTAGACAGTTGTTTTCCTTTAATGTAAATTTTATCATTCGTCATTTTAAAAGAAGATTCAAATTGAGGATTATGCTCATAAAATATCTTTAGAAATGTATCTGAAAACGTTGGAGAGGTTGGCATATCATATTTGCAGAGAATTGAACAACATTTCTCTATTATTAAAATAGCTTTAGAAATAAACATCTCTTTCTCTTGCAGTAAGATGTGTTCTAAAATCTTCGGTATATTTTTGCACTTTAAGCAGTTATCGTTTTTCAAAACAGCTATATCACGAGCAGTAATGTTGATATTTGGATTTATTGATAAAGCACCTTTTATCACTGTAATTGAAGGATAGCGTTCCCATTTGAATTCTTCTTTTAATAATATAGAAATCTCACTAATTAACAGTACTCCCCCAGCATTGTTAAGGACATTAATTATAAAATCCCAAAAACGTTTCAGTAGCTGAAAGTTTGATTCAATTCTAAGCTTATATAAGATTTGCCTAATTCCCTCACGCGATAAATCTAGTTTTTCTGCACATTCTTGTAGTGTAGGGATATATTGTTGGCCAAACCCCATTCTCATTTTTATGACATTCATTTGATTTTCTTTTTTGATAACAGCCTGAAGCCAACTTAACACCATATTTTCACATGAACTAAAATCTATTTTAGTTGAGTTAATTACAAAAGGTGTGGAAATTTATAAAAAAGTAGCGTAACCTTTCTTAACAAAACTAAAATTTTTAACAAAAAAGAGAAAGGATACGCCGATGTCAAAGTACGATGTAACGGATT
>Ga0114922_10001564_pt1 | contig 21816 bp, 18 predicted proteins | sample AartaG_FD_100975 | JGI IMG/M metagenome (GOLD analysis project Ga0114922, IMG submission 100975) | Deep subsurface microbial communities from Aarhus Bay to uncover new lineages of life (NeLLi) - Aarhus_00045 metaG | ecosystem: Environmental > Aquatic > Marine > Oceanic > Sediment | place... | reverse complement strand
GTCTTGATCTTCTATGAAAATTGGCGTGTTTGCTAAATTCATAGTGATTTTCCATTTATCTTGAGGGTCAATATAAAAACCTTCTAAATTTGAGTAATCAAATATGAAATTAGGCATGTCTAATGGAGGGAAAAAGAATTCCTGTTGTGTTCGAGACCAAGCGATTTTCGCTAATTTGACAATATGTTGTTCTTTGGGGGTTAAAACCTTTTTGGGAGTACTTATTATCTTCCTTTTAGTTTTTGCCATACCAAATCTATCCTATACTAGTCCTCCTTCTGAATGTAGGCTATTTTATCTAAAATAGCTCTCAATTTTAGAGCTTCTGAGCCCCCCGAAATCTGAATGTTAACTAAAGAATCATCATTTATTCCCGTAACATTTATTTCAATAAGTAAATCTTCTGTCCTGATTTGTCGAGTCTGCCTTCTTTTAAAAGCTTCTAGCAAAGGCTTTTCTAATTTGGGAAACTCGCTAGCGATGTCCGCCCAGATTTCTTTGTGGTTTACATACTTAAAAAGATAATCCGTGACTGTTTGTTTATATAACTCTTGGTTACATAGATTAATTAAATAGGCTCTGTTAGGGAAATCAATATCTTCAATCAAATCATTTCTTATTTTTGCAAGCGTATCTATGTCTCCATTTTTCGACGCATTTTGTATCTTTTGGGCAATTTTAGAATACTTTTTATCCTTGACCGAATTAACGAAAGGTAGTAGATCGTTTTTAACAATCAAATCGTTTTTTTGGTAATTTTTTAATGTAGCTAAATCTTCATCTTTAGATATCCCGTCCCTAAATCTCTTCGCTATTTGGTAACAAACTTCGCGATTGATATAACGTTTCTGAATTAAATCCAAAATATTCCTTGAAAAATCGTATGGGTTTCCCCAAAATGGTGATTTTTCTAACTCTCTTCTTGAATACATTACTCTATGAGAAATCACATACGGAGCGATTGTATTTACAAGGTTAATGTCCACTTGTTTAAGATTTAATAACCACGTTAAAGCCTTCGAATATCTTAAAAGATCTTTAGCTACTCTTACACTTAATATAGATTCAATTTTATTACAAACATTCTGGTTTGTATTAAAGTGACATCCTGAACATAATCCTGTACTTGGTTTAAGATTTTCAGTACTTCCTTTATCTACTCTTACGCATAACGTAAAGTCTCTGATGATTGCGTGGATATAATTATTTACTTCTGCATCGAATTGAATTTTATTTACATAATACCATATTTCCATTAACTCATCAATTGTTAAGACTTTCGGCACTTGGATAAGTTCGTCAAAACCGCTATACTTTTCATCTTTGCCAGTTAAAATCAATTCTAAATCGTGACTAGTAGGCATAACAATTGGAATTGAAATTCCAAACCGGTCTAAGAAAGGTCGGGACAAATTTCGCATGATTTGTACTTCAAATCAAGTTTCGAAGGTCCCGACATCTTGTGGATTGATAGTTGCGAATAGGGAGTATTTATTTACATCTATAGTCGAATCATAATATTTTATTTGTCCCTCAGCTAGTAAGGATAAAAGAATATCCTGAGCGTATGGTGTTAATCTGTTCACTTCATCTATAATCTTCCAGAAACTGGTTACAAATTTCCTCCACACGACTTCTTCTTCCCCATCATGCATCAGTTTACCGAGTTTAAGGGTTCCAACTAGTTTTTCTTCTGTAAGTTGTGGTTAGCCATTAAACCTTAATTAAGCTTAACTGTGACCCCTTACAATTGAATTTTCTAGTTCGTTTAGTGATTTTCCTGTGAACATTCGTCCTAATAACTTCACTAAAGTCGTTTTTCCCCCTCCATGGCCACCTACTAGTAACATTGCTGAATTTGGAACAATAGCATTAAGAATACACAGTGAAATAATTTCTGGAAGTGTTTGTTCTTTAATTTTGCTTGATGTGTTATCAAAGTGTTTAATCTTCAACGTTTTTGAGTGGACAAACAATTGATTTGCTTGAATTAAGTTAATTATGCGCCAAACTTTCAATCTTAAGTTATTTTCTTCACTTTCTCTCTGAATTATTAAAAACCTCTAAAATGATTTACATTTGAATATATTGTAAAAAAAAAGTAAATTCACTCATATAACTTTTCATATTAACATATTATTTGAAAAAAATCTTGAAATTTCCTCTAATAAAACGTAGTAGGTCAACATAATTCTTTCCCTCCTCAGTTAAAATATAAATATTTTTATAACTAGTAAAAGTCTTAGGATTTTTATGTTTGATACTCAGAAATTTGCTTACGAAATCCCAATTTCTTTTAATGAAGGCTGAAACAGCCCCTACTGACAATTCTAGATTGCTCATTAATCTTTGAATAGTTATTTCCTTACTATCTTGTGAAATATTATAAAAAGCATCAAGATATTTTAATAGAGTCTCCGAGATTTCAAAAGTTTTAATTAATGGACCTCCAATAATTCCTGTATCTTTTAAAAGTTTAAATTTCTTTTTGACATTATTATAGTCTTCTAAAACATTTTTAGCAATTTGTTGATTATCAAATATTACATCTAAAAGCTGTTCTTTTAGAGTATATTGAATAACGGAGTGACAATTTTTACATAAATATCCACCTTTTTCAAATTCTAAAATTTTGATAATCTCTGAGCAGGAATAATCCTTGTCAAAAAGTTCAGAAACAGTTCTAATCTTATCGCGATGTCTTTCGTGTAGATAGGGATTTTCGTCAAATTGAGGATTTTCACTGTGATGGAAATCAAAGGATACTAAATGATCAGAAGTGTTAAATTCTAAGCATGTAGGGCAAAAATTCCCAAAAATATGCTCGATAATATATTTCTTTTTTAAACTTTTTATAATAGAATATCTAGCACTATGGAAATCTACTTGTGATATGTTTCCATCTTTAAAATAGTTTTTAATGACAATCCAGATTAATAAATGAACAACCTCACTAGGTAGTGAAAGCATTTCTTGAGGAAATTTTTTTGGAATAGAATCCCAATTAATAAATTTTCTGAAATGATGATATATATACGAATGTTCTATAGAGTGATGAACTGAACATAAAACTTCAAGGCCTTCAACCTCCATTTGATGGATTAGATCCTCTAAAAAATGAGAATTCATATTATTCTTCATAAATATACGATAAAGTTTTCTTGAAGTGTAATTATATTCTTTATTCTGAATTTGATGATGGAACTCCAATGATTGAATCCTTGTTTCATTTGTGTTAATGCTTAGGCTTTCTTTATAACATTTCGGACAGAATATTTTACCATCTCTTAAATAGACTCCTTTGTAAATATGCTTAATAATATATAATTTTATTTTATTTCCTACAACTGTTCGGTAGTCATTTCGATTAAATTCATCAAGAAGATGTTTTCGTATCCTATTAGGTAGAAAATTAGGATAAACAGATTTTAGGAAATCAAAGATTTCTACTAAAGAATTATAAAATGAATCAGAGGTATGGAGAAGATTAATCCCGCTCTCATGAAATGATAGAGCAAAATTTTTAATTGATAACTTCGCTCCAATCTTTTTATAAAGAATACTAATACTAATTAATTTTCTTATAATATTGTCTAGATCTGAAAAATATTTGTTAAAACTATCTTTATAATTGATCATCATATTTTTGAGTAAAAGATAATCCATCTCAGTCAAAATCTTCTCCTGCAATTCAACTAAGAGACTTGAAAACTTATTATCGATGTTTTCAATTAAACTTTCGAAGAAAAAAGTAGAAACTTTATTTCTTATCTCTTTAAATCCCTTATCAAAATGAAAATCTAAAACGGTAACTAAATTTTTAACATGACGATAATAATAACTTTGAATAGTACTTTTAGGTTCTGATGTAATCTGTTCAAGTTTTTTCATGGTTATTTTAGACAAACTCTCATCAGATTTAGAAATCGCATAAATAAGAGCGGCTGACACAATTTTTGGATTTACATTTGAATATACATTCCCTTCTGAAACAATCTTCTCGAAAACTCCCATAGATTTAGATATTATGATATTTCTCTGTCTTTTATCCAAATTTCTAAGAAAGATATTCAGATAATAAGCGACATCTTGATGAATTTTAGTCTTCTTTGGTGAAACCATTAATATCTTTTTCATATTATTCTTTGAAACAGTTTCTATATTATCCTTTGGGACCGATTTCCTCGTTTCGAATAAATTTTTTAAATTTTTTCCGAAATATCTAACGAGCATTTTGTTGTATGCCTTTCTACCGATTACAACTTCTGCGTCAAAAATCTCTGTGAGATTTTCATCAATTAAGAAGTCGTCAGTGAAGATCTGTCCATTATAATGAAACGGAATGTCTTTTAACATATCTACCTGTTTTGTATGTTGTGTATAACTAGAAACATAAGCTCTATAGCGTTTATGATTCGGAAACAATCGGTTTGCAATATCTTTAGACATTAAACTCTTAAAAGCTCCCGTATCGACATCAGCTACAAAGGTTTCTCCTCCAATTTTCACATTAAATAGATTATTTCCATTATTGGAATATAAAACACTAGTAGTTTTATTAACATTATAGATCGGGGTCATATCCTGGAGAGAGGTCTCATGTTCAACCCAAACATCTGGCTTGATCAAAAGTTTTTTATTTAGTTTTTTCGGAAACCAAAATGGGTGATAAATTTTCGCTTGAGCGCGTTGAGCAGAATCAAAATTCAAGTCCTTGACAGCTTGAAGAAATAACGAGTATTTTGGATAATTAGAAGATTTTTCTCTGAACATATGTCCGTTCATAATCATGTGATAAATGAGAATTTGCAACTCAGGTTCCTTAACTTTGAGATTTTTAGCAGTTTCTTCAATGGATTGGGGTGCGTTGTGAACTTGGTGGTAATGATTAGAGATTACTAATAAATTCTCAAGAACTTTCGAGTAATAAATCCCATACGGTTCTAATATAACGATAGCTGTTCCAAGAGCGTTTTGGATTAGGTTTTCGAATTGTACATAAGAGAATTCCTTTCCTAATATTTTGTAAGCATTATTTGATTTGGTAAACTTAATGAAATCGCTGTATACAATTTCCAGTTCGTCCTTATGAAAACAATAGTGTGTAAGAAGAAATTGCTTGAAGATGTAGGATATAAATTCATCATTGTATTGTAATTGAGGTTTGAATTGGAGAATATTTTTTTTCAATTTAACTTGCTGAATAGGATTACTAGGATTCCTTGTAAAAATTACTGAATTCCTCTCGACTTGGGATTTAAAAAGGTCGAAATTGATTTTTGTAGGGAGCTCGGGACTCTTAAATTTTGCTTTTATGAAGAACTTATCCATTAAGAAATTGGATACATGAGATTTAAAGAGATAAACCAGGGAAAATAGCTCATTAGAATTGATGAAAGACTGATTCGCGTTAACTTCTATTAGTGTTTTAAAAAATAATTTAATTTTATGAGTGTAATCCGTGATACTGCTGAAGAACGACCGAAAATTCATATCCTTGTCAATCATCGAACTAAATTGAGGTATAATTTTGAGAAGGTTCTCGTTAACTTCAAATATCTCTATAAATTCCCTAAAATCATTAAAATACTTTTCGTTATCCTCCTGACTCCCACTTATACTAATAATACTAAGCCAGAAGTCGTTAATCTGTTGAATCATTTTCTGATCGTGGTCTTTTAGAATTTCACCAAGACAATTCGGAACGACCCACTCTTTAAAGTTTGAGCTGACGACAAATTTCTTTAAGTTTCCTGACTCATTTTTCAGTTTTGCCGTTTTAATTTTCCTCCAGAACTTCTTTGCTGTCCTTATATGTAAATAGGACGGATTTAATTCAGATGTTGTAAAGAGCGAAAATTTCCCGTCGTAATTCCTTTTGTTTAGATAATGACCTTTCAAATCCGAGGGTATCACAATCGTATCTGCTTTGAGAAACTTCGCAGCACAGGTGTGGAATTGAATGTAAAAAGGCCAATAAACCGATTCAGAGAGGATTTCGATCTTTAGATTGTTAAAACCGTATTCATTTAGCACTTCTTGGTAATTTAGTACGAACTTCTGTATTTCAAATAGTTTTGAAATGTTAATGAGTTTTAAGAGTTCGCGTACAAACTCGGCGTACCCAATCTTTTCTAAATCGTATAGAACGCCCGGTAAACATACATAGTCATACTGATCTGAAATCTTTTCCGAAAATTCTGGTAGAAACGCCTTCCCGTTTGCTTCAAACTGTAATAACAATTGAAATATAATTGAAGAATCGAGAAAAACTAAAGGTTTTATTTGAACCTCTAATTCATCTATTCGTTCGTATACACGATTTACTTGATCAAGTTTTACGAACTCGACATAAGAAGGTTCGAAATTAACGATCAGTTCTATTTGGTTATCAGGAATGATTTCAATATTTTCTATTACTTTTCTTTTTCCATACTTTGTCAATCCATAATACTTTATCATTTCGGATTTCCTCAGTAAATCCTTCTTGTCTTTAAATCCAAAATACTCCGCCCCAGTGGTCTGTGGAGTTACGCGTTCGATCGTATCCCATTCGTTTTTGCCTTCCTCAGTAATGTAGAAATCGAAACTTTTAGAATTGTAAGCTATATCCTTTAATTCTAATCCGATATAAGTTTCAAATATTTCTTGAAATGTGGAAACTTGTAATACCCCTAATTTATTTTTGTTTTGTTCTGAAACGATCGTATTATATAATTTCTTAGTTTTGCTTAGAAGAGGTTTTGAAGCGATATAAAAGTCTACTTTGGAATCCATCGCCAAAAATATATGAGAATTAATGTTATAAGTTTCTGGTTTTTTTAATAATCTCTCTAAGATGTTGAAGCTTACTTGAAAATTGCTAGAAAAGGAAAGATTCGCATTAGCATTAACAGTATCTTGCAAGTTAGTAAGAGCAATCAAATACTTCTGAACAATTTCATCATTTTCTGAATCAGCTGCTCTTTGGTATGCGTCATAATAATAAGTAAACATCTTTTTTGAAAATATTAGAGAGACTTTAAAGTTGTTAATCAAGAAAAGAACGCTTTCTGGGAGCGATCCCAATTTAATGAAGATTTTAATTAATTTAGAAGTGATTTCAGGACCTAAAAAGAACGTTTTTTCCTCTAAAGCCTTATTTTTTCGTAATCGAGCGCCTTTGTACTCTAGTATATTAGTAGTAATAGAGAATCTCCTCCATTAAACGATAAAGAAGCGGTCACCTCGTAGATACGAATAAGTTTTAATTCCCAATCTTCTCTTTAATAGAACTTGAATTATGATTTCTGCCTCAACCAAAGGCACGTTAAATAGTGCTGCGATATCTTTAAGTGTAATTCCATCGATCTTTTCGTTCAATCGTTCAATTTTCATGACATCTGGAGAAAATTTCTTTTTTACAAGCGCGTATTTATCGTGTTTAGGTAAAAAAATAAAGTCTAAATCAAAGTCAAGTAGAATGATCGGAAATTCTTTAGTATTAATTAACCCTCGGTACATCCCAGGAAATAATCTGTAGGTTTGTTCGCTATCCATTGAAAAACTGTGTAAATAATCTTTAAATTTAATAGAAATCTCTTGATCAACTTCGCTAATAAAAGCAGTTTGGCTCTCCAACTTGCTGAAGAGCTCATTTAGAGCATCTAGGATAATGTTATAGACGAAAATTCTCTCGCTCGGGGTATTCTTATTAAAGAGCGATTTAATTGAGATGTGTTTTAAAATCGTTCTTATAAAGAAGTAAACTTCTTCGGTTGTAAATTTCTCAAAAACATCGTTAATTCTGCTGTATTTCTCGCGCAATTGTTTGTATTTGCCAATTCTTTCAACACTTGTAGGTAGGGCAACTTCAAGTAAAAAGGGATCTAATAGGTACAGGTAATTGATTGTAAGCAGTTTTTTGAAATTCTTGAAGTATAACGAAGAAATCTCGTACAAGAAATTTGCGTTATAGAATTTGATATATGTAATTATAAATCGAAAAGAGTCGTAAGCTTCAATTTTGTCAGAGTTATCCTTAAAGATTTTCTGAATAATTTCCTGGTCCAACACTTCTTTGAGGATTTCTTTTTTCTCGATTTCCTTTAATACTTCGTTGAATTTTAAAAACTTCTTCAGTTCAAACGGAATCATAACTACTTCGCACTTTGGACAAGAGGTCACATAAATTGAGGACGTGTAATTACACTTGTTACAGATCATTTTGAGGTTTGCAGGATTTAACAGTTCTGGTTTGATGTTAATCATTGAGTCATTATCCCTCCGCACTTTTTAACCGTGTCCTAAGTTCTCGTAGAAATCTTGGTTCTGTTATGGCTAAGAACAACGCTTCTGATATTGTTTGGAATTTTTCTGTTCTTACCTCAGAGGAGTTAGTTATAATATATCTAATATTGTCGTCTACCGCAACAAGCTCTTTCTTATTCTTTTCCTCAATTCTCCTTATATAATCTTGATGTTCTATGCTCAAATCTAAATCATCTAGGTTATAATCTTTTACATTAGGCATTATGTAGGCTCTTGAATTATCTTCGTTGTCTACAAAAACTTGGATGACATCAGAAACAAGCAGACTATAGAAATTGTGCTTTGACGCATCGTCAAGCTTCATGCGAATAAGGTTCCGATTTCTTTGGAAGATTATAGTATTCTTCTTAAATTTTACAACATCTATTTCTATCCGTTTAAACTTCCCGCTTCTTAATTTTGAAAATATCGATACTATCATCGTTGATACCCTCAAATTTTATGTATCTTTTTCGTTTGGTTCGCTTTCGCGCAGTTTCGTTTTGTCAACTAAGTCTTTCAAGATATCAAAGTCTCTTGTTTCAGAGCTACTTGATTTTAAGATTTCCTTAAATAGTTCAAAATCTGTGATGCTCCTTTTTGTATCGTGTTCGATGAACTTTTTTAGGACGCTCGCCTTTATTTCCATCTCTTTTTTATACGCCTGGTCTCGCTTGTCAAGTTCGGAGTCCAAAATACTAGATACATCCAAGTCCTTTATGTTAAAATCTCTTAGAATGGGAAGGATATATCCCTTCGTGAAATCTTCTCCTTTAATGTAGATGTTAAGAATGTCGTCGTAAAGTAAATCATCGATGGTGTATTCGCTTTCCCATGATAAATTGACAACTTCCTTGCCATTTTTGATGTCGATCGATTTGTTTTGAAATCCTACGACCGATATTTCGATTCGCGTGAAGTCCGTCTGGTTTTCTTGTCTAAAAATATGGATGATCATTATATTATATTCTTAGAACTTAGGTATTTAAATAAAAAATAAAATTAATATCAAAAACTTTGGATATTTTTTTTCTTTTATAAAGACTCAATTATTTAATGAGTTAAATGTAAAAGTAATGACTCCTGCTACTAATCAAGATTTAAGTCCTGATAGCATAATTCTTCTCCTTTATTATTTCTAACCTAAGTATTAGGTTGTGGTGGCAGGAGCCGCCTTCTTATACGACTTAAGGAAACTTACTGCTTGATTTTATTAATCTTTTTATACATCCATTCTTCACAATATATATACTTATGGTCTAATGTAGTGTTATCGTCGCGTTTTATTTAAAATTTTTCTTTATAAAGAAAGCCATTCTTTATAAAGCCATTCTTCGCAATAGATATACCTATCGTCCATATATGAAACCGATTTAGGAATCCATTGATTATTATGTACTAAATACGCATCATCGGTTTCACGTTTTATTTTTACTTTTCTACAAACAGGAACATAAGTTTTTCCATTTTGATTAAATGTATTTTGATCTCTCCAATCTTCAAATTTATTTTGATTTCTCCAATCGTTAATACTTTTATCCTTAGTGTATGCCTCATTTACCTTAGTGTATGCCTCATTTACCTTGGTGTATGCCTCAATTACCATGTTTTCAATAAGTTCTTTAAAGCCTTCTATTGGACAATTCATATTACGAAACATCTCATGGATAAACGTTCCAATTTTGTATCGATAATATTTATTTTCCTGAACAAAATCTCTCCCTGATATATGAGGAATATTAAGATTTGAGCTTTCATATAAAATAGCTTGAATTTCTTTAGGCAAGGAATTTAATTTTTTCTCGAGGTTATGTAACTCTTTTTTATTCTTAACAAGGATTAGAATTTCTTCTAAAATGCTATCAAAATCCTGCTTAGTATTAATAACTATTTCGTTTTCCTTGGTGAATTCATTAAAATACCCAGATCCAGCATAATCGTTAAAGATAACGTGAATATCTTCATTCTCATATTTGAAACTAAAAAATTTAAAATTTCTTCCTCTTATGTCTTGAAATGAGCTTCGTAAGACTGGTTTTTTAACACGATAATTAATGTGATACACGGGTTCTGATTCAATGGGAGCCTCTTCTTTCCATGTAATTCCATGTCTTTCTAATTTTTTATCCCTCTCAGATTTTTCTTGGGGTACTTTAGTTTTTTTTATAGATGTGAACGCATCTTCGAGAAATATCCATATGGCTATATAACCATTTTTTTCGTATATTTTATTTCTCCTTATTACTTCTTTAACAGTGATGGGGGAACATTGTATTTCAAGGGCAAATTGGTCATATAAGACGTCTGGTCGTACCCCTTCGATTCCGTAGTATTCAACAAATCGATTGTCGAGTTCTAATAAAGACTGGAAGTAAAGCTTACACGAAAGGTGAGCCTCACTTTCTGGTTCTGAATAACAATCTTTTTTGGATTTATGGGCAAAATGAGGAATTCTAATTTGTCCTTTCTTTAGTATTAGTTCTCTATTTTCACATTCTAAATTAAGACAAAGATAACTTTTTTCTTTTACGGCTTTAGAAGCATTAATTCGTTCATTCTGATCGTTTAAAGCATAGATCATTTTATTTCTTTACATAACTGGAAATCTAATATTTTTTCTATTGCCAAAGAGTAGGAGAAATTTATATTTAAACAAAATTACAATATCGGTTTATTGATTTAAAATCAGTAATAGAAATTTTTTACGAAACCGAAAGTGTTTTACGAAACAAAACGAAACCAAAATAGTTTTTTTTTCTTTAAAAACCTACAATGAAAATATAATATAGGAGGAATTAAAATGGAAATTAAATTTAGTGTAGTTATCTTTCTACTTTTTCCATTTTTGAGGAAATTTTTATACCCTACTGGATCCAAACTCACCGACTTCATTTTTACCGATGAACCAAAAGTTTATTGTTAGTAAAGTATTACGCTATTCTTCTCATTAGGTTTTAAAAAACAATAATATCAGGTTATTTAGATTCTGAACATTGTTAAAGATGTTAAAGAATAAAGATAAAAAAAATTAGATTTTAAGGATTTCATCCATTATTGTATAATTACTTGGGACAATATCGGTGCCACCATACATAGTATCGTCTACTTGATAATAGATAAAGTGCCAAATATCGTAGCAAGGTATTGAAAAGTATCCATTATTCATATAATTAGTTTGCATTATTCTTGTATAGGCAATAGCTAAATATCCATCAAGAAACATCGAAAGCCATGAATCCCCTACAACATATAAATCAAATGTAGCGTGTTGCGACCAATATCCAAAATTATATCCTGTGGAATTAAAAAACCAACGATACATATACCCCGAACTAACTTCAAAAGTTCTTATAGTCATATTCCCTGCGAAACTATTCTCTATAATCTCTGTTCTTAACGGTTTCGTGTAATTATGCTCTAAAATCGTGCTATTATCATTAATAATCGTTGTAGAATTATTGTTAATTATTGTAGTGGTGTTATTGGTATAATAGTTATTTGTATAGTAGTTATAGATTATCGGTTGTGTAATAAATCCCATAATTCCGATTGGGAGCGAAACACTTGCGATTGCTATCGCCAAAATCAAACCTACGCTTTTTATATTTTCTCTCATTTTTCCATCACCTTTTTTTATTAGGTGTCTACTCTACTAAGCCATCTTCACGAATCGTGATAAATAAACTTTTTAGTATTTTACTTAGAGCTTTAACTATTTTCGCCATGTCGTAATCCCTTGAATAGAGATCAGCAATATTTATAATAATATAAAATATATTTAAACTTGCCTTAAAAAGAAATGAAAAAAAAGACTAAGGAAATCATCCTTATATAGTTCCTTAAGACTCTGATTTTTTGCGCCATATCCAAATCTCTCGAATACACGTCAACTGCTTATTAATTTTATTTGTTATAATCGTCTAACTCCATTCACATTAAGTTCATTTGCCCTAATAAGATAATTATTTTCTGTCTTAACAAACCCGTATAATTATCTTTATGAGTTGGTTCATTCAAAAAACCCTTTTCTATATCTTCTAGTGCTTGAAACAATATATCGCTTATCATTCTTATTATTCACTTAATTTCATTTATTTTTTTACTTATTTCTTTCATAAGGTAATTAATTGCTGTAAAAATTACGTCATTTTGAGATTTCATGGATTTTACTAATTCAACATTTCCTAAAAAACTCCCTTGTATAAAATAATTGGAATGTGGTTCTGCACAGAAAGTATAGATTTCACCATTTTTTAGATTAATAATTACTCCTCTACTTCTTTCAATTGATTTTATGTCCTCAAAATTAATCTCCATTACTCTTTCCCTTCCAAAAAATACTAATTTAGTATCATCTAAGGCTAAGTTTCCTTTGTTTTTCCTTTTTAAAAATTTTGGATTTCCTTCTGATAAATAACCTTCTTGATTTAAACTCATTTAATCACCTTCTTCTATAAACATTTTTGCGATCTCGTAATAATAATTGATAATAAATCAATTATTACTAAATACCCTTGCTTTTCTGGATACTTCTTCTCTAAATCTGCTTTAATAAAATCGTGATCAGAACTATAAGAGCTAATTAATTTAGTCACTTCTTCAAAAGAAAGTTCCGAAAAGTAAGAGTAAGCAGAGCCTTCTTCAAATTCTTTAATACATTCAAAACTAAATATCAGTAATATTTCTCCTCTTATTTAGGTTTTCTTCTATATTTTTGAGAACCTTTTACTCTAATTGTTGGAGTTCCTTTACCTTTTGGTCTTCTCATGTGGCTTTTTGAATGCCATGTTCTTTTTGCCATTTTTACACCTCCTTATTTTGGTTTATAGTGTTTAAGACTTCATCTTTTTCTCTCTTCTTTTTTATTGAATTTGCTATTGAAATAATTACAACAATAGCGATGATTATAGTTGCGCTTACAAGGATTATAGGCAGAAATGCGCTCATATCTGGTTCTGGCTCCGTAATCTCCCATAATGTTATAGTAAACACTGTATAATACATATAATGTCTGTTAATAAAACAGATTTTCCATGTATTATCGTAAGGTGCTGTAAATCCACCTTTCCATTCGGCATCGTAGTCAGAAAACATTCGGTTAGACTTATAATAATAATCTGAAGAATCAAGTGACACACCTCTGTTTTCATACGCAGAGCTATTAAAAACATACACTTGCATATCTCCATAAGGGGCTGTGAATCTCCAACTTAAATGGTCTCCCTTATTGAGATATTCAGTCTTCAATGCATATTGATTAGGTCCAAGTGTCCAACTCTGAGCGTTTACTAAAGTTATTGAGAAACTCAACGAGAGCAACACTCCAACTAATATCATCATTCCATATATCTTTTTATTCATTATTAATCTCCTATATATTTTCTATATTTTATACAAATAGACGCAATCTTTTTATAAAAGATTGGAGAGTCTCCAAAACCTACGCTTTTTATATTTTCTCTCATTCTACTTTTCCTTTTTTTATTGATTTAGAGATTTATTAAATATACTTTATTGTTAAAGATTAATAAAGTGCCATTATTAGCATATTAATTGACCTAAACACTTTTAAAGTAAAGAAAGGAAAAATTAGTTTAAAAATAGTACAAATTGGCATTTTTGCATATTATTTTAACTCCAGATAATAATACCCACAGTGCACAGTACGTAATCATAGGAAAATGTTGTATTTAAAAATTTAGGTGGGAGGAAAATTAATAATCCGAATAGATAATGAATTGAAGTTTACCGGGAGAGGAGCCTATTTTCTGGCCCTATAATGACGCGCAGTTTTACATAAGGGAGGGCGAGGAGAAGGTTCGCGCGACGGGGAACTACGATGTGTTCAAAAAGATTCTCGCGTCTTAACGAATCTAATAAGTTATGGTAGCACGAATGGATTTATTTTTTCGATTCACATATCAGGGAGAGATTTTGTTCAGGATAATTTACGAATAAAAAAAATTATTGGCACTTAATTACTAGAGATTGAGTTATGTAATCTTTGAGTGTTTGAGTAGTACAATGTATATCGATATTTGATTTTAAATATTCACGTGTTAACGAGCACGCAAGGTCCACTAGTTTTTCCCAGAAGTGGTAATGGGTGCTATCTTCATTTTCATTTATTTGTCGAATAACTTCAAGATCATATCCCCATCCAAAACGAATGCGATAAAAACGCCCATCTTTTAAAGTACTGGTGTTTAAACCCCATCTTAGTTGTTCTTTGAGTATATCAAGGCTTAGGTGAAGCCTAATCGGACTCTCTCCTACTTGAACGGTAATAACTTTATCTATGATTTCTATAACTTCTTCTCTTGTAAACGTCTCCGAGTCATCTTTTTTAAAACTGCTGATTTTTTCCATAAATTGCTCATCATTTTTTTTCTTTATGATCCCCCTCACATCATCGCTCATCGATGTGTATTGTTCTATCCGTCCGTCTAATTCTTGCATCATGGATTCATCGAAAGGATCATCATCATTTCCGTTGATATCGATCTGAAGGCGAGGTATTATTGGCACATTTTTTTCAATCCATTCATTTAGATCTTTTTTAGTAGCTTGATGAGTAGGAGTTAATATCTTCGATAGTAACTGGTGCATTTCCTCTGATTTCATTGCCATATCTTTTGCCATTTTACTTAACTTCTTCTTATTTATAGAAATTTCTACTCGATTTTTTGAATTATAATAAGTTTTGTAATTAATCATGGAAATCGTCTCTTACGAATTTTTTTTCTAATTGAGTAAACTACTTTTCTAAAATTATTAAATATATACTATTTACCTCTCAATATCAACAATTCGTACCGTTTAAATAGGTAGGATAATTGTAATGGAGTGAATCTTCGAAGGTTAACGGTTCGAGAATGTACGAGGTTACAGTCGTTTCCAGACTCGTTTATGTTCTGTGGACCCCTCACCGCCCAAATCAAACAGATTGGAAACGCGGTGCATCGTTTAGTTTCGTATAGGTTTGCCCAAAAGTTGAAAGTTACAATTTAAATGAAAATAAAACCAAAAGAAGCCTATACTTTTTTAATTGCATACACCAAACTAGTGGTGGTTGTACTTAAAGAAAAAATGTCAAAACTTTTTAGAACACACTAGCGAAGAAAAGTTCACTACCGGTCGAAATTAATTTCTACTGGTTTTTTTTTAACTCATCTTCGGGAACTCTTATCTCTTCACCATTATCAGTTAAGAGATACTCTGTCGTTTCGTCGTCGCCTATAGTAACTGTAAAACGTGCCTTTACGGCCATATCCATATCCTCCGTGTAAAATTCCGCGTAATCGTCGCCCGTCGAACAACCGGGATAGAGCTTTATTCCCATCTCTTTCCACTCCTTAAACATCTTTGCTAACCCTTCGAAAGTTTCGATAAAATCGTCAATGGAGTTTGCGTTCGCTGTGATCCACTTGTTTCGCCAAATCGAGACGTATTTAGGTTTTTCCATAGGTTGTACCTCCCATCTAGTATTTTTATATCAGTAATTATCATTAGCAGTATAAAAAGAAAAATAATTTCGTCCTGATCTTCTGAGTAAAAAAATAAACAATTTTTTTTTCAAAACAAAGATTTTTTTTACATACTCTATTTGTTAATTAAGAGTGATAAAGATACATTTCTGTTGCATTTATAAATCTAAATCTATTCGTTTATATCCTTTTGTTAGATTTTTATCAAAATCAAGAAACTCAAGATATTCTGGGAACTCTCTATCGGGATAACATCTTTTCCATAAATCTTGTGATACTTCCATACAAATTTTCCCACATTCGTAAGATTCCTGATACCATTCTGCAGGAGATCGAAACATACCAACCCTTATTGGTCCTGGATGAACAAGTAAATTCCTTAATTGTCGCATAAATTCGAAGAAACTTATATAGGGTTCATCTATTGGATTATTTTTATTCCAAACTAATTTTAATGAATCATCTATACAAATAATGTCTAAAATCTCAACAATTTTTCTCTTTAAACGTAAATATTTTTTCCGAGGTTTCTTACCCTTCAATAGTATGCTTTTTTGCTCATTAGACAACGAATTTTCATTGTTGGAATAGTAATCAAAACCTATAGAATTAACAAAACATTCAATAAAGTTATTAAAAAATTGAATTGCAGAGCGAGAATTACAACATATACTACTTCTTAAATTACGGGTTATAGATTTCTTTTTTTCTTCAGATATTTTCTCAGGGATTTTTTCATAATAATCAATTAACTTTTCTGCAAAAGCCAGAAAATAAAAAGCATCATCAAGAACAAAACTTTCTTCTATAAAAAACGCACCAGCGTTATCCTTTATCCCAATTAAAGCATGGTCTGGTAAACCTAAAGGAAGAAAGTTTTTGGTATCGAAAAGATTCTTTATATTTTTATATTCAATTGCTGCCCTAAATTTTCCTTCCTTTTGAAAAATCTCCTCGTTGTCAAAATAAAATTGTCCTATTTCCTCAATAGGCTTCTTAGGAAGACAAAAAGTCTGGTATTCCTTAATCTGAGTTTCCATTGGAATATTAATTACAGGATAAACCCTATCGTAATTTTCATCACATAAGCTATCAATCAATTCGAGCGTTACTTTCATATTATCTATATAAATGTCAAGTTTCCCTTCATGTATCGTAGGATTGAATAAATCTACGAATAGAATATAAGTTAATCTATTTTTTAACTTTGTTTTTAAAACGTCAAAATCTATGTTGTTAGTACTCATTTTTATCAATATTTTCAAATAATTTAGCTCTTAATGAACTTTTAATTTAGAATTTTAATCTGAACGGGAATTTTAACCCTTTAAATTTAAAATTGCTGATGTGAGGCTCTTTTCTGAGCCATTCCACAATCACTTGAATTTCAGAAGGAGTCAGCATTTTCCGTTTTTGAAGGATAAAATTTACCATGTCTCTGATAGTCATCTGACTTACATAGTTATAGGATAGCTCCGGCAATTTTCTATAAGTTGCAATAATCTGATAGGTAGGAAACTTGCGACTAAACTTATTGATCATGTGAATGAAAAAGATGTATCCTGCCCTCTCAATTTGTCTGTGAGGGGTGAACTTGGCACGTGCTAAAGTTTGCGCGCTCCAATTCTTGGTCTCAATTAAAAAAATCCCTGGAGGACCGACTACAACATGGTCAATCTTACATGACTTCACGTATTCTCTGTATTTTTTCCATCGTATCGCCCGATGGAAGCTTAATTTTGCTTCGTTTAGGATATAATACCCTTCAGGAAGCTTTCTTAATTCCTTTATTGCCGCAGTCTCGCCTACTGCTCCGTAGACGGAGGCTCTATTGCTCTCTATGATGTCATGGGCTTTATAGAGGTCTTTTACCGATTTTTCCACAGATTTCTCCAAATTTTTTTCCCGATACTTGATCTCCTTTTCTGTTCGCTTGACTTGTTTCTGATCTTTCTTAAACGGTTTATCAATCTTCTTTACTAGCAGTTTATCGATTTTTTTTACTCGTTTTTGATCCTTGGAACTCAGCTCTCCTTCCAGTAATACTTGTTTTTCCTGTAGGAGGGATTCTTGTAATTTTTGTTTCCTCTCTTCGATATCCTTGATTAGCGCGTCTTCATTAGAACGAAGCGATTCTATAATAGAATTTAATTTGTTTCGCTCTTCGTCCGTACTAGTCTTTAAAATGCTCTTATAGTGGTTTTTAAAATACTGGATGTCAGAAAACGATTCAAAACCGTGTAATCCTTTTTTCATTAAGCGAGTTTTTAAAAAGGTCTCGCTTCCCGATTCACCAATAATATTAACATTTATTGATTCGAGGAGAATATTATTTTTCGTTAAAAGCCATTGGGCGATGGTAATCTCTTGTAGTTCCCTTGAATTGGCATTATAAGCGGAACAAACTGTCGATTTTGGCACCCACGATTTCCTTCCGTTCTTAAACGCAATAAACAACGCTTTTTCGGTTTCGCGTAAGATTTTGCCTTGCATTACAAGAGATTTTGAATTCATCGTATGTAACGATGCACTCCCTCCATAAAAAAATTCTTTTTTTTTTCCTATTTATAGTGAGGATACTAAATCCTTATCAATACAAGTATAAATTATCTGAATTAGGAGAGAAATTGTTTAATTAGTTAATTCTTTAAAAATTTTGTCGAAATACTATAAACCGCAGCTATTTCGAACTTCCTCTTCTGAAAAATACCTGTCGCAGGCGAAACAGTAGTATTGGTGGGATTCTATCGTGCTAAACGGCTCGTTACACTCTGGGCAGTAGATCACAGGATTAAAAGCGCTTCTGGTTTCATTGCTCGGAATAATTCTCATCTTGTTACCTTCGAATGACACTATAACCGTAATTCCATTTTCAACCATGGCTATAAAAATTTTGAAAGGAATCTATTTAAAGAAGAATATTAAATTTAAGGTTTCTAAACTAAATTAAAGACCAATCCAAAAAGATATTTAATAAAAATAGTAAATTGAAAAAAAAATCAGATTTAGAATTTATTTTACAGTAGCAAATCCGAAATCTCCAATAAAGAAATCTTTTCTGTAAATATTGACTAAATAACTTGTCGGGGTTTTATGTGTTTTAAAATTTGTAATATAAATTTCAGTAATTTCATTGATTCGGTAGTCTCTTGACCCATCTCCAAAAGTGGAGTGTTGCATAATATCATCTGAGCTAGTATCACTTATGAAAATATCTAGTTCCTGATTAACTACGAAAGGCATGCTTGGATCCACGGCAGCAATTACTCTGAGAGCAAATTTAACAGGCATCGTACGTCCCGCTTTATTAGATTCTGTCGAAGGCAGTAATTCCAGCACAGCCCAATTTCTAATGCTAAAACTAAAAATTCTTGTAATTGTAAAATCAAAGTCATCGCTTGCTTCAACAATAAGCTCATAATATCCATCTGGAAGTGTGGTTGTATCAAAATTATTAATAGCTTGCCAATGGTTCCCACCCGCATACTCAACCGGAATTTCTGCCTCCACCGGTCCATTAAGTTCTCGTATTGACACGGTTACCTCTGCAACTCCAGTAGTATCTAATGCTTCTATGTCGAATAAAATACAATCTTGGAGTGCATAACCCTCAAATTCCCAACTCAATTTGGGAGGTAAATTATCTAGAACAATTGATTTAGACTTTAGAGGATCTTCAATATTACCTGCAATGTCGGTGCTATAATACGCTATATAGTATTCCCCATCATATAAACCAGGAAAATCATCTTGATTTAAAGTAAATATACCTCCTGTATAATGTATCAAACCACTATCATATGTGCTATTAAAAATCTTATAGTATGTTTCATCTACGCCCGAGCCACCTTGGATTTCTTCTGGTTTCAGCTTGATAGGAGTTGTTGATGTTAAATGTGTTATATCATTGATTTCAAAATATGGGATATCAAATTCTATTGAAGTAATTGGTTTTGTTTTATCAATAACGAACTGAGCTGAGCTAGCTGTAGCAGTATTTCCGGCAAGATCAGTAGCTGAAACTGTCACTTGATAAGTGCCATCAATGGAAAATATAGTGGGACTCGGATGACTAGCAGCTACAATATCAAGGTTAACATCCGTGACAGTCCATGAGACTGTCTGGTCAATATTATAATATCCTGCATCAGGACCAGTGATCGTAATTACAGGTGCTGTCTTATCAATAACAAATTCAGCTGAGCTGGCTGTGGCAATATTACCAGCAAGATCTGTAGCGGTGACTGTCACCTGATAAATACCGTCTGTGGAAAATATAGTGGGGCTTGGATGATTTGCAGACTCTATGTCAAGATTAACATCCGTGACAGTCCACGAGACAGTCTGGTCAGTATTATAATATCCCGCATCAGGACCTGTGATGCTTATCTCTGGTGCCGTCTTATCAATAACAAACTGAGTTGAACTGGCTGTGGCAATATTACCAGCAAGGTCAGTAGCGGTGACTGTCACCTGATAAATGCCATCAGTGGAAAATATAGTGGGGCTTGGATGGTTTGCAGATTCTACGTCAAGATTAACATCCGAGACCGTCCACGAGACGGTCTGGTCAGTATTATAATATCCTGCATCAGGGCCACTGATCGTAATTACAGGGGCGGTCTTATCAATAACAAACTGAGCTGAGCTAGCTGTGACAGTATTACCGGCAAGATCAGTAACTGTAACTGTCACCTGATAAGTACCATCGGTGGAAAAAGTAGTTGGACTCGGATGACTCGCGGTCACTGTAGCGAGGTCAGTATCTGTGACGCTCCAGGAGACGGTTTGGTCAGTATTATAATATCCTGCATCAGGACCCGTGATCGTAATTACAGGTGCGGTCTTGTCAATAATAAACTCTTCTGAACTGTCAGTAGCTGTATTACCAGCAAGATCAGTAGCAGTAACTGTCACTAAATAGGTACCGTCAGTGGAAAATATAGTTGGACTAGGATGGTTTGCGGATACTATATCAAGATTAACATCTGTGACTGTCCACGAAACGGTCTGATCAGAATTATAATATCCCGCTGTCGGACCGGTAATAGTAATCAATGGTGGTGTCTTATCGAGCTTTATTACTTCCTCCTTGGTCGTTTCGATATTACCTGCACCATCGATTGATCGATAATAGAAGGTTGAAACTCCCTCAGGTATGTCAATAATTGGGTCAATATAAGTGACCCAGGTGTCTCCATCAAAGCTATACTCTGTTAGAGCTACACCTGAAATATCATCAGTTGCCGTTAGAGTTACGATAATGTCGGATATGTACCAGTTATCCAGTCCTTCTGTTCCACTTGTACTGATGGTAGTTACTGGGGGGTTTTTATCTTGAATAATAATTGTACAAACAGCAGTATCACTTCCACCTTGTCCATCAATGACAGTATACTCGAAGGAGTCGGTTCCAACATAGTCTAAATCCGGTGAATAAATAATTTTTCCCTCGCTTATAATGGCAGTTCCATGTGAAGGAAATCCAACTGAATCAATAGTGAGAACATCACCATCAACATCATTGTCATTCGCTAATACATTAACTGTGACCGGAGTATTTTTTTCAGTAGTCGCAGCATCATCAATCGCTACAGGAAGATTATTTTCTTCCATAACAACTATTATAGATAAGCTCATGATTTCAGGCGTTTTCAATGAATGCAAAACATCTGAATTCCTTAAAACTGCTTTCCATTTCAATTGATTACCAGTATTTACAAAAATATGCTCAACACCAGGTGAGACTTGTTCCCAGTGTAGGCCATTATCTGGTGATAAATAATAATCAATAGATGTGCCTTCAGGCACATGCTCGGAACATGTTAAAGTAGCACTATACAAAGAATCGAAGATTGATCCCGAAAGGATTACTAAAGATTGAGCAACTAATTCTTCACTAATATCGATGATATGTAAACCAGAGTATCCAAAATCACCACCATCGGCTAAATAGGCATAATTGCCTCGAATAAAAACGTCATAAGCAGTACGGAGCAAAAGTGGAGGGTAAATATCAGGGTAAGGATGAGGCAATAGT